>Ga0209597_1000071_pt1 | contig 59068 bp, 53 predicted proteins | sample M_140625_MF_Meta_FD_187316 | JGI IMG/M metagenome (GOLD analysis project Ga0209597, IMG submission 187316) | Freshwater microbial communities from Lake Montjoie, Canada to study carbon cycling - M_140625_MF_MetaG (SPAdes) (version 2) | ecosystem: Environmental > Aquatic > Freshwater > Lake... | reverse complement strand
CCGGCCGTTGAGGCGTAACGCCCAGAGCAGGCCCCGCAGCTCGGCCAGCAGGGTGGCCGGAATCCACCAGGGCCGCCTGAGGTGGTGGCGGGTCCGCACCGACTGCAGCAGGGCGGCGATCGAGCCGATCAGGGCCTGGCCAGGCGCCCGGGTGCGCAGCAGGAAGTAGTAGCGCCCCACCGCGTGATCGGGCTGCAGGGTGGTGAGGTGCTTGCCGTAGCTGCGGGTGCCGCCCCGTTCGGCGCGCAGATGGTGGATCAGGGCGGTGGGCTCGTAGTTGATGCGGCCGCCGCTGTCGCACCAGCGGTGGGCGAATTCGGCCTCGAAGTGATAGGCCACCTTCACGAAGTTGGTGTCGAAGCCCCCCAGGCCGCGGGCCCGCGCAATCGGAATGGCCACGTTGCCCCCCATGAAGGCCCGCACGCTGCGGGGTTCGAGGCTGTTGAACAGAAAGGGCCCACCGGGGGGATCCTCCCATTCGTTGTGCCAGGGCTGCAGCACCCGGCCGGCCACCATCGCCTCGGGATCCCGTTCGCCAGCCTGTTGGTGGGCCCGCAGCAGGTTGGGGTCGGGGCGGATGTCGTCGTCGAGGAACAGGATGCGATCGCCGCGGGCCTCCAGGAGGGCGCGGTTCATGGCACCGGTGATCGAGGGGCGCTCCAGGCGCAGCCAGCGGATGCGGCCCTCGTCATGCCAGCGGGCCAGCTGCTCTTCCGTGGCTGCATCGTGGCGCGGGGTCTGGTCAACGATCAGCAGTTCCCAGGGGGGCGGATCGAGGGCCAGCAGGTCGGCGATGCTGGCGGTGAGGACACCGTCGCGGCCGTAGGTGGGGATGGCGACCGTGAGCTTCATCGTGCCCTCAGCTGCCGTAGCCGCGCCTTGAGGTGCAAGGGGTTCAGCTCCAGGGTGCGCTCCAGGTAGCGGCGGGAGAGCTCGGGATGGTCGGCGGCGAGACAGGCCGCGATGAAGTAAGCCCCATCGGCTTCGCGGCGGGGATTGCGGCGGGCGTTGCGGCAGCTCTCGCTCAGCTGCTCGGCCTGCTCCAGCCAGGGAAGCTCGGATTCCCCGGCCCGCCGGGCCCGGGTGGCCGCCACGATCAGGGCGTGGAAGGCCTCCTGTTCCTGGCGCCGCGAACCGCTGATCGATCCAGGCGAAAGGGTGGCTTCGTAGAGCACCTCGGGCACCACCCGGTGACGCCCGGATTCCACCATTCGGCTCCAGAGATCGAGGTCTTGGGCGTAATAGAAAGCCGCCCGATAACCGCCGGCCCGTTCATAGGCCTCGCGACGCATCAGCACCGATCCATGGATGGCCGGCCCGGTGAGCCCATCGGCCAGGCTTTCCTCGGCCAATCGGTTCACGGTGGCGGTGGCCCCTTCCTCCACCACCAGTCGCACGTGGCAGGAGCAGAGATTGGCCCCTGGATCGGCGTCGAGGCATGCCACCTGCTGCTCGAGTCGTCCCGGCAGGGATTGATCGCCAGCATCCTGGCGGGCGATGAAGGTGCCCCGGGCTTCGAGGCAGCCCTCGATCAGGGCCTTGGTGAGCCCCCGACCTTCCCGGTTCAGCACCCGGATGCGGGGATCAGCGGCGGCCAGGCGATCCAGCAGCGGGCCGGTCTGATCGGTTGAGCCGTCATTGATCACCAGCACCTCCAGGTCGAGGTTTTGCCCCTGGGTGAGGGAGCTCAGGGTGGCCTCCAGGGTCCCGGCCCCGTTGCGCACCCCCATCACCACGGAAACCAGCGGACGCGGTGCGCTCATGGGGCGGTGCGGCGGGGCATCAGGCGGCGCAGCCCCAGGCTGACTTGGGCGGCTCCCCGCCAGCCCACCAGGGTCGCCAGCAGTCCGTAGAGCATGAATTCGGGCGATCGCCGCCGCCAGGGGGTGGAGGAGGTGCGGGCCAGCTGGAAGAGCGATCGGGAGGCGTCGCCGACACCGGCAAGGCCGCATTGGCGGCTCAGCAGGAAGGCTGATCGGGCGAAGTGGCGCATCTCGGGACTGTTACGGGCCACCCCAGCCCTGCGGGCGCACTGGAAAAGAGAGGCCTGGGCCAGGGCACGGTGGGCAAGCTTGCGGGGATCTTCGCAGCCCTCGTCGCTGAGGTGGCCGTCGGCCAGATGGATTCGTCGCACGGAAACATCCTCCGGCACCCAGGCGAGCCGGGCCCCCGTGGCCCCCGCCCGGGCGTCGTACTCCCAGTCCTCCTCATTGATCCAACTGCGCCAGGGACCGATCCGATCCAGGAGGTCGCGGCGGTAGAGGGGGCAGCTGGTGGTCCACCAGCGTTCCACCAGCAGGTGGGGAAACAGGGTGGCCCGCACCTCGCCGGTGCCGCGCATTGGTCCACGGCGCCGCACCGGATGAATCGCGTGGTTTTCCTCCAGGCTCGGTCCGTAACTGATCTGGCAGTCGGGTTGTTGGCGTAGGGACCCCACCTGGGCCGCGAATTTGACGGGCAGGAGGAGGTCGTCGGAATCCAGGAACTGAACGAAGCTTCCCCGGGCCCGGTCTAGCCCCCGTTGCCGGGCTGCACCGGGACCGGCATTGGGCTGGTGGATCACGAAGATCGACTCCGGGTTTGAGCGGGCCAGCTCCTCCGCCACGGCCGCGGTGTCGTCGGTGGAGCCGTCGTCCACGATCACAATCTCGATCGGCCGGTAGGTCTGGGCCAGAACGCTGGCCACAGCTTCCCGCAGCAGATCAGAACGGTTGTGCACCGGAATGATGGTGCTCACCAGCTCGGGATCCCGTTCGATCGTCGCGGTCATGGCGTCAGCTCCCGCCATCGCCGTGCTGGCGGCGCCGCCGCAGGTCCTCGATTCGCTCCTGGGCCGGGCGACGCATCAGGTTGCGGGCCCGCTCCAGGTTGGGATTGTCGCCTTCGCCCTTGAGGGGTTGGCCCCGGTGCCAGAGGTGCACGATCGGTTCATACCCCCAGATCCAGGTGGGCAGGGTGAGGCAGCGATCCCAGAATTCGTTGTCCTCACCTCCCCAGCCCCGGAATTCCTCATCCATGCCACCCACCCGGTTGTAGGCCTCGACCGTGATCGCCATGCTGCCGCCGGCTTCGAGGTTCTGCACGATGTAATCGGCTGGTTTCTCGTCGTAGGGGGCCCCGTGGTTCAGCACCGCTTGGCTGTGCTGCGGGTCGAGGTAAAAGATAAAGCGTTTGGGGTTCACTACCGCATAGCCGTTGCCGATGCGCTGCAGGATGCGCCGGGCATAGCCGCGGGGCACGAGCATGTCGTTGTCGTGGAGGAGCAACACCGGCGAGCGGGCTTCCCGGGCCCCCACGTTGAAGGTGTGGGAGCGGTTGTAGGGGGCCTCCGGCTCGCTCAGCGGTGCGTGGATGTGACGCACCCAGCTGGGCAGCGAGGCGTTGATCCGCGGGGTGGTGTCCTGTTCGATGACCAGGCATTCCAGGCTCACCCCTTCCTGGGCGGCCACCGATTCCAGGGTGGCCAGCAGCAGGGGGAGGCGCTCCGTACCCCGGTGGCCGATCAGCACGCTGATCTGGGGGGGGCCGCTTAAGGGTGCCGGCGCCGGACGCCGTCCGATCGGCGCATCCCCCAGGCAGCGCCCCAGCAGGCGCTGGGCCAGTCGGGGCTGGACCTGGGCCGCATGGAGGCGCGATGTGTAAGTCCAGCGACAGGCGAAACCCTCGCCATCGGGAGCCGCTTCCAGGGTTTCGCTGCGGTTGGCCAGGCCGAGATAGCGGCGGGAAGACGAGCGGAGGGCCCGCTCCCAGCGCCAGCGGTCCTTCAACCACACGCCGAGCTGCTCGCGCAGCCGTGGGGATGCCGTCTTAGTCATGGGCCCCCGTGCCTCGGTCGATCGCCCCGGCCAGTTCCAGCAGGGAGGCGTCATCGCCGCTGGAGTGGCCGCTATGGGGCCATTCGCTGCCGGCTTCCCGATGGCGGAAGCGTCTGCGGAAGAGACGGCGAAGCCGTTCGGCCCTCTCCGGACCGAGTCGGCGGTCGAGGCCACCGGCTGCGGCGATCGGAACGGCCCGGTTCGGCGCCGGCAGGGGATCGAGGTCCGCCACAGCCTGGAAGGCGGCCATCCAGGCGGCCAGGGAGGCGTCCCGCGAATAGCGCCGTTTCACCAGATCGAAGCCCGCTACGCCCAACTCTCTCAGCCTTGCAGGATTTCGGAGGCACGCCAACTGGGCGGCCGCCTCCCGGGCGTCTCCCACCGGAAAGAGCAGGGCGGTGCTTCCCTGCGCCAGGGCCCCTTCCAGCCCTGACCCCACGTAGCGGCTGCTCACCACCGCCATACCGGCGGCCATCGCCTCCCAGGCCACGATTGGTCCGGTTTCCCATTCCGAGGTGATCAGCAGCACCTGATGGGTGCGGTAAACCCGCCGGGCCAGTTCCGACCGCGGGATCGCGCCGGCGACGATCACCTGGCCGGCAGCGATTCGGCCGGCCAGGGAGGTCTCCACCAGGGGGCGTTCTGGACCATCGCCGGCGATGGTGAGCTGGAAGGCTATGCCTTCCGCGTCGAGGGCCTCGAGGATGGGAGCAAGGTCCTGGACCCGTTTCTGGGCCCGGTCCAGCCGGCCCACCCAGGCGATCCGAAGCGGTTGCGGGCCTGCCGCTTCGGTGGCAGGAGCCGGCTTGTTCAAGCCGGACCCCAGCTCAACCCCGTAGGGCGCATAGAACACCCGCTTGGCCTCCATGCCGCCGAGGGCGCGGGCCAGTTCGCCGCTGAGGCGGTTGGTGACCACCAGGGCATCGAGAATGTCGTTCTGATCGCGCAGATCGGCGAAGTAGTCCGCTTCGATCGCGTGCAGCGTCATCACCAGCCGGCCCCGGAAGGCTCCCTGGCGCCGCAGTCGCCGGATCGCGGGGTACAAGGCCGCGATGTTCACCCCTGCCACCAGATGGTCGGGATGGGCCCGCAATAGTTTTTCCAGCGCCTGGATGCGACCCGCCTCGCTGCCGGTGGGGTTGCGGAAGGGGATCGGCGCCAGGTTGGGGTACCGCTCGGCGTAGGGGGCCCGCCGATGGATGGCGTCATCGGGGACGGCCACGGTCACCTTGATCCCCCGCTGGCGCTGGGCAGCCACCAGATCCGCCAGCCAGTCCTGCACGCCCCCCAGCAGGTAGGCGGATGGGGCCACGAAGAGCAGGTTCACGCCGTCCGGTCGGGGTACAGCACCGAACCCTCCCAGGCCCCGGCCGGGATGGGTGGCAGCGCCAGGGGGGTCACGGGGCGGCGGGGTCGCACATGGCCGTGGAGCTGCTTGATGAACACCCCCTCGCCCGGGGGGCAGGTCTCCCACTGGTCGGCGAAGTGGGCCTGGTTGGCCGAGGTGTACTTCCCCCAGATCCGTCCTGAGATGTCGTCGAACGAGGTGGCCTCGGGTTTGTGGTCCTGGTGGCGGATGTAGCCGCACAGATGGTTGGCGATGCCCACACCGGCCAGGCCGGCCCGGGCGGTGTAGTCCATGTCCTCGAAACCGATGCCCGGGAAGCCGGGGTCGAAGGCCCCGACCCGGGCCACGGTGGCCGGAGCGATCACGAAGTGCGACCAGGAGCTGTTGAGGAGGCTCAGGTCCACGCTGGACCAGCTGAAGCCCTCCGCCCAGCGGCGCAGGAATCCATCAACGGCCAGGTCGTCGTTGAGGATCAGCAGGGGGCGATCGGCGGGCGAGGCGGCCAGCATCGCGTTCCAGAGGGTGGTGAGGCCGTGGGCCCGGTCGTAGAGCACGAACCGCTGGTGGGGTGGCGCTCCCTGGCAGATCTCCTGCTCAAGGCGATGGAGATAGGCGGCCTGCGCTGCCGGAGTGCCATGACCATTCACGGCCACGGTGATGCTGACTTCGGGAAAGATGCGGCTCAGTTTCCGGTGCAGCGGCTTGAAATAGCGTTCGTAGCGTTCGCTGTAGGTGGTCACTCCAATGCTGAAGGCTCCTGTCAGATCGCTTCGCGGTGGCAGGAATCGCGTCGGAATGCGGCGGCGTAGGGCCCAGCCGGCCTCGCGTCCGGCGCAGTAAAGACGGTATCGGAGGTTGCCGGCGGGTGCCAAGGAAGGTCAGGGAGAGGGGGAGTCTGGAGGGGTCAGCTGCCGGGTAGGGAAGCGATCGCCTCACGCAAGCGTGGAAAGCGGTCCGGCGGCATGATGTATTGGTTGAAGCAGCGGTGGCAGTTCTCCCGCATGGCGGGAAGATGGGCGCCGATACGGCGAATGGCGGCGAGGAATTGATCGTAATTCTCCACCAGAACACCGCAGTCGTAGTCCTCAATGAAGCGGAAGCTCGGCTGTCGGGTGGCGATCACCGGGACTCCCATGGCCAGAAACATGCAGAGACGGTTTGAACTGATCCCCATGTGCTGGAACTGGGGGGCAGGATTCGTATAGATCGCCAGACCGATGTCGAGGCCCACGGCGGAGCGCCAGGCCTCCTGCCAGCCGAGCCGTTCCTCCTGCAGGTAGAGGCGCCCCTCCAGTCCGAGGCGCCGCAGCAGGAACAAACACAGGGGGCTGACCGCCAGCGGTTGAATCACGGCCTGGAGGCCCGGCTCTTCCTGGAGTGCCTGCACGAGCCAGTCGGCTCCGGCGGTGAGATTAAAGGCCCCCGAGGAGGCGATCACCAGGGCATCCTCCGCCAGGCCCCACCGCTGCCGCAGGGCGCGGCGGAGGTCTGGATCCGGCTTGGGCGGTTGATGGAAGCAGCCGGGATAGACCACCACCCTGGCGTCGTCGGCCAGTCCGGCGTAGTCGCGCAGCAGGTCCACCCGGGAGTCGTCGTTGACGATCGTGAAGCGCGAGCGGCGCATGGCCCAGCGGCAGAGTTGCTTCCAGCGCTCCGGGCTGTTGCCCCGGTAGGCCCCGGATTTGATCTCATCCACCAGGGAGAAACAGGGGCGGCCCGTCAGGGCGGAGAGCAGTCCGACCACGGCCAAGGGATCCTCGCTGGTGCCGGAGAAGCAGTCGAAGTTCCACCAACGCCGGCTAAGCAGATGGCGGCGGAGCCAGTGCATTGAATACTCGGCCCGGTGGGTGTGCACATCCGGTCCGTACTCAGCGGGATCCTGCGGCGTGCCCGGGGAGAACACATGCACCGTATAGCCGCAGCTCAGCAGCGCCTCGATGATGGCCCGGTTTGGAGGGGAATAGAGAAGTTCCGGCACCAGCAGGAAATGGGCCGCCTGGCGCCCACGGTGGGAGGGGGATCGCGGCATGGCGCTACAGGGCCACCGGCAGCCGGTGGGTGCTGAGATCCCTGGGCAACTCAACGGTGCCGGCCTGGTAATCGGCGAGGAAGCGCTGGGAATAGGCGTTGATGAAGGCGGGGGGAAACTCCCGTCGGGGGCGTTGGGGAGGCGTGGTCCCGGTCGGCCCGGTTTTGGTGGTGATCACGCGGTCATACCAGTTGTGGTAATGGGTGATCTGGCCATCCACTCCATAAAAGTTGCCCAGGCCGTAGCGCAGGTGGCCCAGTTCTTCAGTCCAGAGCGTGGTGTCCGGATCCGGCGTGAAGAAGGCTTCCGGTTCGGCATTGGAGGCATAGACATTCATCGGATGCCACTGAAAACCGCGTTCGGCCAGGCGGGTGGGAATGTTGTGGGTTACATGGCTACCCGCGAAATCAAATTCGCGCCTGGGCACGGGAATGCGAAGCCGCCGCTTCCAGACGACCCTGCGGGACTGGCGCAGCCCCTTGGTGGTGAAAAGCAGAAAGGAACTCTCGGGCATGCCCGCTCCAAAGGGGCGGGTGAGCGGGCCGCAACCGATGTCCTCGGGTGAGATCAGCACCGTGTTTCCGGTGAGTTTGGCCGTGCAGCGCTGCAACCAGTCCGAGGCCAGCAGGATCACATCGGCATGGAGCAACAGGGTGTAGGTCCCGCGGGAACGTCTCACCAATTCCTGCAGGGCTTCCGGCTGGGTGCAACGGCGAATCAGAACTTCGGCGCCATGGTCGTGGGCGATCGCAGCGGAGGCGTCGCTGGAGTCGTTATCCAGAACGCAGATGTGCACACGGGCAGAACCGGTGGTGCGTCGCAGCGATTCAAGACAGTGGGGCAGGAAGAGCGCGCTGTTCCAACTGGTGATACCAACGTAGAGATCGGGGTCGTTCATGGCCCTGGATTGGCTGGGTTCGGAAAGAGGGAGAGCCGCTTGAGCAGCCGCACAGGCAGGCTGCTGTGGATGCGATTCAAGTAATCGTCTTTTTCGCCGCGTTGAACAACCAGGTCAGCGACCTGCTCTCGGAGCGATGTGAAAGCGCCGTTTTTGGCATAAACATAAGCTAGCTCTTCGCTGGCTTTTTTCCGCTGTTTCACGGTTTTAGCGTCTGGATAGTAGCGCATCACCGCCAGTTTTTCATTGATCATGGCTGCTCTTGTCCTGCGGGAGAAGCGAAACCAGAGGTCGTAATCCATCAGGAGGTGCAACTGCTCATCAACGCCACCAACGCGCTGCCAAAGGCCCTTGGTCCAGAAGCAACATTGCTGCATGACCCACTGGTCATTCTTCCAGTTCAGCATGGTGGTCTCGTCCATCGCCAGGGGCGGAATGTGGCGGAGAAACCGATGGTCAAGGCTGATCACATCTCCGGCTCCCACCACGAATTCAAGGTTGGCATCGGCCAGAAATGAGGCGGCCACGCGCCAGAGGGCATCGGGCAGGAGGTAATCATCGGAATTCAACCAGAAGAAGATATCGCCGCTGGCTTGGGCAAATCCTTTGTTGATCGCATCCGATTGCCCCTCGTCCGGTCCCGGCAGCACGGCGTTCAACTGCTCCCGGTAGCGGTTGAGGACGGCGGCAGTGGCGTCGCTGCTGCCGCCGTCGGCCACGATGATCTCAAGGTTGGCATAATTCTGATGGATCAGAGAAAGCAGCGTGTCCTCGATCGTGTCAGCTTGGTTCAGGGTTGGGATCACCACCGAGAAGCGCGGAGCTGATTCAGCCAAACGGCCGGATGTTGCCGGATCCGCATGGTCGAGGTTGTCCCAGCCGTAGAGGTGGGCGCAGGGATGAAGGGGGGACATGGCCGGATTCATGATGCCGCCCTCTTCGCCAGCACTTCTTTCCAGTGCGCCATGGTCAGGAGGAAAGCGAGGCTGCGGGTGCGGTCCGATCCGGCCCTGTGCTGCTGAAGGATTTCGGTCACCGTCGCCGGATCGACCAGGTCCTCCAGGAGGTCGAGTCTGGAGGTCAGGCTCTCCTGCAGGGCCCGTTCTCGGTACCAGCCGCTGCTGCGGTCGTAGGTGACGTATGGGGTTCGACGCATCAGGGGCGTCCAGTACAGGGGAGGTGCCTTAGCAAGCATCCGTTGGGGCTGAAAGCCATTCTCTTCTGAGAAATTTAGCAATTCAGGCAAGTTCTTTTGAATTGCAAAACGGTGCCAATTCGAGCCGAGTTTCCAGCTCGCTGGCAGGTTCCAGATCGCCTGCAGCCATTCCCGGTTGTGGAAGGGAGAGCGCCACTGACTAGAGGCCTGGTACATCGCGATGCCATTGGCATAGAAGTTCGGGACGCGCTGTTCGAAGTAGTAGCGGGTCAGGCCGGGTAGGAAGGAATCATGGCAGTAGTGCTGCAGTCTTGAAGCTCGGGAGGCAATGCCGGACTCCTGGAGCTGGGCCGCAAACTGGGGCGCAAGACCCGGCAATTCGTCCGGTAAAAAGGTGGGATGGCGATGCAGCTTCATTCCCCAGAAACGGTTGAGAGCTGGCACTGGGAAGCGATCGCCTAAGCGTCCGAGTTGGCCTCGATCAAAATAATAGGAGCGGGCGAATTCACCCAGCGTTCCAACGAAGAAGGAGCTTGTGCTGGGTATTTTTGCCTTGAGTGGATAGAGATAAGTATGCCAATGCCACGCGGTCTTGGTGCCGTTGGTCAGGCTGGAGACTTCAGGGGCGTGGGTCAGGAAATCATCAAGCTCGATCCGCACCAGGTCATGCTGCAATCCAAATCGTTTGGCGATGGCGCGGGCCACGGTGACATCGGAGCATTCATCGGTGCCCATCGTGATCAGATGGGGTTTGATGCCTTGCTTGAGCATCGAACTCAGGATCACCCTGGAATCGAAGCCTCCTGAGAGGGAGAGATAGGGCTGCTCCCCTGCCAGCCGGGCAACCTCAGCGTTGAGGGCCCGGATCGCCCCTTCTGGATCGGGTGATTCAACACCCAGGCTTTCGATGGCCGAGCGGGTGTGGCGCTTCAGTTCACCATTGGCGACCTGCAGCACGGTGCCGGGTGGCACCCTGTGAATCTCCGGGTGCAGGGTGGCGTTGTCGGTGAGATTTTCGAGTTGACACAGATCTCCGAGGGCCTGCCAGTTCCAGCTCCAATCGAGTCCAGCCCGCGTGAGGATGTCGACGATGCGGCGTCCGTGCACAAAGTCAGATCGACGATGGCCAGCCTGGGTATAGAAATAGTGCATCGCCCCGACCGGAGAGGTGATGATTGTGCACAGCTGATGATCCTCAAAAACCAGTGTGTATTCACCGCGCAGATTGCGAAGTCTCTCAAAGTCTCCTTGATGGGCAAGATTCAGGAGATCTGTTGGATCAAGATCGCAGTATCCATGGACCGTGACCTGGGTTGCCTCCGATCCGGTGCCTTGGAGGGATTGGTGATGCCCGGAGAAGACCATGTGCGAAGTGAGGATCTGGTTAAGAGCGAAAGTCCCGTTGCCCCCGCGGCGTGGGTCTTGGAGCGGGTGTTGCGGTATGCCGCAGATCAGCTGATCGCGGGGGATTGTCCTTGCATCAGCCTCGCAGGTCGCTGTCCACGGTTCCCTTCTCCCCCTTTTTACGACGGATCCCTCCCGATCCTTCCGTATGTGGCCAAACTTGGAAGTTGCCAGCCCTCCAGGCTCAGACACCCCCATGGCTGGTAGGACAACCCTTGCAGGGCGCTGCAGGCTATGGGTTGGGGTTCTGCTCTGCAGTGGGCTAATGCTGGGTCTGGCCCGGCAGAATCCGCCCGTCCTGTCGATGCGTTCCGATGATGGGGCGAGCGGTCCCCTCGATGCCCGCCACGTCGCCGTGGTGATCAACAGCGAGGACCCCCTCAGCGAGGCGATCGGCACCCATTACCAACGCGTGCGTCGCATCCCTCCTGGGCAGGTGCTGCGGGTGCGCTTCCCCCCGCATCGGGCCAGTCTGGATCCTGGCCGCTTCCTGGCGATCCGGCGCCAGTTGCTCCGCGATACCCCATCCCGGGTGCAGCTCTATGCCCTGGCTTGGGCTGCGCCCTACCGCGTCGGCTGCCAATCGATTACCAGTGCCTTCAGCCTGGGGCTCCATCCTGGCTGGTGCGCCGATGGCTGCTCGGTCACCAGGATCAGCCCCTATTTCGCCAGGGGTGAAGTGAGCCGGCCCTGGGATGCCCTGCGCATTCGACCCTCCATGTTGCTGGCCGCCACCAACGAAGCGGCGGGCCGCGCCTTGATCGATCGTGGCGCCCGCGCCGATGGAACGGCGCCAAAGGGAACCATCTACCTGCTGAGTACCAGCGATTACAAGCGCAATGCCCGCCTGCCGCAATTCAAGAGGGCCCTCCAGCTCGGCGGATCGAACCTGCGGATCCTCCTGCTGCATCAGGATCGGTTGGAGGGGGCCCCCGATGTGCTGGGCTACTTCACGGGCCTGGCCTTCGTGCCGGCGATCGCCACCAACCACTACCTTCCGGGTGCCATCGCCGACCATCTCACGTCGCTTGGGGGCAAGCTCACCGATAGCCCTCAGATGAGTGCGCTGCGGTGGCTTGAGGCGGGGGCCACCGCCAGCTACGGCACCGTAGTGGAGCCCTGCAATTTCCCGGCCAAGTTCCCGGATCCAGGCCTGGTGTTGAGCTACTACCGGCGTGGAGACACCCTGATCGAGGCCTACTGGCGCAGTGTTGCGATGCCGGGCCAGGGATTGTTCATCGGCGAACCTCTGGCCCGTCCCTGGCCGAATGGCCAGGGCTCGGGACTCAGGAGAAATGGCGCCGCTGGTGCCAGTTCCAAGCGTGTTCGATGATCACGTTCAGGTCGGGATAGCGGGGCCGCCACCCCAGTTCCTCACGGGCCCGGGTGGCACTGGCCACCAGTTGGGCAGGATCGCCCTCCCGTCGTCGGGCCACGTGGGCGAGTAAGCCCCTGCCGGTCACGGCCTTGGCGGCTTCGATCACCTCCTGCACGGAGTAGCCCGTGCCGTTGCCGAGGTTGTAGATCAGCGGCTCTCGCTGGGCTTCCTGCCGCTCCCTGAGCCGCAGGAGCCGCTCAAGTCCGAGCACATGCGCATCGGCTAGATCGCTGACGTGGATGTAGTCACGGATGCAGGTTCCATCGGGGGTCGGGTAGTCATCGCCGAAGATCTGCAGATAGGGTTCGCGGCCGCTCATCACATCCAGCACCCTTGGAATCAGGTGGGTCTCGGGGTCGTGGTCCTCGCCGAGGTCACCATCTGGATCGGCACCGGCCGCATTGAAGTAACGGAAGATCACACAGGGCAATCCATAGGCACGGCTGAAGTCGCGCAACAGATGTTCCACCATCCATTTGCTGCGGCCGTAGGGATTGATCGGAGCCTGGGGGTGGTCTTCCGTCATCGGGATCGCCTGGGGCGGTCCGTAGGTGGCGCAGGTGGAGGAGAACACGATCGGGATCGGTTCCTCAAGGGCCACCAGTGTTTCCAGCAGGGTGAGGGTGTCTCCCAGATTGTTGCGGTAGTACTTGGCGGGGTCACTCACCGATTCACCCACGTAGGCGTAAGCGGCGAAGTGGAGAACGGCTTCGATCGGCTTCGCTTCGAAGGGGGTGCCGATCAGTTCGGGATGCTGGCCCCGCAGCAGCGGTTCGATCAGCTGGCGATCACCCACCTGACCATTGATCAGGGGAACCCCCAGGGCCTGCTGCACGATGTCGGCGTGGCCGTACACCAGGTTGTCAAGCACCACCGGTTGGTGGCCGGAGCGGCTGAGGGCGCGGACGGCATGGCTGCCGATGTAGCCCGCACCACCGGTGACAAGAACCCTCACAGCCGCACCCCCTGACCACTGGCTTGACGCTGAACGTAGTCGCTGACTGTCGCCCGCAACCCTTCCTCAAGCGGAATCTTGGCGGACCATCCCAGGGCCTTGAGGCGACTCACATCCAGCAGTTTGCGGGGGGTTCCATCCGGTTTGGAGGTATCCCAGTCCAGGCTGCCGCGGAACCCCACGGCATCGGCCACGAGGCCGGCCAGGTCACGGATGGGGAGATCGGTGCCCGTCCCCACATTGAGGAACTGCAGATCGTCCGTGGACGGCTGCCACTGTTCCAGGCAGAACATGGCGGCGGCGGCCAGATCGTCCACATGGAGAAATTCCCGCCGTGGAGCTCCGGTTCCCCAGCAGGTCACCAAGGGAAGACCATCGCGGGTCGCCTCGTGAAAGCGGCGGATCAAGGCGGGCAAGACGTGACTGTTGGTCGGGTGATAATTATCGCCCGGGCCATACAGATTAGTGGGCATCAGGCTGATCGCATCAAAGCCATATTGCTGACGGAGGGCGCGACACAACTGAATGCCGGTGATCTTGGCGATTGCATACCATTCATTGGTCGGCTCCAGGGCTCCGGTCAGGAGGGATTCCTCCTGAATCGGTTGGGGTGCGAACTTGGGATAGATGCAACTACTGCCCAGAAACAACAGCCTTTTGGCACCGCAGCGCCAGGCGCTTTCGATCACGTTGTTTTGGATCTTCAGGTTATCCAGAAGAAAATCGGCTGGGTAGGTGGCATTGGCCTGAATGCCCCCAACCTTGGCAGCTGCCAGCACAACCACATCGGGTCGTTGGCTCTCCATCCAGGCTGCCGTTGCTCCCGAATCACAAAGATCCAGTTCATCATGGCTAACGGTGAGCAGACGGGGATAACCCGACTCCTTGAGCCGCCTCACAATGGCGGATCCGGCCATGCCACGGTGGCCGGCCACGAAGATTTTGTCGCTGTGATCAATCAATCTTGTCATGGTTGAACAACGCTGACCTGGGGAGGATTTTCCATCGATCCCACCACCTTGAATCCCTCTCGCAGCAGCAGCGCCTCCTTGGCCGCTTCCTCGCGGTCAGCCTGCACCATCTCCTGCACCAGTTCCTCGAGCGTGGTGGTTGGGGTCCAGCCCAGTCTTTCCTTGGCGCGGGTTGGATCGCCGAGCAGGGTTTCCACTTCGGCTGGCCTGAAATATCGCTGATCGATCCTCACCACCATGGCGCCGGTGTCGGCGCGACATCCGGTTTCGTCAACCCCTTCGCCGCTCCACTGGATGCCTCCCCAGCCCAACTCGGTCGCGGTTAATTCGATGAAGCGTCGTACCGTTTCCTGACGCCCTGTGGCGATCACGAAATCCTCTGGTTTTTCCTGCTGAAGCATGCGCCACTGCATCTCGACATAATCACGGGCATGGCCCCAGTCCCTCAGGGAATCAAGGTTGCCCATGTAGAGACACTGCTCGAGGCCAGCGTCGATGCGGGCGAGGCCCCGCGTGATCTTCCGGGTGACAAAGGTTTCACCACGGCGGGGACTTTCGTGGTTAAATAAAATTCCATTGCAAGCGTACATCCCGTAGGATTCGCGATAGTTGATCGTAATCCAGTAGGCGTAGAGTTTGGCAACGCCATAGGGGCTTCTCGGGTAGAATGGTGTCGTTTCTTTCTGGGGTATTTCTTGGACTAGTCCATAGAGTTCGGACGTGGATGCTTGATAGATCCTGGTTTTGTCGATGAGGCCTAAAATACGCACGGCCTCCAGGACTCTGAGGGTGCCGAGAGCATCTGAATTGGCCGTATACTCCGGGCTTTCAAAGCTCACGGCAACGTGGCTTTGGGCGCCCAAATTATAAATTTCATCTGGTTGTACTTGTTGGATAATCCGAATCAGGTTGGTGGAATCGGTGAGGTCTCCATAGTGCAGCACCAGTCGAGGATCCTGCTCGTGGGGATCTTGATAAAGGTGGTCAATCCTATCGGTGTTGAAGCTGCTTGCCCGCCGCTTGATTCCGTGCACCACATAGCCCTTCTCGAGGAGCAATTCGGTGAGATAGCTGCCATCTTGCCCGGTGATGCCGGTGATCAATGCGGTCTTGGCCATGGAGTGGTTGTCGGCTCTAGCTGGATGGATTGAGATGGATCTGTTTTAAGAATGGCTGCTCAGGCTTTGGCGCCAATTAGCACCCAGACAAAATGCCCAACGCCACTCTAGGAGAGCGACGTCAGGCAGATGAGAATGGCGCTTGACTCATCCTGGAGCATGAATGCCACTGGAGAAGCTCCCATCTAAAAAGGATTGGGATAATCCCATTCAAGCATGGCAGCTTCGATCAGGGTTGGCTGATGCCGTGGTGGGCGGGCTGCCTTCCTCACGATACGGGTCATGGGACCCGTTCAGTCGCGCCGACCGCCGCCTTGGAGGGCGATGATGAGTCGCAGAACAAAGACGAAGAGATTAATGTAGGTGAGGTACATGCCGAGGGCGCCGGCAAGATATTGGTTGTCGTTGTAGGTGCGTGGCATTGTGTAAAAGTCCACGAAAGCCGCGCCCACGAACAGAACGGTGCCCAGGCCGGCGATCAGCAGCTCAAATGTTCCGCCGGCAAAGATTGCGGGAGCAAAGATGCTGCCCACGATTTGTACCAGCATCGCCACGATCAGGCCGACAACTCCCAGGCCTACGGCCCCGGTGAGGGCCTGGCCCACGTTGTCGCTCATGCGACGTCCCATCACCGATGCGGCAATGAAGGTGATCCCGGTGGCCAGGGCCGCCGTGCCGACGGCTCCGACGCCCGCACTGGTGAGGGCGTAGCTCACCAGGCCGCTGAGGGTGAATCCCGTGAGCAGGCTGTAGGAGGCGAGCAGGGGCAGGGCGGTGGCGTTATCACCCTTGTTGGCCACGTTCTGGGCCACAAAGAAGAGAATGAAGTTACCGATCAGGGCCACCCAGAACAGGGGCATGAACAGGGCTGCATTGCTGGCCATTAGGCCGAGCCCGCCCAGCACGCCTGCGGCGGTGAGCACCATGCCGCCCCCCACGTAAGGAAGGGCGCGATTGACCACATTGGGCCCCACCAGGCCGCTGACGTTGGCCTCTCGGATGGCCTGTTGGAAATTGCTGCTGGCCGGCATGGCGGCAAGGATCGAACTCACCACATCCTGCCAGCCAAATCGTTTCGGTGGTGGCAGGGCGGGTGCGGATCCCCCTATGGGCGATTCTTTCAGACGTTGCCAGCTGGCCGGGTTGGTGAGCCTGGCCAAAGGCGGACTTCCAGCATGGCCACGGCCGTCCCGATGCAGGATTCGGCGAAGCGCAGCAGGGCATTAAGTCCTGGATTCAGGGCCGGGTTCAGGCTGGCGGTCACCATGATCACAAGGACGGTAATCGCGGCGAGGCGGGCGTGACTTTGGATGTGCATCGCCGTGTGTTTTGGGTTACCACGATGGCGGAGATGGCTGACCATATCGCCCCAATCTTGGGAAGGTATCCAGGGAAGAGACTGGTGAAATGGAATCCGATTCCATAGGCCATCACAGCCGCCAGTGCGATCTGGGTAGGGAGTCGTAATCGTTCCGATCGTTTCATTGTCTTGCCTGGTCCTGCGGCTTATCGAAGCGCTTTTTCGCCGACCCGGCCAGCGATCGAGCATCCCGCCGTTCATAGGCTTGCACCAAGCGCTGCACGAGAGGATGGCGCACCACATCGGCATCACTAAAGCGACACAGGGCTATGCCTTCCACGTCGTTGAGCACTTCGGCAGCCTCAACGAGCCCACTGATCTGGCCGGGTGGCAAGTCGATCTGGGTGATGTCCCCGGTTACCACCATCCTGGCGTTCTCCCCTAGGCGGGTCAGCACCATCCGCATTTGGGCGCAACTGGTGTTCTGGGCCTCATCCACGATCACAAAGGCATCGGCCAGCGTCCGTCCCCGCATGTAGGCCAGGGGAGCGATCTCGATCACTCCCTTCTCGATCAGCCCGGTGGTGCGTTCCTGGCCTAGGAGCAGGTGGAGGGCGTCATAGAGGGGACGGAGGTAGGGATCAACCTTTTGCTGGAGATCGCCCGGCAGGAAGCCCAGTCGCTCTCCTGCCTCGACCGCGGGACGTGTCAGCACGATCCTTTCCACCCGACGTTCCTGAAGATGGCGCACCGCCTGAACCGTTGCCAGGAAGGTTTTACCCGTTCCGGCCGGACCGACGGCCAGGGTGAGGGCGTGGCGCTCGATCGCCTCAACGTAGGCCTTCTGCCGAAGCGTGCGGGGCCTCAGCAGGCGGCCATTCACCTGGGTGGCCAGCACGGTGGCGGTCTGCTGGGCGTGCGCTTCGCTCTGACCGGTGTTGAGGGCGTGGAGGGCGTTCTGCAGGTCCGCTCTCCCGACGCTCTCTCCGCGTTCCCAGAGGGGGCGGAGCAACTCAATCAGCCGGATGACCTGCTCGACACTGCCACTGGCTCCATCCACAGAGAGATCGTTGCCCCTGAGCACAAGGCGGCTACCTGTGAGCTCTTCAAGGCGGCGAAGATTGTCCTCCCCAGACCCTGCTAGGGAGAGGGCCGCCTCAATGGAGGGGAGGGGGAGAGTGGCGGCTGCTGGCTTCAGGCCTCGTCTTCTGCGGCCGTGGGGGCGGCCGCAGCGGCCTCAACTTCAGCAGTAGCAGCAGCTTCAACTGCAGCAGCGGCGGCCGCGGCCGCTTCAGCCTCGGCCTTCGCCTTGGCTTCTGCTTCAGCCTGTTTCGCTGCTGCCGCGGCAGCTTCGCGGGCGGCGGCCTGCTTCAGCTTGCCCACCACTTCGCCGGGACGCACTGTTTTGGTGAGCAGCCCGCCCTTCTCGAGAAGGGAGCGCACGCTGTCGGTGGGTTGGGCACCCTGATCGAGGCGAGTGCGGATGGCCTCGGCGTCGAGTCGGGTTTCCTTGGTGCGGGGGTTGTAAAAGCCCAGCTCCTCAAGGGGGTGACCATCACGGCGCGACGTGCTGTTGGTGGCCACAAGGCGGAAACTCGCTTCCCGCTTCTTACCGAACCGCTTCAGGCGGAGCTTGATCATCGTGGCCTTGCCGAATGGTGTCCAAACGAAGAGCTTACCCCCTCGTGGTCCTCACAACTCCCCGAAGCCCTTGCGCTTCTTGGCGGCTTTCGGAGCTTTGCGCGGGGTGCCACCACCACTGCCGCGGCCGGCCCCTCCGGGACTCGGCATCCCCCCCATGCCCGGCATCCCCCCCATGCCGGGGAAGCCGCCCATGCCGGGGAAACCCCCGCCCATCCCTGGAAATCCCCCTCCCATGCCGGGCATTCCTGGCATGCCGCCCCGGGTCATCTGCTGCATGAAGCCCCGCATCTTCTGGAAGTCGGCAAGCACCTTGTCCATCTCCGCCGGACTGTGACCGCTGCCCGCTGCGATGCGGCGCCGGCGGGAGGGCTGGGAGGCCAGAAGTTCCGGCTGACGCCGTTCGGCCTCGGTCATCGAACCGATCATCGCTTCGATCTTCTTGAGCTGTTGCTCGCCCTGTTTGAGCATGCCGTCATCGATCTTGTTCATGCCGGGGATCATCTTCATCAATCCCCCCAGCGAGCCCATGCGCTTGATCAGCCGCATCTGCTGAAGAAAATCCGAGAAGTCGAAGCTGGCCTCCTGGAGCTTCTGCTGCATCTTGGCCACATCGGCCAGCTCCACTTCCTTGGTGGCCTTCTCCACCAGGGTGAGCACATCGCCCATGCCGAGGATGCGGCTGGCCATGCGCTCGGGGTGGAAGGGCTGCAGGGCCTCCACCTTCTCGCCGGTGCCGATGAACTTGATCGGCGCGCCGCTGACCTTGCGGATCGAGAGGGCGGCGCCGCCCCTGGAATCGCCATCCAGCTTGGTGAGCACCGCACCGGTGATCCCCACCTGCTCATGGAAGGCGCGGGTGAGGTCGGCCGCCTCCTGGCCAATCATCGAATCCACCACCAGCAGCACCTCATCGGGCTGGCAGGCTTGGCGGATCCGCACCATCTCCTCCATCATTGCCGGATCGATCTGGAGGCGGCCGGCGGTGTCCACCAGCACGGTGTCGAACCCCTCCGCCTTCGCCCGTTCAATGCCGGCGGCGGCGATGGCCTCGGGGGTGGCTTCGGTGCCCAGGCTGAACACCTCCACCCCGATCTGACCCCCCAGGGTGCGGAGCTGCTCGATGGCGGCCGGACGGTACACATCGGCACCCACCATCAGAGCCCTGCGGCCCTGCTCCTTGAGGTGCAGTCCCAACTTGGCGGTGGCGGTGGTCTTGCCGGCGCCCTGGAGGCCCGCCATCAGCACCACGGTGGGTTCTCCGGGGCGTCCCGCCGCCGCCAAGGGGGCATTGGCCCCCCCCATCGTTTCGACCAGCTGCTCATGCACCAGCTGAATGAACTTCTGGTCGGGACTGACGCCCCGCACCACTTCCGCACCGATCGCCTTGCGGCGCACCTCGTCGACAAAGTCTTTGACCACCGGCAGGCTCACATCCGCCTCGAGCAGGGCGCGGCGCACCTCCTTAAGGGCCCCCTCCACGTTGGTCTCAGAGATCGTGGCCTGGCCCCTCAGCCCCTTGACCGCGTCCTCAAACCGTTGGGATAGCTCGTCAAACATGGGCTGCAGCTAGGGAGAGTGGATCGGCGTTCAGCGGGCTGGACCGGACGCCGCCAGGCGCCAGGTCTCGCCATCCCGCCCAAATACATAAACATTGCGCAGGGTGGTGGCTTTGGTGTGGTTCACCTCCTTGCCGCCCCGGCGGGTGGTGTCGCTGTAGTTGAGATCCGCCACCACGGCGATGCGCTGGGGGCTCCGCTCCTGGATGCTGAGGCTGGTGATCAGCGCCTCGATGGCCTGGACCTGGCCGAGATTCCGGTCCCGCTGGCGTTCGGCTTTGAGGCGCTGGAGGGGCCCTTCCCGAGCGATCCGATCCAGGCTGGCTGGAGGTTCGCCGCCGGCCATCACGGTGGTTTTGGCCTGCAGCCAGTTGTCGAGTAGGGCGCGCATCTGGGCCTCATCCGGTTCCCGGGCGGTGAGGGGGGCAGCGGCGCTCCCGGCTGCAGGCAGCGGGGTGGCCGGGGTCGCTGGTGCAGGAGCTGCACCGACTGGCGCCGGCGGCTTGGGCGCCGCAAGCGGTGGAGAGGCGGCGATGGGTGCCGGGAGTGTCCCACGGGAGGACGGCTGGGGTGTCCGTGCGTGCAGAAGCCAGCTCCCGACCATCAGCGCCATCCCAAGGCCGGCGACTGCCGGGATGGGCCCTAGGCGGAAGAGAGGGCTTTGCGCAAGGGCATGCCGCAGGCCCTTGATGCCCCATCCCAGGGGTACCTCCCCCTCGCCCTCGTCGCCCAGGCGTTGGGCCCGCCGCTGGCGCCGCCCACCGCCGAGCTCCCCTGAACTCCGGCCGGGTCGCTGCCATCCGTCGGTCGATTCGTCCTGGAAAGCTGGTCCTTCTAGGGGCTGGCCGAACACCCCGAAGCCAGCGGATGGTTGGGTCGGCACCAGCATCGGCTCGCCCACCTCGAAGGCTCCGGTCTGGCTGAAGGCCGGGCCAGGGGGGGCGGTGGGCGCGAAAATCCGGCCCCGACGGCGGTCCTCCTGCTCGACCCAGGCCATCACATCGCGGTCACTGAAGTAGGCCTCGAGATCAGGATCGGCGTCCAGGTCGCGATAGCCCGGCAGCACATCCCGGCTCAGCCAGTCCCTGCACCAGGCGCACAGCCGTCCCAGGGGGTCGTCACTTTGCCGGGCTGCCCAGGCGGCGAGCTCGCCACCGGCGCCGCTCTCGAAGCGTTTCAGAGCCCCATCCACATCACCGAGAAGCAGCTCCAGGTTGGCCAGCAGCGGCTCGACGCCCGTCCGCCCGCTGGCGAGGAGCCGCTCCCTGGCTGCTGCGATCTTTTCGGGCTTGCGCTGGGCGAAGCCCGAGGCCGTGAGGGCGATGCTGGCCAGGAAATCGGCGGCGCCCGATCCCTGTTTCGACCAGCGGTCGAACAGATCGATCTGTTCCTGCACGGTGAGGAAGGTGCGGATCTGCTTGAAGAACGTCTGGAAATCCTCTGGGGCGAAGCCGTCGTCGGCTCTTCCCTCCAGACCGCCGCGGCGCTGGACCAGGTGCTCAAGAAGGGTGAGTCCCTCGTCCCGTTCCAGGGTTGCCGAGGGATCGCGGCTGAGCAGATCGAGCACCCGGAAGGGAGCGAGGGCTTCCAGTTCCGTCTGGATTCTCTCCCGGAGCTCCGGCAACTGCCCCATCCGTTGGAGGAGCTGGAGACCCTGCTGGAGGGTCCGGGCCGCCACCTCGTAATGGCGTTCCCGCCGGTAGTCCTCGGACGCGGCCAGGGCAGCCTCCCCGGCCAGAAGGGTCAGGTCGGCCTCGCGAGTGCTGCCGAGGGCCGGGGCCTGGGGGGGCTGCAGGCAGCGGTGGGCCAGGGCCAGCACGTCCAGGGGCTGGCCCGCCTCCAGCAGCAGCAGCAATCCGGCCACCTCCCGGCTGGAGGGAATCTCCAGGGCAGGCATCAACGCTTCCGGGGCGTCCGCCAGGGCGGTGAGATCAGCCTCATAGCTGGACCTTCTCTCAGCGTCGATCAGGAGATCGGCACTGGCCCGGAGCAGGTCCGCCCTCGCCCGAAGGGTCTCGTCCGTGTAGCCCTGCTCCGGTGGCCTGTCGAGGCGCAGCTGGAGGGTGCGAAGCACGGTCTGGGCATCGGTGGCCGGGCTGATGCCCAGCAGTCGGAAGTGGTCGAGCGGCAGATCCAACCCCATCGTGTCTCCGGGCTCAGGACTGTAGTCAGAGGCAGCGGTTTTGACTGTCCTGCGGTGATGGACCCCGTACAGTCGACATCACGACCCGTAGCGTCCACGGCCATGACCCAGGAACTGACGGCTGCCCTGACCGCCCAGACCGCTGTTCCCACCCCGGGCTCCTCGCTGTCCGTTCCTCCCGGCGCCGGCAGCCATGCCGAACGGCACCAGTCGCTCTATCCGGGGGAGCGGGCCGAGGTGAATCGCCAGGAGGGACTCCTCCTCTACCGGGACATGACCCTCGGTCGCCGCTTCGAGGACAAATGCGCCGAGATGTACTACCGGGGCAAGATGTTTGGCTTCGTGCACCTCTACAACGGTCAGGAGGCCGTGAGCACCGGCGTAATCAAGGCGATGCGCCTCCAGCACGACTGGTTCTGCAGCACCTACCGGGACCACGTGCATGCCTTGAGTTGCGGTGTGCCCGCCCGGGAGGTCATGAGCGAGCTGTTTGGCAAGGAGACCGGCTGCAGCAAGGGCCGCGGCGGCTCCATGCACCTGTTCTCCAGGGAGCACCATCTCCTTGGGGGCTATGCCTTCATCGGTGAAGGAATCCCCGTGGCCCTCGGTGCCGCCTTCACGAGCCGCTACAAGCGTGATGCCCTCGGTCAGGCCGACAGCGATTCCGTGACGGCCGCCTTCTTTGGCGATGGCACCTGCAATGTGGGTCAGTTCTTCGAGTGCCTCAACATGGCGGCGCTCTGGAAGTTGCCGATTTTGTTCGTGGTGGAGAACAACCGCTGGGCGATCGGCATGGACCACAACCGTGCCACCAGCGATCCGGAGATCTGGCGCAAGGCGGCCGCCTTCGGCATGGCCGGTGAGGAGGTGGATGGCATGGATGTGCTCGCGGTGAGGGCCGCCGCCCAACGGGCCATCGAACGGGCCCGGGCCGGTGAAGGACCGACCCTGTTGGAATGCCTCACCTATCGCTTCCGGGGCCATTCCCTGGCCGATCCCGATGAGCTCCGGGCCGCCGCCGAGAAGGAATTCTGGGCCCAGCGAGATCCCATCAAGCGGCTGGCCGCCGATCTGACCGCGAAGGGACTGGCCAGCGAAGCTGAGCTCAAGGACATTGAGCGGGAGGTGGACGGGGAGATCACGGATTGCGTGGAGTTTGCCCTTGCCGCTCCTGAGCCCGATGGCTCAGAGCTCACCCGCTACATCTGGGCGGAAGACTGATCCTGCGGCACAGGCCCCCTGAGGGACTCAGGAATTAAATCCCTGAGGGTATCCGGCGGGTCAGGTTCCTCAGTTTGCGTAGAGCCTTGAGCTCAACCTGCCGCACCCGCTCCCTGGACACCTCCAGCCGGCGGCCGATCTCGGCCAGGGTGTGGCGCTCGAGGCCATCTAGCCCGAAACGCAGCGCCAGCACTTCCCGCTCTTGTTCACTCAGGTGGCCCAGCCAGCGGCCGAGCTGCTCCTGGTGGATACCGCGCTCCACCTGTTCGAGGGGTTCCTCACCGCTTCCATCGGCAATCAGGTCGCCGAGGTAACTGCAGCCCTCGTCGGCGTTGATCGGAGCATCGAGGCTTGAGGTGGTGAGGGACTGCCGCAGCAGGGAATCCAGCTCTTCAATGGGCATTGCAAGCGCTTCGGCGATTTCCTGGCGGCTGGGCATGGCTCCCAGCTTGTGAGCCAGTTCCAGGCTCACCTTGCGGATGGCGGTGAGCCGCTCGCTCAGGTGCACGGGCAGACGGATCGTGCGCGACTGGCAGGCGATTCCCCGCGTCATGCTCTGGCGGATCCACCAGAAGGCATAGGTGGAAAACTTGTAACCCCTGGTGGGATCGAATTTCTCCACCGCCCGCTCCAGGCCGAGGGATCCTTCCTGAATCAGGTCCTGGATCTCCAGCCCCTTGCCCTGGTACTTCTTGGCGACACTCACCACGAGCCTGAGATTGGCCCGCATCATCCGTTCCTTGGAGCGTCGTCCGACCTTGATGATCTTGCGCTCGTGGATGGAATAGTCGTCGCGTTTTTCCTCGACCAGTCGCATCATGGTCTGCACCTGATTACCGAGTTCGATTTCCTCGGCTGGAGTCAGGAGCGGTTCCCGACCGATTGAGGTCAGGTACCAGGTCATCGAGTCGGTACCTCTTCGGCCAGAGCCGTCGTTGCTGCTGACGGGGGAGGCGATCATGGGGTACCTGAAAGTGGTCTGACTATCAGACTCAAGCCAAGTTATCAGGCCCTTTTTAAGCATGCCTTCAACTTTGGTTTGCGATTCAACACGCAAGGGGGATCTTGTCGGAATATTCCATTTTTTAAGGTTCGTTTAAGTCTATTGCTGGGTATCGGGTGGGAAGTGCGAGGCGAGCATCCGTTTTTCTTTCGTTTTGCTTGGATTTTTTTCCTGGTCGGCCCTGGCCAGGGCGGCGGCGATGGCCTGGGGCGTAGCTCCGCCGCGGCCGTGCAGGTCCGTGCAGTGGCAGCCGGCTAGGGCATGGTCGAGGGCTGCCACGGCCAGCAGCGACCCATCAAGACAGCCGCAGGCTGAGGCCCGCGACCCCAGGCCGGCGGCGTAGCCGGCGAGCACATCCCCCAATCCGGCGCGGGCTGCCGCCCCACACGCTCGCAGCACCTGCCAGCGGCGGCCATCGGGGGTGGCGATCACGCTGCGGGCACCCTTGAGCAGCACGGTGACCCCGGTGCGGCGAGCGGCTTCGGCGGCGGCTTCGAGGGGGGGGGATGCGGCCAGATCGGGGAAGATGCGGCCGAATTCGCCCCCGTGGGGCGTGATCCAGGTGGGTCCTTGGCGCTGGCTGAGCCAGGCGGGGCTGATGCGGTTGAGCCCGTCGGCGTCGAGCACCAGGAGGCCGGGGAAGCCCTGCAGGGGATCCCACCACGGCTCGGCGAGCAGCTGCTCGCCGCCCGGCAGCTGCGGGTCCGGCCCATGACCCAGTCCAGGCCCCACCAGCACCGCGTCGAGCCGCTCGAAACTGAGGGGCCCCAGGGGGGGCTCCTCGAGCACCACGTGGGGGTGCACCATCCACAGGGTCTCTCCCATGGACGGCGGCAAGGCTGCACGCAGGCTGCCGCAACCCGAAGCGCTGGCTCCGGCCAGGGCCAGGTGGCCAGCCCCCCGGTAGCGGGCACTGCCGGCGATCACTAGTAGGCGTCCCCGGCCATACTTTCCGGCTGCTGGATCGGGATCTGGTCTGGGGGCTTCCAGGTGGTCCCTGTTGCCATCCAACGCCGGATCTGCGGGCGGCCCCCCCAGGCCCAGGGGTTGGTCCGCCGGAAGATGCTCCAACAGCCTCCGGGGCAGGCCCAGGTCCACCCGTTCCAGGCGCCCGACCCAGCCCAGGGCCCGGTCCTGCACCAGACCCCTTTTCCACAGGCCGATGCAGAGGGTGAGGTCGGCCCTGGCTGCGGTTCGTCCCAGCAGGGCGCCGGTGTCGCCGCAGAGGCCGGTGGGCACATCGATCGCCACCAGCCCCCTGGAGGTGTGGTTCCGCGCCTCCAGCAGGTCTTCGATCTCCGGGCCGGGAGCTCGGCTCTGGCCGTTGCCGAACAGGGCATCGATCCAGAGTTCGGGCCCCTCCGCCGTTGGCGGATCCACCAACACCGGAATGCCCAGCCACAGGGCGTGCCTCCAGTGCTGCTCGGTGAGGGGCTTGTGGCGTTCGAAGGGGCTCCACAGCCGCACCGGGATCCCAGCCAGATGCAGTTCCCGCGCCACCACCAGCCCATCGCCGCCGTTGTGGCCCGGACCCACCAGCACCACCACGCCCCCTGCCGGAACCCGGCCGGCTCCGGCCCAATCCCGAAGCTCCAGCAGTCTCCGGCTCACGGCCAGTGCCGCCTTTTCCATCAGGGCCTCCACCGGCAGCCCGCTGGCGAAGAGCTCGGCTTCCAGCTCCGCCATCTGCTGAGCGCTCACCAGCAGATGGTCGGCATCGCGGGGGGGCCAGCATCGCGGCCGATCGGGCCTGGGTGACACGGCAGCCCGGGGCAACAGGCTTCCATGATGGGGAGGGAATGGCATGGCCACCAGCCACCGTTCCGTTCTTTCCTTGTTCTGCCGGTGAGCTTCGCCGTTTCCGATCCCCAGTCCCATGGGATGGCCGCCACCCCCGCCGGTGCGGTGAGCCTGGAGCGGCTGCGGGCCTGGCCCGGGGAGCACCGGGTGGTGGTGGGCCTCTCCGGCGGGGTCGACAGCTCCCTCACGGCCGCCCTGCTGGTGGAGGCCGGCTGGCAGGTGGAGGGGCTCACCCTGTGGTTGATGAGCGGCAAGGGGGCCTGTTGTGCCGAAGGCTTGGTGGATGCCGCCGCCATCTGTGAGCAGCTGGGGGTTCCCCACCATGTGGTGGATTTCCGTGAGCATTTCCAGCGGCAGATCGTGGATTTCCTGGTGGAGGGCTACGGCCGCGGTGTTACCCCCCTCCCCTGTTCCCGCTGCAACCGGGAGGTCAAGTTCGGCCCGATGCTGGCCTGGTCCCGCGCTGAGCGGCAGATCGGCCGGCTCGCCACCGGCCACTACGCCAGGGTTCGGCATGCCGGAGGCGGCGAGTCGCTGCCGGTGCCCGGCGATGGACGCGGCCGGCACCAGTTGCTGCGCGGTCTGGATGCCCTGAAGGACCAGAGCTATTTCCTCTACGACCTGCCCCAGGAGGTGCTGGGAGAGCTGGTGTTTCCCCTCGGTGAGATGTGCAAGAGCGATACGCGCCTGGAGGCGCAGCGTTTTGGTCTGCGTACCGCCACCAAGCCTGAGAGCCAGGATCTCTGCCTGGCGGATCACCACGGATCGATGAAGGCTTTTCTCGATGCCTATCTGCCGCCGCGTCAGGGCGAGATTGTTCTGCAGGACGGAACGGTGGTCGGCCAGCACGATGGCATCGAGCATTTCACCATCGGCCAGCGGCGGGGACTGGGGGTGGCCTGGCGGGAACCTCTGCATGTGGTGCGGCTCGATCCCGCCTTCAACCGGGTGGTGGTGGCTCCGCGGCTGGAGGCCGCCCGCAGCGGATGCCTCGTCCATGCGGTCAACTGGGTTTCGATGGCGCCTCCGGAGCAGCCGCTCGAGGTGGAGGTGCAGGTGCGCTATCGCAGCGAGCCTGAAACGGCCTGGCTGATCCCCAAACCGGCCGATTCCGCTGAGGCAGTGGCGGGGGGCGCCTGGAAGGTTGAGCTGCAGTTTGCCTCACCCCAGTTTTCGATCACACCGGGCCAGGCCGCTGTTTTTTATGCCGGCGACGTGGTGCTTGGTGGCGGCTTGATCGAAAGCTGAACAGAGGAGCGCTGAATAGAGGGACTGTTCACTGCGGCCAGTTACTGCGGCAAAGCTGCAGTTGCAGCCTGCTTATTCTCAGTGCGGAAGCGGTTCATGGCGGCCTCGATGACCACATGCATGTCCATGTATTTGTATTCAGAGAGTCGGCCGCCAAAAATATGTGTAGGAATGCTGGCAGCTCTTTCCTTGTAAAGGGAATAGGTTTTTTGGTTGTTTTCGCTGTTGACCGGGTAATAGGGGATCCGCCCTGATGTGCAGTCTTGTGGGTACTCGCGAGTCACCACCGTGACGTCGGATTGGCTGTTCTCGAAGTGTTTGTGCTCGATGGTCCGGGTATAGGGAACGGAGTCGTCGCAATAATTGATCACCGCGTTGCCCTGATGGTTCTCGTGTTCGTGAATCTCGTGTTCGAAGTCGAGAGAGCGGTATTCCAGTTGCCCGTAGCTGTGGTTGAAGAATTCGTCGATGCAGCCTGTGTAGACGACTTTGCGAGCCATGCCATCAAAAAGCTCACGGTTCTGAAAGTAATCAGTATTTAGTCTCACCTCGATTCCTTCCAGCATTTGCTCAAACATGGCGGTGTAGCCACCGATTGGAATGCCCTGGTACCGATCGTTGAAGTAGTTGTTGTTGAAGGTGAAGCGTAGCGGCAGGCGTTTGATGATGAAGGCCGGCAATTCCCTGGGGTGATGCCCCCATTGTTTCTTGGTGTAATCCCGGATCAGGGTGGTGTAGATATCGGCGCCTACGAGGGAGAGCGCCTGCTCCTCGAGGTTGGTGGGTTCGCCACAGAAACGTTGCGCCTCGATCCGGGAGCGGGCCTGCTCGGGGGTCTGAACCTGCCAGAGTTCATGAAATGTATTCATGTTAAATGGCAATGAATACAGGCGACCGTTCGAGAGTGCCTTGGGTGAGTTGATGTAATTATTAAAGTCGGCAAAACGGTGCACAAAGTCCCACACGATCCTGTTGCTGGTGTGGAAAATATGGGCCCCATAGGTATGCACGTTGATGCCGTGCCTGTTTTCCGTATAGCAGTTGCCGCCCAGGTGGGGCCGTTTGTCGATCACCAGGCAGCGAAGGCCCGCATCGATGGCCAGCCGGGCGAAAGTGGCTCCGTACAAACCGCAGCCGACGATCAGATAGTCGTAGGTGGCCATGTTGCCGGGATCCAACGGGTCATCCACGGAGGCAGGTCAATCACCTGAAGGCAAGCTAACACGGTCTTTCGGACCCTTGTGGGAGGACGTCGGCTTGCGGAACGCGCCCGTCTGGGTGATCAGTCTGGGCGACCAGTCCGGTCGGCGTGCGAGGTCGGTCCGGCGGCTTGCGGCCTCCGCCCATCACGGCCCCGGGCCCGCGGGTTCAATCCTGACTGCTAAAGTTGGTCGTGGAAAGCGATTACCGGCCAGCATGGCTTGCAATCTGTCTTTAGGGCTTGAGCTATTCGGTCGTTCCTATTCCTCGCGGGAGGATGGCTGTGGTTGTCTGTTGATTGGCTCACTCTTGTGGCGGGATTGTTGAGGATGGACAGGCCGATCTGCCGCATCGTTTCTAGCGAATATCTCGATAAAGATGTCTATCTCAACATCCGCGCCTTCTACAGGGCGGCTGGTTTTCGCTTGATTGCACCAACGGCCTGCCTGAATGGCGTTACAGCTCATCAGGCCGACCTCTTGGTTGTGTTGCGTGGCGATAATGGTTCCGATCTGCAGGATTTCAGTGGTCCGATTCATGTTTACGATTACGTCAGGGAATATGTCGTCGATTGGGCACGCCGTTATCCAGCGGCTTCCCACATCACGGTGGTGGCCTTGGCCGCTTCTTCCTGCCATCCTGTTGGGGATTCCCAGCCCGGTTCCGATCCATCCAGATTGAGCCGGGTGGATGCCTATCTGCCCGTGATCCCGGCCCTGTGGACGCGTTCGTGGTCAGGCAAGCGGCAGCAGCCGGTTCACATCTCTAACTTCAAACGGATGGGCGATGACGCCTATCAACGGGATCTGCTCGCCCTGATCCGTGCCGGTGTGGTCCGTGCTTTCGGGGGTAGCTGGCAGCTTGCCGGTGTGAAAGCCCACCCCCTCAGCTATCGGCAAGCAAACCGGCGACTGGCGGCTTCGGCCTGTTGTTTCGGCCTGATGTGGCCCTATCAGCGGGGTCGCACCCTCTCCGGCCGCATGTGGCAGGCTCCCCTGAACGGTTGCTTCGTGCTCAGCGAGAAGGGCACCGACATCCTCGGCTGCCCCGGTGTGCTTGAGCGCGAGACGTTCCAGGCCGATGCCGCCACCTTGGTGGTGTCTCCCCAGGCCTGCCGTGATCTTGCCCATGAGGCTTCCGTCTTCTGGGAGTCCCACAGCCGCTCCTTAGCCGCGGCACTCGGGATGGATCCAGGCCTGTCCCTCACCTCCGCTGACCTGCGCCCCGAGCAAGCCCTGCTGTTGCTCTGGGACCTGGAGTTCCGCTGGAACCGCTTACTCGTGCGGCTTGGGCGGTTGTGATGCCCCCCCTTCTGGGGATCCGCCGTGGCCTGGCCAGGCTGGCCCGTCGCTGCGGGGTCCATCCTCGGCAGCTGGCCGGCCGCCGCCGCCGTTCCTGAGGGGTTGGATCACCCCCCGAGCTTCACCAGTGGGGATCGTCCACGCGACGAACGTCCAGCCCCCGCGTGCCCACGGCGGGTACGGTACTGATGCAGGCGCGGACCACGACGCCGTTGACCTCGATCTCACAGGCGCCACAGCTGCCGGTGCAGCAGGCCGTTGGGATTATCTGTCGGCAACGCCGGGCAACCTCGAGCCAAGGCTCCCCTGCCATGGCCTGGCCGCGGCGGCCATCGGGCCACTGAATCGGGATCGCGGATTCAGGCATCGCGGCGCAGCAGGGGTTCGAGGTCGACGTGGCGCTCGAAGCTGTCGGCCAGTCTCTCGAGTAGCCGATCCCTCTGGTCGGCGTGGTTCTCCTCCAGTTCCGGCAGGGCCTGTAGGCCGCGGCGTCGGCGCAGTTGGTTCAACCAGCGCCGCCGCCAGGCGCCGCTTTCGAAGATGCCATGCAGGTAGGTGCCTGCCACCACCCCACCCTGGGGCGTGGCCCGCCACCATCCCAGATCCTGTCCATCGCTGAGGAGAGCCTCCGCCTCGGCGTCGCGATCGTCAAGCCAATGGCTGCGGCCATGGTGCAGTTCGAAGCCCTCCAGATGAAGGGGGGGACCCGCCGGCCAGCGCATCCCCACCTGCCGCTGGGCAAGCTGTTTCCTGCTGCCGAAGCGGGTCTGCAGTGGCAGCAGGTCCAGACCCCGCATGCTTTTGGCTTGGGGTTGCCGGCTTCCCTCACCCCCTTCAAGGCCCTCGGGATCCAGCAGCTCCCGGCCCAGCATCTGGAGTCCGCCGCAGATCCCAAAGAGCGTGCCTCCCTGGGCCAGGTAGGCCTTCAGTTGTTGATCCAGACCCGTCTCGCCCAGCCAGGCCAGATCCCGCAGCGTTTGCTTGCTGCCCGCCAGCACCACCGCGTCCGGATCCCCCAGCGCTTCACCGGGGCGGAGCCAGCGCACCCGCACGGTCGGCTCGGCTTCCAGGGGATCCAGATCGGAGAAGTTGCTCAGGGATGGCAGCCGCAGCACCGCGATGGTGATCTCGCTATTGGGCCGGCTGCCTCGCCGTTCCAGGAGATCGAGGGAGTCTTCCGGTGGAAACAGCTCCTCCAGCCAGGGCATCACCCCCAGCACGGGAATGCCGGTTTCCCGTTCCAGCCAGCGTCGGCCTGATTCGAACAATTCCGGCCGGCCGCGGAAGCGGTTGATCAAGATGCCGCGGATCAGGGGCCGTTCCACCGGCCGCAGCAGCGCCAGGGTGCCCACGATCTGGGCGAAGACCCCTCCCCGTTCGATGTCGGCCACCAGCAGGCAGCGGGCCCGCAGATACTGGGCCAGTCGCAGGTTGGTGAGGTCGCGGGGCTGCAGGTTCACCTCCACCGGGCTGCCGGCCCCCTCCAGCACCAGACGGCCGCCCGGATGGGCGCTCTGCAGCAGGTCCAGTCCGGTGCGGATCGCGGCCCAGCCGGGGCGAAACCAGTCGCGGTAATAGAACTCGGCCCGGGCGAGGCCCACGGAGCGTCCCAGGTGAATCACCTCGCTGGTGCTGTCCCCCTGGGGTTTGAGCAGCACCGGATTCATGGCCGCCTCAGGCTCCAGATCCGCTGCCCAGGCCTGCAGGGCCTGGGAGTAGGCCATCTCCCCGCCGTCCTGGTCCACCCAGGCGTTGAGGCTCATGTTCTGTCCCTTGAAAGGAAGGGGCTGCTCGCCCCGTCGCCGCAGGACCCGGCAAAGGGCTGCCGTCATGAGTGATTTCCCGGCTCCACTGCTGGTGCCAAGCACCATCAGGGGGGTGGGGGAGCTGGGGGCCGGACGGGTCAAGGCTTCAGAACCGCGGCCGATGCCGCCTGAAATTCTCCTGGATCCTCTCGCGCAACCCGGCCCGGGGAATTTCGCCACTCAAGTTGTTCAGCACCTGCCGGCCGAGGGGGGTGAGGCGCACCCGTTCGGTGAGCCCCTGGCCATCCACCTCCCGCCGCAGCACACCAAGCCGGATCAGCCAGTTGAAGTGGGCTTCGGCCCGCTCCACCCCGAAGGGCGCGAAGACCAGGGACTCCCAGTCGGGCCTGCGGCAGAGCTCGGAGCTGCTGATCGGTTGCTGGCTCACCTCTTCGAAAAAGGCGCGCCGGAAGGGCAGGCTGCGGAGGGAGCGGCAGGCTCGCTCCAAGGCCACGGGATCGTCGGAGTTCACGGGAAGAGGGATTCGATCAGGTCTTGGCCCGTTTCGCCGGTGGAGCGGGGGGCGGCGCTCGGGGGCAGCGGGCCTTCGGCAGGGACCTCACCGCGGGCCTGGCGGGGACGGCTCACCTCCAGCAGCAGGTTGGCCCAACGGAACTGCACGCTGTTGCTCCGGTCGTTGAGGAGCACGGGCCAGCTGCCGGTGGCATCGCTGAGCACCAAGAGGTTGCCGCGGCGTTGGAAGCGATAGAGCTGGCCACTGCCCATCTTCACCACGTAATAGCGCCAGTAGCCCTCGTTCTGGCGGTAGAGCCGGCAGGTGCCATTGACCACCGGCATGCCCCGTTGGCTGAGCTGGCAGCTCCGATCGCCCGCAGGGGGGGGCTGGGGCGCTGGAAGGGCTCCCGCGCTGGGGGTGGTGCCGAAGAGTTGGCGACTTAATCGGGGGTTCACCTGCCGCCGCCGCCAGCCGTCCTCCCAGCAGATCCGCTGGTTGACATCACACAACTGGCCGCCGCTGAGCAGAAACTCTCGCTCCGCTGGGCGGCCGGAGAGGTTCGCCAGCAACCGATTGCTGGCGCCGTAGCCATAGAACTGGCGGGTGAGGGCCACGGAAGGCCCCTGGCTGTCGAAGCAGACCTGGCGCGGGGCATCGCAGACCACCCCGGGCCTGGGGAAATCCACCGCCCGGGCAGGCCTCGCAGTCGTGAAGCCGGCGAGCACGCCAAGCCCCAGTCCCAGCAGGAGGGTCCTGGGGAGCCCCCGAATCTGGAAGCGAATCGGCCTACGGTCCATCGTGGTGCGGGTTCTCTGAGCGGAAGTTAGCCCGTGCGGGCGCATCGGCACGATGGTCCCGATGGTTCGTGATCCCGCCCTGGCGAAGGGTTGTGGCAGGTTTGGGCGGTTCCCCGGGCCTTCTTGATCGTGCTGCTCCTGGCTTCGGCTTCCCCGGCCCGCCGCCGCCTGCTCGAGCAGGCCGCCATCCCCCATCGGGTGCGGGTGAGTGGCCTTGATGAGGAGGCCATCGTTGATCCGGATCCGATCCGGCTGGTGCAGCGTTTGGCCCAAGCCAAGGCCCTGGCGGTGGCGGCCGTTGCCGGAGCGGACCTCCAGGCCGGGGATGGCACCGCCTGCAACGCTCTGCTGGGCTGTGATTCGGTGCTGTGCTTTGAAGGTGAGGTGTTTGGTAAACCCCGCGATGCCGAGCAGGCGATCCAGCGCTGGCAGCGCATGGCCGGTCGCTGGGCCGAGCTGCATACGGGCCACTGCCTGCTCCAACCAGCCTCTGCAGTGCATGCGCCAGCGGAGCTGCCCCTTCGCTGCGAAACCGTCACCACCCGGGTGCTGCTGGCCCCGCTGGATGGGGATGCGATTGCCGCTTACGTGGCCACCGGGGAACCGCTCGCCTGTGCTGGCGGGTTTGCCCTGGAGGGGCGGGGCGGCTTGCTGGTGGAGCGGCTCGATGGCTGCTGCAGCAATGTGATGGGCCTGAGCCTTCCCCTGCTGCGGCGATGGCTTGGCTTCCAGACGATCAGCCCCACGGATCACCAGGCCCCCTGAACGGTTGGGCCATGGTCGATGGCGCCAGCAGCGTTCCGCTGAGGCGCTCGCCAAGCCAATAAAAAGCCCCCGCGGTTGGGCGGGGGCGATCACGGCCCAAGCTGGACCGCGATGGAGACCTCTCGAGGTCAGTCGAGATCTGGCATCGCCAGGGTGGGCTCGGCCTGACGGTCGATGCCCTTCTCGAATCCGGCGGCGGCAGCGCGGGCGCGGCCGGCATGCCAGAGGTGACCCACCAGGAAGAAGAAGGCCAGCACGAACTGGGTCGCGGCCAGCCACTGGCGGATGTTCACGAAGTTCACCGAGTTGGGCTCGGTGATGATGCCGCCCACCGAATTCAGCGAAGCATTCGGGGCGTGGGTCATGTACTCGGCTGCGCGACGAACTTGCCAGGGCTGGATGTCGTTCTGAAGCTTGTCGAGGCTCAGACCATTCGGGCCGCGGAGCGGCTCGAGCCAGGGACCACGGAAGTCCCAGAAACGCATCGTTTCACCGCCGAAGATGATCTCGCCGGTGGGGGAGCGCATCAGGTATTTGCCCAGACCCGTGGGGCCCATGGCGGAACCGATGTTGGCTCCGAGGCGTTGGTCGCGCACCAAGAAAGTGAAGCTTTGGGCCTGGGAGGCTTCAGCGTTGGTGGGGCCGTAGAACTCGGAGGGGTAGGCGGTGTTGTTGAACCAGATGTAACCGGAAGCCACGAAGCTCATCAGGCTCAGGGCACCCAGGCTGTAGCTCAGGTAGGCCTCACCGTTCCAGATGAAGGCCCGGCGCACCCAGCCGAAGGGCTTGGTCACCACATGCCAGATGCCGCCGAAGATGCAGATCAGGCCGACCCAGATGTGGCCACCGATGATGTCCTCCATCGAGTTCACACCGATGATCCAGCCTTCGCCACCAAAGGGAGCTTTGGTGAGATAGCCGAAGATCACACCGGGATCAAGGGTGGGGTTGGAGATCAGGCGCACATCGCCGCCACCAGGGGCCCAGGTGTCATAGACACCGCCGAAGAACATGGCCTTGAAGACCAGCAGCAAGGCACCGACACCCAGAAGAATGAGGTGATAGCCAATGATGTTGGTCATCTGGTTCTTATCGCGCCAATCCTGCGAGAAGAAGGCGGAATAGTTCTCAAGAATTTCAGGGCCACGCAGAGCGTGGTACAGACCGCCCACGCCGAGCACGGCCGAGCTGATCAGGTGGAGCACACCCACCACGAAGAAGGGATAGACGGAGGTGACTTCACCACCGGGACCCACGCCATAGCCGAGGGTGGCCACGTGGGGGAACAGGATCAGACCCTGCTCGTACATGGGCTTGTCGAAGGTGAAGTGGCTCACCTCGAACAGCATCATGGCGCCGGCCCAGAACACCATCAGGCCTGCGTGGGCCACGTGGGCGCCGAGCAAGCGACCAGACAGATTGATCAGGCGAGCATTGCCAGCCCACCAGGCATAGCCGGTGGAGTCGAGGTCCTTGCCCCCGACGGAGACAAGACCGGAATTAAAGGGCGTTTCCACGGGGCAGAACCTCTTCAGGGAAGACGAAGTTTTCGTGAGGCTGGTCGGCGGGGGCCATCCAGGCGCGCAGACCTTCATTCAGGAGAATGTTCTTCGTGTAGAAGGTCTCGAATTCGGGATCCTCAGCGGCGCGGATCTCCTGCGACACGAAGTCGTAGGCGCGCAGGTTGAGGGCCAGGCCGATGATGCCGATGCTGCTGGTCCACAGACCCATCACCGGCACAAAGAGCATGAAGAAGTGCAGCCAGCGCTTGTTGGAGAAGGCGATCCCGAAGATCTGGCTCCAGAAGCGGTTGGCGGTGACCATCGAGTAGGTCTCCTCTTCCTGGGTGGGCTCGAACGCCTTGAAGGTGTTGGCCTGCTCGGAATCTTCAAACAGGGTGTTCTCCACCGTGGCGCCGTGGATGGCGCACAGCAGGGCACCGCCGAGGATGCCGGCCACGCCCATCATGTGGAAGGGGTTGAGGGTCCAGTTGTGGAAGCCCTGCAGGAAGAGCAGGAAGCGGAAGATCGCCGCCACCCCGAAGGAGGGGGCGAAGAACCAGCTGCTCTGGCCGAGGGGGTACATCAGGAAGACGCTCACGAACACCGCGATCGGACCTGAGAAGGCGATGGCGTTGTAAGGGCGGATGCCCACCAGGCGGGCGATCTCGAACTGACGCAGCATGAAGCCGATCAGGGCGAAGGCGCCGTGCAGGGCCACGAAAGGCCAGAGGCCGCCGAGTTGGACCCAGCGCACAAAGTCGCCCTGGGCTTCTGGGCCCCAGAGGAGCAGGAGGCTGTGGCCCATGGCGTCAGCGGGGGTGCTGACGGCGGCGGTGAGGAAGTTGCAGCCCTCCAGGTAGGAGCTGGCAATGCCGTGGGTGTACCAGGAGGTGGCGAAGGTGGTGCCGGTGAGCCAGCCGCCCAGGGCCAGGTAGGCCGTGGGGAACAGCAGCAGCCCGGACCAACCAACGAAAACGAAGCGGTCGCGCTTGAGCCAGTCGTCGAGGACGTCGAACCATCCCCGCTGGGGCAAGCGCCCTGCAGCGATCGTCATGAAAGTGCTTCACGAAGCTTTACAAGCTGACTCTACGGGCTTCTGCGCTGGTAGCGCGTCCCAGGGCTGCCATCGGGGCCGCAATGAGCAATTTGACCTACGCCCCGGGGCTGCCGCTCGGAACGGGAGGCGAAGAGCCCCGGATGATCCGCATCCGACTACGGTCAACTAGTCAAGCAAGGAATTGAGGCAGATAAGAAATCATGAATGTTTTGCTGGTTTATCCCGAGTTTCCGAAGACTTTCTGGAGCTACGAAAAGATCCTGGAGCTCGTGCAGCGCAAGGTGCTACTGCCGCCCCTCGGCCTGGTCACGGTAGCGGCCATCCTCCCCCAGGAATGGGACTACAAATTGGTGGACTTGAACATTCGTCCCGTGGGCGAGTCGGAATGGCAATGGGCCGATCTGGTCATCATCTCGGCGATGATCGTGCAAAAGGAAGACATCATCCGCCAAATCGGCTTCGCCCGGTTCCACGGAAAACCGGTCGCCGTGGGGGGGCCGTATCCCACCTCCACACCCGAGGAATTGGTCGCCGCCGGAGCGGACTTCCTGATCCTCGATGAGGGTGAAATCACCCTGCCTATGTTCGTGGAAGCGCTGCAGCGTGGGGAGAAAAGCGGCCAGTTTCGTTCCGATGGAGTCAAACCGGATGTGACGACCACCCCGATCCCCCGCTACGACCTGCTTGAGCGAGGGGCCTACGACTCGATGAGCGTGCAGTTCTCCCGCGGCTGCCCGTTCCAGTGTGAATTCTGCGACATCATCGTGCTCTACGGGCGCAAACCCCGCACCAAGGAACCGGCCCAACTGATCGCCGAATTGCAGTGTCTTTACGACCTCGGCTGGAAGGGCGGCGTATTCATGGTGGATGACAACTTCATCGGCAACAAACGCAATGTCAAACGGATGCTGCAGGAGCTGGAAGTGTGGCAGCGCGAACGGAGCTACCCCTTCCGCTTCGACACCGAGGCTTCCCTTGACCTAGCCGACGATCAGGAGATGATCGATCTCATGCTGAGCTGCAATTTTGCCGCTGTGTTCATGGGCATCGAAACGCCCGACACCGACAGCTTGGCCGTGACCAAAAAATTCCAGAACACCCGTTCACCACTGCTGGATTCGGTGGACAGGGTGACCCGCTCGGGCCTGCGCGTGATCGCCGGCTTCATCATCGGCTTCGATGGCGAAAAAGCTGGCGCGGGTCAGCGGATCGTGGCCTTCTCGGAAGAGACGGGCATCCCCACCACCACATTCTCGATGTTGCAGGCGCTGCCCCACACCGCCCTGTGGCACCGCCTCGATAAGGAGGGCCGCCTGATCGAGAAGGACGGCAACATCAACCAGACCACCTTGATGAACTTTGTGCCCACCCGGCCGGTGGAGGACATCGCCAAGGAATACGTGGAAGCCTTTCAAGCCCTCTACGAACCCCACCGCTACCTGGATCGGGTCTACCGCTACTTCCTCAAGCTCGGCGCACCCCGGGTCAAGCCGGCCGCCCAGCTGCCGGAGTGGTTGGTGGTGCGGGCCTTTTTGATCGTCTGCTGGCGCCAAGGGATGAAGCGATCGACCCGCTGGGCCTTTTGGCACCACCTCATCCACATGCTGATGGCCAATCCAGGCGTGGCCGAGCAATACCTCGCCGTCTGCGCCCACAACGAGCACTTCCTCGAATACCGCGACATCGTGCGCCAACAGATTGAGGACCAGCTCGCCGCCTACCGGCACGAGCTGCAGCGCCATCCTGATCTGCTGGCCGCCCCCCAAGCCCAGCTCCAGAACGACATCACGGTGCCATCGGCCCTGGTTCGCTGAGGACCGCCCCCGGCGGCCCTGCCCCCGATTGGTCAAACTGAGCCCTTACCGCCGCCCTAGACCATGTACGTCGTCGAGCTTTCCCTGCGGCTGACCCCCATGCCGATCGCCGTGCAGCGCAAGGAGCAGGAGGCCGCCCTAGCGCTTTACCGGGAGGTGCGCCAAGCGATCGAGAGCGGCTACCCCAAGGTTCTGGAGCTGCACTGCGAGAAGGACGAGCACAAGCACGTCAGCCTGCTCAGTAGCGAGCTGGTGTCCGTGCAGACCTATGAGAAATCGGCGGCAGCTAGCGGCAGCAAGCGGCCCGGTTTCAGCCTCGATGGCTGATCGCCATCGGTCAGGCCCCCCACCGCTGCTGCGGGTGAACGGGCTGGTGTTCCGCTGGAGCAACGGCCAGCCAGCCCTTGACCACTGCGATCTTGAAATCGCAAGGCCGGGACTATGGATGCTGGTGGGAAGCAACGGCAGTGGCAAGAGCACCCTGCTGCGCCTGATCAGCGGGTTGCTCCAGGCCGACGGCGGCACGATCCACACGCTCCTGAAACCCGCCCTGGTGTTCCAAAACCCGGACCATCAACTGCTGCTGCCGAGCTGCGGCAGCGATCTACAGCTGGGGCTCCCGGCCGGCCTACCGGCCGCCGAGCGCATCGCCCGCATGGAGCGGGCCCTGCAGCAGGTGGGCCTAAGCGGCATGGAACAACGCCCGATCCACACCCTCAGCGGCGGCCAGAAGCAGCGACTGGCGATCGCCGGCGCCCTGGCCAGCGACGCCGATCTGCTGCTACTCGATGAGCCCACCGCCCTGCTCGATCCCGACAGCCAGCAGGAGGTCCTGGCCCTGATTCGGTCGCTCTGCAGCCGGGACGAGCGGCCGATCACGGCCCTCTGGATCACCCATCGCCTCGAGGAGCTCGACTTCTGCGACGGCGCCGCCCGCATGGAGTCGGGCCGGGTAGGGCCCTGGCGGGACGCGGCCAGCCTCCTCCCCTTGCTTGCCGGCAGGACAAAAAGGTAGGCTCCTGCAGTCCGCTCAGGCGGTCATTCCTCGGTAGCTCAGTGGTAGAGCGGTCGGCTGTTAACCGATTGGTCGCAGGTTCGAATCCCGCCCGGGGAGTTTTTTCCAAACAGCGCTTCCTGCTTGGCAGGCCTCTGCAAACTGCCGCTGTTGCTGGAATCTCGTCAGCTGAACGACCAGCCCGGCATCGCCGGCGCAAGCTCGGCAGATGATCCAAACCGAAAGACTTTCTGAAGATCACAGGCGATTTCCGCAGGTCCGGCGATGCCTGCATGGGGGCTCAGCCCTCTCCACGGCTGGATTCTTGGGATCTCATCGCCGTATTCGCAGGCGCCGACCCATCCGCAATGTGCGGTCCGACACCGCGCATTCCCCCGTCGGTGATGCAAGGAGGCCGCTGACAAGAGAAAATGTCCACCAATCCTGTGCCTCGCAGTCCCGCCGCTGCCGTCGCCCGGTCCTGAATCCGAGAACCCGACAGCCATGAAGCCCTGCATCCTGCTCATCGAGGACGACCGCGACATGCGGGAGCTGGTGGCAGGCCACCTCGAGCATGGCGGCTTCGACGTGCAGCGCGCCGAGGATGGCATCAAGGGGCAGGCCCTGGCCCTGCAGTACAGCCCAGACGTGATCCTGCTCGATCTGATGCTGCCGAAGGTGGATGGCCTCACCCTTTGCCAGCGGCTGCGCCGCGATGAACGCACCGCCAAGATTCCGATCCTGATGCTCACCGCCCTGGGCGGCACCAAGGACAAGGTGAGTGGCTTCAACTCCGGAGCCGACGACTACCTCACCAAACCCTTCGACCTCGAGGAGCTGATGGTGCGGGTGAAGGCGCTGCTGCGTCGCAGCGAACGGGCCCCCCTCTCCACCAAGCACAACGAAATCCTCAGCTACGGCTGCCTCACCCTGGTGCCCGAACGCTTCGAGGCAATCTGGTTCGATCAACCGGTGCGGCTCACCCATCTGGAGTTCGAACTGCTGCACTGCCTGATGCAGCGACACGGCCAGACCGTGGCCCCCTCGCTGATCCTGATGGAGGTGTGGGGCTACGAGCCCGACGACGACATCGAGACGATCCGGGTGCATGTGCGCCATCTGCGCACCAAGCTGGAACCCGATCCGCGCAAACCGCGCTTCATCAAGACGGTGTACGGCGCCGGGTACTGCCTAGAGCTGCCCACCGGCGACCAGCTCGCCAGCCTCCAGCCCATCATCGAGGCCGCCAGGAGCGAACGCCAACGGAATCCCCGGCCCACCGCCGCGGCGATCCGATCCGAAGGGGACGGCAGCGAAGCGGCCTGAGCCGCTCCCGACCCCTTTCAGCGGGACGCCGCTTCCGCCAGCTCCAGCAGGGCAACCTCCCAGGCCAGGCGTGGCTGCACGAAGCTGCGCAGGTGGCCCCGGAGCCTCTCCAGCCTCCGCTGGGGCCCCACCTGGGCGTGGCTCCGCCACAGGGCCCATTGCCACCAACCCAGCAACCAAAGCTGCTGTTCGCCATCGAGGGCCTCGGTGAGGTCACGGGCCAGGTGGAGGGCCTCCACCGGATCGGGCCCCAGGGCCCGCATTCGATCGGCAAGCCCCGCCGGTAGGGAACGCCACTGGAGTCGATGGGCCAGCAGAGCGCCTGGGGATCCCGCCGCCAGATCGATCAGCTCGGGGGGATCCGCCGGGACGGCGGCGGGGGCGGATTCGGAGACATCTTCGGGGGCATCTGTCTCCCTGCTGACATCAACCTGCGGGGGAGGGAGGGCATCCAACACCCGCTGCACCAGCGCCGGGGACAGGCGGGCGAAGGGAATGGCCTGACACCGGGAGCGGATCGTGCTGAGCAGCTGATCGGGGGCGGCGGTGATCAGCACCAGCAGGCCTCCACCCGGTTCTTCCAAGGTCTTGAGCAGGGCATTGGCGGCGGCCTCCGCCATGGCCTCCACCCCTTCGAGCACCACCAGGCAGCGGTTGGCCTCCACCGGGCGGCGGGCCAGGAACCGCGACACCTCGCGCACCTGCTCCAGCCGCAGCTGGGGGGCGGTGCGACGGTTCACCCCTTCGGCCGCGGCCTTGGAGGCCGGCACCAGCTGGCCCTGGTGGGAATAGGTGGGCTCCACCCAGAGCAGGTCCGGGTGGTTGCCCTGGCCGAGGCGCCGCCTCAGAAGGGGATCGCCCTCCAGGCAGTGGTCGGGGGAGGTGATCACCCCCTCCAGAAACCGCAGGGCCGCCAGGCGCCGTCCCACCCCGTCGGCCCCCACGAACAGGTAGGCGGGGGCGAGGCGCCGCCGCACCAGGGAAGCCTCCAGCAGGCGCACGGCGGCCTCCTGGCCCAGCAGGTCGGCAAAGAGCTCAGCCATCGGCCCGCCCCGGCGGCGCTTCTGCAGCGGCATGACGCCGCAGCGTGGCCTGGCATTCAAGGGTCACCACCTCGCTGCGCTGGAGGGCATCGACCCGCTGCCAGGCCCGCTGGCGGGCCAGGGTGGCGAATCCCGCCGCCACCCGTTCCAGGAAGTCATGACCCGAGGCCTCGATCCGGTCGGCGGCCCTGCCGCCCCGCCGCCGCAGGGATTCCTCCAGGGGGAGGTCAAGCCAGAGGGTGAGATCGGGCTCCAGGCCGCCGGTGGCGAAGCCCTCCAGAGCCGCGATCCGCTCTAGGGGCAGACCCCGGCCATAGCCCTGGTAAGCCACGGTGGAGCCGGTGAAGCGATCGCAGATCACCCAGTCGCCGGCCTCCAGGGCGGGCCGGATCACCCGGGCCACGTGCTGGGCCCGGTCGGCGGCGTAGAGCAGCAGTTCGGCATCGCTGCAGGGGGCGGCCTCGGCAGGGGGATGGAGCAACAGCTCCCTCAGGGCCTGGCCCAGGGGGGTTCCTCCCGGTTCCCGGCTGGTGAGGAGGCGGGCACCGGGAGGCAGCAGGCCGCTGGTGGGCAACCACTCGCGCAGCCGCTCCAGCTGGGTGGTCTTCCCGCAACCATCGATGCCCTCCAGCACCACAAAGAGGCCCGGGGGGGTGACGGCGCCCCAGGAGCGCTCGAGCCACGACGGATGCAAAGCTGCCTGATCGTGCTGCATCGCCCCTCGAGACTCCGAACCCTGTGGCCGATCCGCCTGGTTCACCCCCGCTCCACGCCGCCGGCGGGGCCATCCTGCAGCAGGAGGGCATTCACCACGACGGTGATCGAGCTGAGGGCCATCAGCAGCGCCGCCAAGGGAGGGGAGAGACGAATGCCGAAGCCGGGCAGCAAGGCGCCGGCCGCGATCGGCAGCACGATCAGGTTGTAGCCGAAGGCCAAGAGCAGGTTCTGGCGCACCTTGGCCATGGTGCGGTGAGCGATCTCCAGAGCCTGGGGCAGACCATCGAGGCGGTCGCCCATCACCACCAGATCGGCGGTCTCCTGGGCGATCTGGGTGCCAGTACCCACGGCGATGCCCAGGTCGGCCGCAGCCATGGCGGGCGCATCGTTGATGCCATCCCCCACCATCGCCACCGGACCGAAACCACGGGCGGCCAGGATGCGCTCCAGCTTCTGCTCGGGCCGCAGATCCCAGGCGAGCTCGTCCGGCTGCAAACCCACCAGGGAGCCCAGCCGGCGCACAGGCCCCTCCCGGTCGCCGCTGAGCAGACCCAACGCCAGGTTTCGGTGCCGCAGCGAGGCCAGGGTGGCCGCCGCGTCGGGCCGGGGGCTGTCCTCCACCGCGATCAGCCCCAGCAGGGTGCCATCGAGGGCCACCGCCAGCACGGAGGCACCGCCGGCCTCCAGGCTTTCCTGGCGGGCCCGGCTGCCCGCCTCAACCGCAACCCCGCGGCTCTCGAGCCAGGCGAACCGGCCCACCCGCAACAGCGAAGGCGCGCCAGCGACGGGGATCAACCCCGCCATCCGGGCCGCGGGCTCCTCAAGGCGGGCCTCCAACCCATCACCGGCAAGGGCGCGGGAATCCCGCACCGCCAGGGGCGGCAGATCGCGCCGCTGGGCCTCCTGGAGCACCGCGTGGGCCAGGGGATGGCGGCTATCGCGCTCCAGGCTGGCCGCCAGCTGCAGCAGCAGATCCGCCGCGACACAATCAGCGGCGACCCGATCAGCAGGGACCCGGTCGAAGGGAGCACATTCCACCGCGGTCACCAGGGGGCGCCCCAGGGAGAGGGTGCCGGTCTTGTCGAATAGCACCGCCCGCAGGCGGGCGGTGGTCTCGATCGCGTCGCCGCCCCGGAACAGCAGGCCGGCGCGGGCGGCGGCACCGCTGCCGACGCTGATCGCCGCGGGGGTGGCCAGGCCGAGGGCGCAGGGACAAGCCACGACCAGCACGGCGATGGCCAGCTGCAGCGCCAGGGCCAGGGGGGTGCCCGCCGGACCGGGGGCACCGTGGCCATGGGCGCCATGGCTGTGGGGAGTTCCGGCCATCAGCACGGCCGGCCAGTGGTGGGCTCCCCAGAGCCACCAGAACAGGAAGGTGGAGGCGGCCAGCAGCAGCACGGCCAGGGTGAAGCGGCCAGCCACGCGGTCGGCAAGGCCCTGGATCGGGGCCTTGCGCAACTGGGCCTTCTCCACCAGCTGGACGATCAGGGCAATGGCGCTCTCGCTTCCACGCCGCAGCACCTCCAGTTCGATCGGAGCGGAAAGGTTGAGGCACCCCGCCGCCAGTTCGCTGCCGGGCTCTACCGCCCGGGGGAGGGGTTCACCGGTCAGGGAGGAGGTGTCCACCGCGGAGGTCCCCTCCAGCACCACCCCATCGACCGGAATGCGGTCGCCCGGGAGGATGCGGATCCGATCGGCAGGCCGGAGACCTCCCACCCGCACCGGCCGGGGCGGCCCGCCATCCACCACCAGCAGCGCCTCCTCGGGCTGGAGCAGGGCCAGGGCCTCGAGGGCACACCCGGTGCGATAACGGGCCCGCTCCTCGAGGAAGCGGCCGGCCAACACGAAGCCCAGCAGCATCACGGCCTCGTTGAAGAAGCAGGGCCAGCCCCCCGCCGGCCAGAGCCAGCCCACCAGGCTGGCTAGGTAGGAACTGGCCACGCCGAGCCCCACCAAGGTGTCCATGCCTGGGGCCCCCGCCAGGGCAGAACGCAATCCGCCCACCAAGATGGCTCGCCCCGGTCCGGCCAGGGCTGCGCTGGCCACCAGGGCATGGAGCCAGAGCTGGGCCAGGGGGGTGGTCGCCAGACCCAAGGCACCGGCATCGGCCAGATGGCCCAGGCTGGACACCAGCAGCAGAGTCAGGGCCACCACCAACTGGCGCCAGCGCTGCCACCAGTGCCGCTCCTTCAGCCGCTCACGCTGGCTGGGGAGCTGGTCGTCGTCCTCGTCCCGGGGTTGGGCCTGGAAGCCCAACTCCTGCAGGCTCCTCAGCAGGGCGGGCAGACGCTCCTCAGCCCGATCCAGATCCACCCAGGCGGTGCGGGTGAGCAGATTCACGCTGGCCTGGCGCACACCCTCCTGCTGGGTGAGGCGCTGCTCCACCGCCCGCACGCAGCCGCCGCACTTCATGCCTTCCACCTCCAGCAGCAGGGACTCGCCCCTCGCCAAATCGGCGGTGGTGGGTGGATCCGTCACGGAAACATCCGCTGCGGTGGCCGGGGAAGTGGAGGGCAGGTGGGCTTGATCGGGGCCCCCAAGCTAGGGATATCGCACCATCCGGTCGGCCGGAGCGGCCACGGCGGGCAGGATGGTGAGCAGAACAAGACCTGCCGCCGTGCCCCGCTCCCAGCGCAACGACAACTTCATCGACAAGAGCTTCACGGTGATGGCCGATCTGATCGTGAAGCTGCTGCCGATCGATCCCAAGGCCAAGGAGGCCTACGTGTACTACCGCGATGGCCTCTCCGCCCAGAACGACGGGGACTACGCCGAGGCCCTCGACAACTACAAAGAGGCCCTGCTGCTGGAGGAGAACGCCATCGACCGTGGCGAAATCTTCAAGAACATGGCGATCATCTTCATGAGCACCGGCGATGAAGAGAAAGCGCTCGACTACTACCGCCAGTCGCTCGATGCCAATCCCAACTCGCCGTCCTGCCTCAAGAACATGGGGTTGATCTACGAGAAATGGGGCCGCATCGCCGCCGAGAACGGCGACCAGGACACCGCCGACCGCTGGTTTGATGAAGCGGCCGAGTTCTGGACCAAGGCGGTGAAGCTCTACCCCGGCGGCTACCTCGACATTGAGAACTGGCTCAAGTCTTCAGGCCGCAGCAACGTGGATGTGTATTTCTAAGGGTCGGCGGCCGGATCCACCCCCAGGGCCGCCACCAGCGCTTCCGCCACGGAGCCGGCCTCCAGCACCTGGAGGTCGAGGGAGGACGCCAGGCTGGGCGGCAACCCGCCACGGGGCACCACCGCCCGCCGGAAACCCAGCCGGGCCGCCTCCTGGAGCCGCAGTTCCAGCTGCCCGACCGGCCGCAGCTGGCCACCGAGCCCGAGCTCGCCGATCAGCACCGTGCCGGGAGGAAGCGTGAGATCGCGGTAGCTGGCCACCACCGCCGCGGCCACCCCCAGATCCGCCGCCGGCTCTTCCACCTCCAGGCCGCCCGCCACCGCCAAATAGCAATCGAAGCGCGACAGCGGCAGCCCCAGGTGCTTCTCCAGCACCGCCAGGATCTGGTGGAGGCGGTTGGCGGCGATGCCGGTGGCGCTGCGGCGCGGACTGGCGTAGCTGGTGGGACTCACCAGGGCCTGGAGCTCCACCACCAAGGGGCGGGTGCCCTCGCAGGCCACGATCGTGCCGGTGCCCGGGCCCTCGCCGCCGAGAAACAGCTCGCTGGGGTTGGTCACCTCCACCAGGCCGCAGCCGCGCATCTCGAACACCCCCAGCTCATGGGTGGCGCCGAAGCGGTTTTTCACGGCCCGCAGCAGGCGATGGCTGGCGAAGCGGTCGCCCTCGAAGGTGAGCACCGCATCGACGAGGTGCTCCAGCACCTTCGGGCCGGCCAGCATCCCCTCCTTGGTGACATGGCCCACCAGCAACAGGGCGGTGTGCTGACGCTTGGCGATGCGCTGCAGGGCGGCGGCGCACTCGCGCACCTGGGCGACCGAGCCCGGCGCGCTGCCCAACTCGCCGTCGTGGAGGGCCTGGATGCTGTCGATGATCGCCACGGCCGGGCGAAGGGCCTCCAGCTCCTGCAGCACCAGCTCCAGGTCGGTTTCGGCCAGCAGTTGCAGGCCGGATCCCGCCGCCGCAGAGCCTCCGCTCTCCCCAGCGACCGCACCGAGGGGTCCGGGTTCGGCTCCGTGGGGGCGCCGCGCAGGCCCGGTGGTCGCGGGCGATTGGGAAGGGATCGCCGCCAGCCCAGGGGGCCGCTCCGGAGCATGGGAAGCCCCCTCCCCCTCCTCCGCCAGCCGCCGCCAGCGCAGCTTCACCTGCTGGGCCGACTCCTCGGCGCTCACATAGAGCACCGAATGGCCCACCGCCATGGTGCGAGCGCACTGGAGCAGGAGGGTGGATTTGCCGATGCCGGGATCGCCGCCCAACAGCACCAGGGAACCGGGCACGAGGCCCCCGCCGAGCACCCGATCGAGTTCGCCATAGCCGCTTCCCAGGCGCTGCAGGGGCCGGTCCCCAACCGCGGCGATCGGTTCGGAGCGCCGCGGGCTCCCCGGGCCGCCGGCTCCATCGGGGGCATCGGGGGCGACCACCGGTCGACGACGGCGGCTGTCGGTGGGAACGGCGACCTGCTCCACCAGGGTGTTCCAGCCACCGCAGCCCGAACAGCGGCCGAAGTACTGGCGGGTGCGGGAGCCGCAGCTCTGGCACACGTAGCTGGAGATGGGGCGGGCCAAGGATGGGGAGGGCGAACGGGGAGGGCGAACGGGGAGGGCGAACGGGGATGCGGCGGGTGTGGCGCCAAGCTGCCGCAGGGTGACGGAGGCAGGCCCGGGGGGACCACTGAGTATGAAGAAACGTGGCGTTCAGTGAACCTGGAGGCACTCCGACCTCTTCAGTAGTGCGGTTGGCAGTAGTGCTTCGGCACTCGGCCTGCGGCTCGACCGCAGGGATCCACACCCTCCTCGCCCAGGTTCCCGCTGGGATCGATCCCTGTTCCCAGGCGTGATGCACCGACCCCAGGCCCGATTCCAGGTACCACTCGAGCCACGATGACGGCCTCCACCCCCGCCAAAGAAACCATCCTCGTCGTGGATGACGAGGCCAGCATCCGCCGGATCCTGGAAACCCGCCTCTCGATGATCGGCTACCAGGTGGTCACCGCCTGCGATGGCGAGGAGGCTCTGGAAGCCTTCCACCGGTCGCACCCCGACCTGGTGGTGCTCGACGTGATGATGCCCAAGCTCGATGGCTACGGCGTCTGCCAGGAGCTGCGCAAGGAGTCCGACGTCCCGATCGTGATGCTCACGGCCCTGGGCGATGTGGCCGACCGCATCACCGGCCTGGAGCTCGGGGCCGACGACTACGTGGTGAAACCCTTCAGCCCCAAGGAGCTGGAGGCCCGCATCCGCTGCGTGCTGCGGCGGGTGGAGAAGGACCAAGGTCCCGGCATCCCCAACTCCGGCGTGATCCAGGTGGGCGAGCTTCGGATCGACACCAACAAGCGCCAGGTGTACCGGGGCGACGAGCGGATCCGGCTCACCGGCATGGAGTTCAGCCTGCTGGAACTGCTGGTGAGCCGCTCCGGAGAACCCTTCAGCCGCGGCGAAATCCTCAAAGAAGTGTGGGGCTACACCCCGGAGCGTCACGTGGACACCCGTGTGGTGGATGTTCACATCTCCCGGCTGCGCTCCAAACTGGAGGATGATCCAGCCAACCCCGAGCTGATCCTCACGGCTCGGGGCACCGGCTATCTCTTCCAACGCATCGTTGACTCCCCTGCCTCCGAAGGAGCCTGACCACGGTGAAGGCCGCCTCCCCCCCGAGCGGGGAGGGCGCATCGGCCGACCGAAGCAGAGCCGCGCGATCCGTCGGCTGGTGATCTGGTATCGGCGCAATGCGGCGGTCACCACCCTGGTGGACACCGCCTCGGCCCTGGTCGACACCGCCAGCGCCACAGCCTCAGTGGCTGGCAGCGTGGCCGGAGCCGCCGGAAACGTGGCGGGCAACATGGCCGGGGCCGCCAGCTCGGTGGCCGGCTCGGTGCTCCAACCCCTGGTGTTCGATCCCCTGCGCCGCCTCCAGGGCAACGGCGGCGGCCTGGAGGCGGGGGCCGGCCAGCTCCCCCTCGATCCGCGGCAGCGGCTCTGGGTCGCCGTGGATGGGATGGGGGGTGACCATGCCCCCGGCCCGATCCTGGAGGGATGCCTGCGGGCCGTGCAGCTGCTTCCCCTGAAGGTGCGCTTCGTGGCCGAAGCGGCCCCCCTGGCGGCCGCTGTGCGGGCCCTCGGCCTCCAGGATGAGCTGGATGAGGCGATGGCCCACGGGCTGATCGAGCTGGTGCCCAGCGGTCCTTCCGTGGGCATGAACGAGGAGGCCACCGTGGTGCGGCGCAAGCGTGACGCCAGCATCAACATGGCCATGGATCTGGTGAAGCGCGGTGAAGCCACGGCCGTGTATTCGGCCGGCAACTCCGGCGCCGTGATGGCTTCGGCGATCTTCCGGCTCGGCCGCCTCGCCGGCATCGAGCGGCCCGCCATCGGCGCCCTCTTCCCCACCAAGGACCCCAACCAACAGGTGCTGGTGCTCGATGTGGGCGCGAACATGGATTGCAAACCCGCCTGGCTGCACCAGTTCGCCCTGCTCGGCAACATCTACAGCCGCGACGTGCTGCAGGTGCGCCGCCCCCGCATCGGCTTGCTCAACATCGGCGAAGAAGAGTGCAAGGGCAACGACCTCGCCCTCAAGGCCTACCCCCTGCTGGCCGAAGAACGGCGCTTCAAGTTCGCTGGCAACTGTGAGGGGCGTGATGTGCTCTCCGGCGACTTCGACGTGGTGGTCTGCGACGGCTTCACCGGCAACGTGCTGCTCAAGTTCCTGGAGTCGGTGGGTGGAGTGCTGCTCGATGTCCTGCGGGCCGAACTCCCCCGGGGCCGGCGCGGCAAGGTGGGCTCGGCCTTCCTGCGCAGCAACCTGATCCGCATCAAGAAGCGCCTCGACCACGCCGAGCATGGTGGCGCCCTGCTGCTGGGGGTGGATGGCATCTGCGTGATCGGCCACGGCAGCAGCAAAGCCCTCTCGGTCGTCAGTGCCCTGCGGCTCACCCATTCGGCCGCCAGCCACGGCGTGATGGACGACCTCCACGCCCTGGGTGCCGAGGTCGCGGGCCAGGGAGGCGATGGGAGCGCAGCCGCCAGGGAGGCCAGCGAGGGGGCGGCGGCCACCTGTGGTTGACTGAGGCCGAGTGAGGGTGGATCCCAGTGTCGCTGCGTGCTGATCGGGCGTCGGCCGGCCCCCCCTCCACGACACCCCCCATGCCGCCCATCCCATCCAACCCAAGCGCCATCAGGGGCATGGCCCTGGTGGGCAGCGGCCGCGCCCTCCCCGCCGCCAGCATTAGCAATGACGACCTGAGCCAGCGGGTCGACACGGACGACACCTGGATCCGCAGCCGCACCGGCATCGGCGCCCGAAGGGTGGCAGGCCCCGGCGAGACCGTGACCAGCCTGGCCGCTGCGGCGGGCCTGGCGGCCCTGGAGCAGGCGGGCTGGCAGCCGAGTGACCTCGACCTGATCCTGCTGGCCACCTCCAGCCCGGACGACCTGTTCGGAACGGCCCCCCGGGTGCAGGCGGCCCTTGGCGCCACCAACGCCGTGGCCTTCGATCTCACCGCAGCCTGCAGCGGATTTCTCTTCGCGCTGATCACCGCCGCCCAGTACCTGCGCAGCGGCGCCATGGAGCGGGTGCTGGTGATCGGCGCCGACCAGCTCAGCCGCTGGATCGACTGGGATGACCGGCGCACCTGCGTGCTGTTCGGCGATGGGGCGGGCGCGGTGGCCCTGGAGGCCTGCCCGGCTGAGGAGGATGGCCTGCTGGCCTTCCGGATGCGCTCCGATGGCAGCCGCAATGGCTGCCTCACCCTGGCCCAGGTCGAGCGGCACCAGCCGCTGCTGGGCGGCCTCAGCGCCCAGCAGGGGGGCTTCAACCCGATCCAGATGAATGGCCAGGAGGTGTACAAGTTCGCCGTTCGGGAGGTTCCAGCGGTGCTGGCCGAGCTGCTGCAGAGCAGCGGCCATACCGCCGACCAGGTCGACTGGCTGCTGCTGCACCAGGCCAACCAGCGCATCCTCGATGCCGTAGCCGACCGCTTCGCCATGCCCCACGATCGGGTGCTGAGCAACCTGGCCTCCTACGGCAACACCTCCGCCGCCACGATTCCCCTGATGCTCGATGAGGCGGTGCGGGATGGCCGCATCCGAAGCGGCAATCTGATCGCCAGCAGCGGCTTCGGGGCAGGCCTGAGCTGGGGCGGGGCCCTGCTGCGCTGGCGGGGTCCGGCCGCCTGAGGCCTGCCGGGAAGGGGCGGAAACAGCCGCCGCCTAATCTCCTGGCCTCACACATGCGGACTGGAATGGGCATTGCCTGGGTGTTTCCCGGACAGGGATCTCAGAAAATCGGCATGGCGGCCGCGGTGCTCGACCTTCCCGGAGCCCGGGAGCGGTTCAGCGCCGCCTCCGAGCTGATCGGCCGCGATCTGCTGGCCATCTGCGCCGGGGAAGCCGCCGAGGGCAGCGCCGGCCCCACCGACCTGAACGACACCCGCAACACCCAGCCCGCGCTGTTTGTGATCGAATCGCTGCTGGTGGACGGCCTACGCGCCCAGGGCCGCAGCCCTTCGCTGGTGGCGGGCCACAGCCTCGGTGAACTGGTGGCCCTCTACGCCGCCGGCGTGTTCGATGCGGACACCGGGCTGCGCCTGATCCGCACCCGCAGCGAGCGCATGGCTGCCGCCGGCGGCGGTGCCATGACCGCGGTGCTGGGCTTCGAGCGGGCCGAACTCGAGGCCCTGGTGGAGGCCCACGAGGGCGTGGTGATCGCCAACGACAACAGTGAAGGCCAGGTGGTGCTCTCGGGAACCCCCGAGGCCGTGGCAGCGGTGGCGGGAGAGCTGCGTTGCAAGCGCGCCATGCCCCTGGCCGTGAGCGGCGCCTTCCATTCCCCCTTCATGGCGGAGGCCGCCGCCGCCTTCGCGGCGGACCTCGAGACCGTGGCCTTCGCCGATGCAACCATCCCGGTGCTGAGCAACACCGACCCCACCCCGGCCACATCGGCAGCGGTCCTGAAGGATCGCCTGCGTCGCCAGATGACCACCGGCGTGCGCTGGCGGGAGACCATGGAGCGCTTCGGTGCTGATGGGATCGGCACCACCGTGGAGATCGGGCCGGGCAACGTGCTCAGCGGCCTGATCAAGCGCAGCTGTGCGGGGGTGACCACCGCCCAGATCGGCGGCGCCGCGGACCTGGGTTGAACCCGCCCCCGCCGACCAATGGCCCAACCCGGGGCCAGACCAGGGCACCTGCGGGGCGGCCCGAAGGCGAAACCGCAGCGCTCAGCGTGGGTCGGGTGATCGTCGCCCCACCCGCCCTGATCGGCTCGCCCAGACCGAGCCTCAGCTACCTGGCGATCAGCTACCTGCTGGTGTTTCCGGTCTTCCGGTGGTTGCTGCGGGGACGCACGGCCGGCAACGCCCATGTGCCCCCCCAGGGGGCCCTGGTGGTGGTCGCCAACCATGGCTCCCACCTGGATCCACCCCTTCTGGGCCATGCCCTGGGACGTCCCGTGGCCTTCATGGCCAAGGAGGAACTCTTCCGGGTGCCCCTGCTCGGCCCGATCATCCGGGCCTGCGGCGCCTACCCCGTTGCCCGTGGTGCCAGTGATCGGGAGGCCATCCGGGTGGCCTGCCAGCGCCTGGCCCAGGGCTGGGCCACCGGGGTGTTCCTGGACGGCACCCGCCAACGGAACGGCCGGGTGAATGCCCCCCTGCACGGAGCCGCCCTGCTGGCGGCACGCAGCGGCGCCCCCCTCCTGCCGGTGGCGATCCTCAACAGCCACCGGGCCCTCGGACCGGAGCAGAGCCGGCTGCGCCCAGTGCCGGTGCACATCCGCATCGGAGAACCCATCCCGCCGCCGGCCTCCCGGCGGCGCGAGGACTTGGAGATCACCACCCGGGCCTGCCAGGAGGCGATCAATCGCCTGATCGACGAAGGACTGATTGCACCCCAGGCCCGACTCGCTCCAGCCAGGGGGAAAGCCGCTCTGCCGCCCAGAACCTGAGGTCGCGGCCGCTGATCACCCACAGCACCGCCCGCAGGCCATCGCTCCAGATCTTGGATCGCCCCTCGGTGACGCAGAGCTGGCCGCAGGGCACCGGCACGGGGGTGAGTTGGATACCGCGACTGCCCGCCACGATGCGGCCCACCAGCAGGGCCCGGGCCATGTGGTCACTGCTGGTGACGAGCAGCGCATGGCGGATGCGGGCGCGGCGCAGGTCGTCGACCAAGGAGGTGAAGTTGGAGAGGGTGTCGCGGGCGCGGTAATCGAGCTGCACCTGATGGGGTGGAAGCCCCTCCCGCTCCTCGAAGATCCAGTGGGCGTATTCGGGATTGGTGCCGCCGCTCACCACCACCGGCAGTCCCCGGCGCCGGGCGAGGTCGGCGGCCGCCAGCTCCCGGTCCTTGTCACCCCCGAGCACCAGGATCATCTGGGGGGGAGGGGACTGGGGCCACCACCACCCCCGCGAGAGCCAAAGCAGCGTGCCCCCTGCCAGGGCCAGCAACCAGAGCCGCCCGGCTCCTCGGCCCCGCCGCCGGCCCCGCGACCTCACGGCCCGGCGGGATCCACCGGGCTGGTGGGGTACAGGGGCAGCACCAAGGACCACGGGGCCGGCCGGCCGGCGGCGGCGGCTTCCTGGCTGAAGAGCAGCAGTTCGGCCACGTCCTGGGGCTGGTGGACCTGGGCGGGGCATCGGACGGCGGGCAGACAGGACAGCCCCTCGCCACCGGGGCCAACGACGAGGTTCGCCTCGACCTCGGCCAGGGCGGCGGGCTCACGGTACAGGCGGGGAGCGGCGAGTTCCAGGGCCACCCCGCGCTGCTCCGGATCCGGGGCATAGAGCCCCGCCACCAGCCCGCGGCGGGGGAGCTCCTGCACCAACCAGAAGGGGGTCGGCGGGCAATCCGGCTGGGCCAGCCGGCGCCGCGCCATCAGCAGAAAACTGCCAACGCCATCGAGGGGAAGGGCCAGCTGCTGGGCCAGGGTGCGGGCCAGGGTCACCGTGAGCCGGGTGCCCGTGAAGCCGCCGGGGCCGGTGGCCACCGCCAGCCGCCCCAGCTGCGGCCAGCGGGAAGACGGCAGCACCGCCTCCACACAGGTGAAGAGGTCATTGGAGAGGGCCCGGCCGAGGGGGAAGGCCGCCAGGCGTGGCGGTGCCCCATCCCCGAGCCGCTGCAGGGCCACCCCGAGGGTGTCGCTAGAGCTGTGCAGGGCAAGAAGCCAGGGGCCCGGCCCCGGATCGCTGGCCGCCTCCAGCCTCTCCGAAGCGAGGTCGCCGCCCTCAGCAAGAAGCCCCAAGGTCATGCCGGCACCGCCTCGCCGGGCCGCAGCCGCAGCCAGCGGCCGGGATCAGAGCGGAAATCGGTGCAGGCCCTCACATCCCATTCCACCCCCACCGCCCCAGCGGGCAGGTCGAGCACCTGCACGTGGATACGGGGCTGGCGCGGCCTGAAATCAGGCTGCTCACAGAGGTGGGCCACACCGTGCTGGCGTTCCACCGCGTGGTAGGCCTGGCAGCGATCCACCCAGCGGCAATCCACGCAGATGCACATGTCGCCCGGGCCGAGCCAGGCGCCCATTGTGGCGTGTCAGACCGGAGCGTTGGCCGAGGAACTGTGGCGGATCCTGACGCCGCAAACCTGGCCGGTGCCCCTGGAGGCCCTTCCGCCGGGAACCGTGCTGGTGGGGGGGGCGGTGCGGGATGCCCTGCTGGGTCGGTTGGCGCCCCGGCCCGACCTGGACCTGGTGGTGCAAGACGACGCCGTGGACCTGGCCCGGCACCTGGCCCGGCGACTCGGGGGGGCGGTGGTGGTGCTCGACCAGGAGCGCTCGATCGCCCGCCTGGTGCTGCACGGCTGGACGATCGACCTAGCCCGCTGCCTAGGGGCCAACCTGCGCGATGACCTGCTCCGTCGGGACTACAGCGCCAATGCGATCGCCCTGCCGCTGCCGGCGGCGCGGCACGTCCCCAGCGCAGCGCCCGATCTCGACGGCGATCTGCTCGATCCCAGCGGCGGCCTGGCGGATCTGGCGGCGGGCCAGCTGCGGGCCATCAGCGAAGCCAACCTGCTCGATGACCCGCTGCGGCTGCTCCGGGGGATGCGGCTGGCCTGCGAACTGAGCTTCCGCCTCGAAGCCACCACCGAAACTTGGATCCGCCAGCACCACCACCAGCTTCAGACGGTGGCCGGCGAGCGAATCCTTGCCGAACTGGAACGGTTAGCGGCTGCCCCGGATGGTGGCGAGGGCCTGGCCCAAACGGTGGCGAGCGGACTGCTGGAGGGCTGGCGCGGCGGCAAGGCCCCGCAGGACACGGCCGGCCAGCCGGGGGATGGGGGCCTGCTGGCGAGCCTGGACAGGCTCACCCCCGGCGAGGCCGCGGCCCGGGGCCTCAGCCCGACCGAAACGGAACGGGCCCTGCCCCTGGCCCGGCTGGCGGCGGTGCTCAATGGTGAGGGCTTGGAGCGGCTGCATGCCAGCCGTCGCCGCCAGCAGGCCGTCGAGCGGCTGCGGCAATGGTGGGAGCGGCTGGGCGCGGTGGGGGGCGATCCCGAGCTCCTGCCGGAACCGGAGCGCGTGCTGCTGCAGCGCCAGCTGGAGGCGGATCTGCCGGCCCTGGCCCTGCTGCTGGATGCGGCGTGGGCCCGAAGCGCCCTACCCCGCTGGCGCGATCCAGCCGATCCCCTGTTCCACCCCCGCCCGCCGATCGACGGAACCGCCCTGCAGAGCCAGCTGAACATCAAGCCCGGCCGGGAGCTGGGGCAGCTGCTCGAGCACCTCACCCGGGAGCGGGCCTTCGGCAGGCTGCCGCGTCAGGTCACCAGCAACGATGCGGAGACCCTGACCATGGCCCGCAACTGGCTCTCCAGCCGTTCTGTTCCTCGCCATGGTTAACTGCGTCTGCCTCGGCGTGATTCTTCGCGAGCCGAAGTTTTCCTGTTTTTCTTTCCTGCCCCTGTCATGAGCATTCGCCTTTACGTCGGCAACCTGCCGCAGACTTTTGATGCCAAGGAACTCGAAGCACTCTTCGAGGGCATTGGGGCAGGGGTGCGCTTCAAGGCTGTGAACGACCGTGAAACCGGCGGCTGCCGCGGCTTCGGCTTCGCCAACGTGGATGACGCCAAGCTGGCCGATGCGGTGATCGAACAGCTCAATGGCCGCGACTTCGGCGGCAACGCCCTGCGGATCGAGATCTCCGAGCGCCGTGACAGCCGCCCCACCGCTGGCCCCGGCGAACGCCGCTCTGGCACTGGCGCTGCCCCCTCCCCCGCCAGCCGCAAGGCGGTGAACAAGGTGGTTCACGCCGACAGCGTCGATGCCGAAGCCCCCGATCCCCGCTGGGCCGGTGAGCTGTCCAAGCTCAAGAACCTCCTGGCCAACCAGACGGTGGGCGTCTGAAGCCGGTGATCACTGGAGTGCAGACGTTGCCCTGGATCTGGCGGGGCCAGACCATCAGCTCCGTCTGCAGTCCACCCCTGAGCGGCTCCCCGGATCGGGGGGCCGTTCTTTTGTTGCATGGCTTCGGGGCCTCATGGCGGCACTGGCGGCACACGATCCCGGCCCTCAGCGCCGCAGGTTTCCGGGTGCACGCCCTTGATCTGCTGGGCTTCGGCGCCAGCGCCAAACCGCCCTCCCACCTGCCGGGCGATCCCCCCCTGGAAGGAGCGGTGCCCTACGGCTTCGACCTCTGGGCCGAGCAGGTGGTGGACTACTGCCACGCCAGGATCGGCCCCGGCCCGCTGCAGCTGGTGGGCAACTCGATTGGTGGCGTGGTGGCCCTCAACGCCGCACGCCTTCTGCAGGAGCTAGGAACGCCGCCCCAGCAGGTGGTGCTGATCGATTGCGCCCAGCGGGCCCTCGATGGCAAGCGGCTGGCCGAACTGCCGCCGCTGCAGCGCTGGAGCCGCCCCCTGCTGATGGCCACGGTGCGGCAGCGCTGGCTGATCCGGGGGCTGTTCCAGCTGCTGGCCCGACCGGCCGTGGTGCGGCAGGTGCTGGCCCAGGCCTACCCGAGCGGCGCCAACGTCGATGGGGAGCTCGTGGATCTGCTGTTCCAACCCAGCCGCGATCCAGGCGCGCCGGAGAGCTTCCGCGGCTTCGTGAATCTGTTCAACGATCGGCTGGCCCCGCAACTCTTGGCCGGGCTGGATCTGCCGGTGCGGATGCTCTGGGGTGAAGCCGACCCCTGGGAACCGGTGGCCGAAGCGCGGCGCTGGGCGGCCACCTACTCCTGCGTGCGGGAACTGCGGGTGCTGCCGGGGCTGGGGCACTGCCCCCACGATGAGGCACCGGAGCTGGTGAATCCGATTCTGGTGGCGTGGCTCAGCGAACTGGGAACGGGCCCGGAAACGGCGGGAATCAGCTGCTAACTTGCGCCCTGCGCTCGGGGTGCGCGTGCGAAGGCATCGGATAGTCGCTTAAGCGGCGCCGGGGATGGCCGGGTGCGGCGCCAGTTCGCGCCTGGAGGTAGCCGTTGAGCAACTCAATCACAAGACTCGAGAGGGTCTGACCTTCGGTCAGAGCCGCGAACTTGGCCTGCTGGTGGAGGGCATCGGAAACCTCAATGGAAAGACGCTTCACGGCAAGCAAACAAAAGTGAGGGGAATCAGGGCAAGCCCTACATCCACTATACCCAAAATGTAGCGAGGTGACATGCATCACCGACGCCCGCAGCGCAGCGGGGCGCAGTCTCTCCAACAAATCATAAAGAAATCCAGCAGATATCCCCAGAGGGGCCCGGCAAGGCTCCGGATGGGCTAACAGCCCAGACCCGGGAAACGCAACCATCGGATCTCGCCATTGACCCAGCCTGGCGAACCCCAGCCCCACCAGCCGCCCCCATGTGGGCTTGTGTAAATACACAAGCCCACATAACCACAAACCAGAGCATGGGTGGCCATAGCCCTTGATGGAACAGAGTTTTAAGCAAGGCGAGCAGATCCGTTCTTGCCGAAATGTGCAGGAGGAACAGGGCACAAGGCGAGCGGCACGCCTCGCGCTGAGAGACAGCCCAAAAAGGAGGCTCTAGGTTTTCGGCACACCTCATGTGGAGAATGACCACACAACATTCCAAAAAAATCCTTAAGCACATCTAAGAACGACCTCACCTTTCCGCTTCACCAGCTCGCCGCACCGGGCCCAGTGCGGACAACATCAAAATCACCAATCTTCAACACTTCCGATCCATGAAACTCGTCAAGCACGACCTTCAGTTCATCCTCGACCAGATCCTGATCGCCGATGCCCACACCGGCGGCGGCGACCTGCTGGCGCTCTTGGGTAGCAACCTGCTGCCCTACGGCCTGCGCACGGTCGACGGCAGCTACAACAACATCACGCCGGGCCAGTACCAATACGCCACCGCCGACCGGCCGATGCCCACCCGGCTCACCCAGACCTTCCGCGACGCCGAGGCGGTGACCTTCGACGTGGACGGTCCTGGACCGGTCGTGGTCGGCGCAACGACCTCGTACGCCCAGACCAGCGGCTACGTCTTCGACTCGCAGCCGCGCATGATCAGCAACCTGATCGCCGACCAGACCACCAGCAATGCCGCGGCCGTGGCCGTGCACAACACCATCACCCCCGACGTGGTGTCGTCTGACGGCACCCTGTTCATTGGCGACGTGGCCACCGACGAGGGCCTCTCGGCCCCCTACAACTCCTTCTTCACAATTTTCGGCCAGTTCTTCGACCACGGCCTCGACAAGATCGGCACCGGTGGCAACGGCACGGTGATCATGCCCCTGAACGCCGACGACCCGTTGATCGCGGGCGCCGATGGCCTCTTCGACACCGCCGACGACCTGGCACCGCACCTGCGCTTCATGACGCTGACGCGGGCGACCGTCGCCACCAGCTCGCCAGGTGCCGACGGCATCGCCGGTACCGCCGACGACGTGCGCGGCTACATCAACACCACCGCACCGCTGGTCGACCTGAGCCAGAACTACAGCTCGCACCCCTCGCACCAGGTCTTCCTGCGCGAATACGCGTTCAACGCCCTGGGCCAGCCGGTCTCCACCGGCAGGCTGGCCGAGGGCGCGGGCGGCGCGATCATCAGCTGGGGCGAAGTCAAGCTGATGGCCCGCACGATGCTCGGCATCGAGCTGACCGACGCCGACGTGTTCAACGTGCCGGTGATCCTCACGGACGCCTACGGCAAGTTCATCCCTGGCCTGAACGGCCTGCCCCAGCTCGTCACCGCCACCGGCCTGATCGAAGGCAATCTCGCCGCCCCGGTGAGCGTCAGCCCCGATGTGCTGCGCACCGGCCACGCCTTCCTCGATGACATCGCCCACAACGCCAAGCCTGGCGGTGTCGCGGACGTCGACGGCGACCCGGCGACGCCGGCCACCGCGATCGGCGCGGACGAAGACTCGATCGCCGGCAACGCCATCGCCACCGATCTCCAGGGCCGCAAACTCGCCTACGACGATGAGTTGCTCAACGCGCACTACATCGTCGGCGACGGCCGCGGCAACGAGAACATCGGCCTGACGACGATCCACAGCATCTTCCACTCCGAGCACAACCGCATCACTGACCAGGTCAAGGTGATCGCGGTGGACGACTTCAACGCCGCGCTGGCCAGCGGCAACGCCGAAGAGATCGAAGCCAGCCGGAGCTTCCTGAACCAGTGGCTCACCGTTGATGTCGCCGCCGGCACCGCCACCCCGCTGACCGCCGAGGCGCTCACATGGGACGGCGAGCGCGTCTTCCAGGCGGCCAAGTTCGCCACCGAGATGCAATACCAGCATTTCGTGTTCGAAGGCTTCGTGCGCAAGGTCCAGCCCTCGCTCAACCTCTTCTCGGGCTACAACAGCACGGTCGATCCGTCCATCATGGCCGAGTTCGCCAACGTGGTGTATCGCTTCGGCCACTCGATGCTGACCGACACGGTCGACCGCATCGACACCACCACCGGCGCGTCCAACCCGATCGGCCTGATCGAGGCTTTCCTCAATCCGCTCGAATTCGCCGCCAGCGGCGCGACCGAGCACGAGGCCGCCGGCGCCATCGTCAACGGCATGGTGCACCAGCGCGGCAATGCCCTCGATGAGTTCGTCACCGAGTCGCTGCGCAACAACCTGCTCGGCCTGCCGCTTGACCTGGCCGCCCTGAATATCGCCCGCGGCCGCGACACCGGCGCACCCGGCCTCAACGGCGCGCGCGCGATGTTCTTCCGCGACACCGGCCTGGCAATCCTCGAGCCCTACGCCAACTG
>Ga0209597_1000070_pt1 | contig 59666 bp, 70 predicted proteins | sample M_140625_MF_Meta_FD_187316 | JGI IMG/M metagenome (GOLD analysis project Ga0209597, IMG submission 187316) | Freshwater microbial communities from Lake Montjoie, Canada to study carbon cycling - M_140625_MF_MetaG (SPAdes) (version 2) | ecosystem: Environmental > Aquatic > Freshwater > Lake... | reverse complement strand
AACGCCTTCGGAACGAGCCGGGTGATGAATGCCAGCTTCGTCGTCCAAAGCAGCTCCTCCTACAACTGGGAAACCCGGTTCGCCGCCTACCGCTGGGATAGCGAATCCGGACTCTACCAGGTCCGCTTCCGCTACTACCACCCACTCTTGGGCACGTGGATAAATAGAGATCCCATCGCCGAGAACGGCGGGCTGAACCTCTACGGGTTCGTTTACAACAACCCGATTGGTCTAGTTGATAGCCTTGGAGAGGCAGTCTTCCATCCAGACTTCATTGGGCCTTTGCTCCCACCGGACTTTTACGGCACGCCTATTCCTGACCCCAAGAATCCTGGCAACGACCGGGCTGACAGAGAGCGTTACGCTCGCGAGGTCATGAATCAGTTTGCCGACCTTCAGCGGCGAAACCCGGACAAGTGCTGCAAACTCGACGCGTGTTCTTTGGCGGCGCAATGGATGGCGGAGTCCAACTGGGGACGTTCGGGATTGGCCAAAGACGCTAATAACTTGGGTGGGATCAAGGGCAGTGGCCCTGCTGGCTCATACAACGCCAAGACGAAAGAGTTCGAGAACGGAACAGAAGTTCAGATTAAGGACAACTTCCGAGCGTATAACAACTACCCTGAGTTTTACGCAGACTACGCGAACCTGATTTGCAGAGCCAACCGCTATAATGGCGCGCGAGGAAAGCAGGGCCGGGAATACTACGAAGCCCTCAAGCAGTCGGGTTATTCCACTGACCCGACCTACGCCGACAAGATGATGCAGTTCTACCGGCAGTTGGGCTGCAAATGAAAACGTTCTTCATCATTTGGCTGGCTGGCATGTGCGTCCTGATCTGCGGCTGCGACCGCAAATCGGCTTCACCGCTCGACCAAGCGACAACACAAACGAAAGGCGACAAAACGTCGGCATTCATAGCGAATGCGCTTGAGCACTCTCCATCCTTTTCCGAACTCAAACGCCGGGGCAAACACGCGACCTTCGTCGTTGATGACGACACGCCAGACTCCGTTGTGGTCGGAATCGGCGAAGACATGGACAGCCACTTCACACGCTTCAAGACTTTCAAGATTGATAAAGCGACTGGCGCTATCGCAAGGTTGGAAACTGACCAAAGCCTCGAGGACAAGTGGCAGGTTGAGTTCCAACCGAACAAGTAACGCCGGTGTCCCGCCAAAAGGTGTGAAGGAATTTAGCTCGCCTCAGGCCGGCTCGATAGAAGGTTGGCCACCCGCGCCTGCCGCACAGCCCTCGCACTCCCTCCTGCCGCTGCGGGGCATCCGGGCCATATCGTGCGCCCCTTCATCCCCGCACCCTGTGTCCCGGATGCCCCTACGCTACGTCGGTCGGCCAGGGCTGCTAGCGGCGCGCCGAAAACGACGAAGAACCGTTTTTTCGAGGCAAGCCTATACACTTCTCCAGCCTGATGAATCGGATTTCTGATTTGACGGTCACCTTTAAAATGGCGAATTTCTAAAGGTAGCGTAGGCCGGACAGGAAGCACTGGTGTCGGCCAATTACCCATCACAGGTGGGCTGCAAAATTATGAACCGCCTTCACACCGACTTCTTGGTCTCCTCCTGTTCATTCCTCGTAGGAGTGGGAAGCGTGGCCGACCTATCGGGCGGCAACTACCGCTATAATACGAGCGAGGAACCTGACTCTTTAGCCTTGGGCGTCGATTTTGCCATCGTCGGGCATGATTTTCGTGACGCCATGGTTCAACTGGAGGCTCAGGAGCACGTGACGGTCCAGATGGACGAAGGATGAACGATCGAGTCAATGACCAAACCGGCGGTCCTCTCAAACCTGTCCCGGTTCCATCCACATCGCCGTCCCTTCAGTCGGGTGAACCCCAACGCGCCGGCACCTCTCAGGTGCTAATCCATAAGCAGACCGTAGTCACCTCGTCAGGCCCGCTTCCCCAAGCCGCGGAGTTGGCAGCCTACAACCAAGCCGTGCCCGACGGAGCGCAACGCATCGTGGCCATGGCGGAGAAGCAGGCCGGCCACCGGATGAGTATCGAAGCTCAAGTGATCAAAGCTCAAATCCGTCAGGGTTATTTGGGCCAGGTTTTCGCTTTGGCCATCGCCATGGCCGCCCTTTCCACCGCGACATACATCGCGGTCAGCGGAAAGGACTCCATCACGGCGTCCGTGATCGGTGGAACGACCATTTTGGGGCTGGTTACGGCATTCCTACACAAGCAGTCAACACAGGCTCGGGAACTGGAAGCAAAACGACCGCCGGTAGGCGAGCCCTCCCGAAGTCCTGAACCATCGCAGTCCAAGGCTGGGGCTTCCCCAACTCGCAATTCACGCCGTCAGCGAAGGTAGTCCAAGACGCTGGCCAAGGGTCCTTTACCACGCCCCTCTGGATCAGGCGCAGGCATGACCGCAATTTCTCCCTGACAGCAGCCGGCCCGTCCCCCAATCCCGCCTCACCCAAAATCGGCCTAAAACCAACGGTGCGTCTAAGGCAAAGTTAGGTTTTGGCTGCTTTGGGCTGATAGCCTCTTCTGTCGAAGCAGTATCACGGATTGAGCATCTTCAGCTCAACCAGGGTCGGGCCGAGGCGCTGAAGCGCCCGGCGCATTTCGACGACGCGGTTATATGTGGCGGCATCCTTCGACAGGTCCGAGCGAGGGAGTCTCGGGCGGTCTTGGTCACGGTTGGCCCAGGTTATCTGATGGAGGACTCGAATCCCATTGTCCCCTGAAATGAAGCCACTGAGCTTGCCCCAGGACATGGGGCCTTTCTCTTCGAGAAGCCTGCCGTCGCAGTCGATTCGGCCTGGGGTGATAACCGGGGCGAGGAGGTTCTGAATGGAAGCGGACTGGGCCTCCTCGACGAGCTTCTGCTTTGCGAGGGCGGCAGCCGCTTCGCGCTTCTTGCGTTCGCCGTCCTCAATCAACTGCTGCGCCTTGCGTTTGCCGTCGTCGACGATGCCCTTGTTTTTGGCGTCTTCTTCAAGCTGTTGGGCGGTCTTCTTGGCCTCAGTCTCATCCTTGGCGATGGCCCGAGCGTTCCTGATTCGCATGGCTTGAATTGCGTCGTCGAGCGAGGCGGCGGACTTGGCATTGGTCTCGGGCACTTTCGCCTTGGCCTCTTCCAGCATGCTCTTGATGAAGGCGGACACCTTGGTGAGGTCGGCGTCGGCGGAATCGGCCCACGAACGGGCCTCGTCGATGACCTTTTCGGCCTCGGGGGACGGCTGGGTTTCGGTCCCGCGATTCTCGGCGTTGCGGATGAGGATTCGGCGGACGCCTTCGAGGTGAGTCACACCGATGCTGCGTTTGGGAACATTCAGCTTGGCTGAGAGGAACGTGGAGCAGGCCTCGACCAGGTCCGGAAATTGGGTGACCGGCACGCCCGCAGACCCCTTCCGGAAGTCCGTCAGCTCTCGCTCAACCTGGGGGATGCGTTCGAGCAGACCATGGAGGTTATTGGTGACGACTCCAGCCCTCCCCGCGAAGGAGTCCCGGAGACTTTGAGCGATGGCCAAGCGGTTCTCGCGCTCCTGCTTGGTCTTCTCGGCCTCCGCCTTCGTGGCCCGGGCCTTCTCATCTTCAAGCTGCTTCTCAGCGGCGAGGCGTTTCGATTCCGCCTCCATCTTGCCGCTGTGGCTTTGGTAGAGGAGGTATCCAACGGTCCCGAGAGCGGCCAAGAGGATGACCACGCAGACCATGAGGAGGCCTCCGACGGAGATGCCGCCGCGTTGTTGGTTACGGTGTTGGGTTGGGTTGGGTGTCGTGAGGTTCATGGGTCGAGGGTCCGGCGCATGAAGTCGCCGAAAGTGGATTTGGCCTTCTTCAGAGGCGGAGCCCCTTCGGTAGGCGAGGAGTCCGCAGGCGGGTTCCCGGCCGGCTCAGGCGGAGGAGAGTCCCCTGCCCCGTCAGCAGAGGGCCGCTTTGGACGGCTCCTCTTGGCTCGGGGCCTTTCTTCGGCCGGTTCGGTCTGCTGCTTCGGTTGCTCGGGCAGAGGTCCAAGGATGGCCTCCTCCTCCGAAGGGGTCCACGGGTGGAGGCTCTGGTCACCCATGGGCCGGTTCTTCTGGTTCGGGAACTTGGCGATGTGCTCCTTCGAGGGCTTGCGGTTCATCGCATAGACCACCTGGGCATCCTCATCGGTGGAGTACGGGTCGCCGACATCCGGGACATGATGGATGCCCTGAATCCGACTGCCGGGCCGGTTCTCCGGCACTTCGAGGTTCAGGAACTCGCCATTCAGGAAGAGGGGTCGGGTCACCACGTCCTTGGCATGGGTGACACTGTTCTCTTTCGAGTAGGTGTGGCTGATCTTGGTCTCGGTGGCCTCGCGGTCACCGAAGTATTTGGAAGCCCACTCGGCCGTGGCGGCATTGCCGACCCGCAGGAAGGTCTTGTTCTCACAGAGGCCCAGGATTTCGTCGGTGCGGTCCGGCCCATAGGCGGCCCGCATTCCGCTGACATCCTGAATGCCGAGAAGGATGGAGGCTCCCTTGCTGCGGCCGACGCCGAGGAGTTCAGCCATGCAATCGACCTCCTTCATCCAACGGAACTCATCGAGGACGATCCACGTGTGCGGTTGGGACACGTCCTCCCAAGACTGGAGTTCGTCGGAAATCATCCGCAGGAGCAGGCCGTTGATGGGATTGAGCGATTCGAGGTACTTGGGACGATGCCCGAGCAGGAGCACGCCGTGTCGCTGCTTGGTCTCGTCTTTGGAAAACCAGTCCGCGATGGAGAAGCTCTTCTTCGCTTTGGTCTGGTGCCAGAGGGCGGCAACGGTCTCCAGACGAGACGCCTTGGTGGCGATGGTGGTGAAGACCGATGGAAAATGGAGGGTGTCCTTGAGGTAGGGGTCGGCCTTGATGCGAGCCCGGGGAACACGGGTCACGGTCCGTTGGATGTTCTCCGGGGTGGACAGGGCGTTGATGAGGTCCCGCAGGGTCCAGGCCCCGGGCCGGATGCCGTTCAAGGCGATGATGGTGGCCCAGACGGTCCGTTGGGCAGCCTGCCAGAAGTAGGAGGTGCTGGCGTTGGGTTCAGAGGGGATGATGAGGGCAGCCAGATTCTGGGCGGCCGCATCTCCGGTGATGTCCTTGGCGATGTCCCAAGGAATCGTCCGATCGTCAAAGGGGTCGAGGATGTAAATGTCGTCTTCGGGAACCCCTTGTGCCCTCAGGAACGAGTAGAAAGTCCCCTTCACGTCCAAGAGAACGAGCTTTTCAGGGGTTACATCCTTTTCCGGACTCCGGAGCCGTTGGACGAGCGATTGGAGGAACAGCTCGATGCTGACGGTCTTTCCGGAGCCGGGTGCTCCGATGATGAGCATGTGTCGGCCTGCGGCTTGGACCGAGATGTCGTGCATCCCCCAGAAGACAGCTCCCCGCTTGGGCTTAAGGCAGGACGGTGTGGAGCCATGCCCATCGGCGGGCGGCTGGTTGAGAAAGAGGCGGGAGAACCAGTCGTTCTGGTCCCCGTCAGACTGGTCGCGGAACACCCCGGCCTTCTTGGGGTCGGGGTGACCCGGCGAATCGTTCATGAAGATTCGCAGCCAACTGGGTGTCGAGTCGTCGGCCATGGCTCAGGAAAAGCGCCCCGGGATGTGCTGCTTCTTCCCGCCACGGTAGGCGGGGTCGGACGGTTGCTGGTGGGGATTCTGACCAGCCAGAATGGCCCCGGCGGTGGTCCAGGCGGGAAGAAGGAATCGGGAAGCGAACCAGACTCCGAGCATGGAGATAAAAAGGGTTCCAATGAGCAGCCAGGATCTGGCTTGCCAGTGGTCGGTAATGAAAAGGACGGCAAAGACCGTCGAGAGGTAGTTGAAGAAGAAAGAGAGCTTCATCAACACCTTCAAACGGGCGAGGAGGGCCCCGATGTTCTTGGGCAGAATCCACGTCAGGATGAGGAGCGAGAGTCCGAGGTAGATGAGTGACGCCAAGCCCGCGATGAGCCAGTTCCCGTTGCCGTTGACGAACTTTTTCTCCGCCGCACTGACCAGGAGCAGCAGGGTGGCGAAGCTGGCCAGGAAGTATCCGAAGCGAATCATCCACGCCTCGAAGGGCGTGGCCCTCTCGGCTCGACCCCGGATGGAGATGGCCGTGGCGACCAAGGGCGAGGCGTACTCGTTGATCATCGCTATGGCCCCCACGTCCTTGCCGCAGGCAGGACATTGGTTGGAGTTCATCGGAAAGGGCTGGTGACAGCCTGGACACTCTACGGTGAGCACTTGGTCCTTTCCCTCACGCCACGCGTTCTTCAATCCCTGGGCGATGAAATCGGAGGCCCCGGCAGGCTTTCCGCATCCGGGGCAGACATTGGCCAGCATGGAGAACTTGGCTCCACAGCCATGTGGGCACTCAATCTTCATGGGGAGCGTTTTCGGACAAGACGCTGTTGGTCTTCGTGGATTCTGTCCAGAGGTGGTTGCTTGCGCTGTTCCTCGCGCTTGGTCTCGCGCTCCTCGATACGCTCACGCCGGGTTTGGATGGCTTCCTGGATGGTGCCCTTCCGTTCGGTGCGGTTCATGCGACGGATGAGGTTCTTCTGGTCGAGACCGGCGGTCTTCTCGTCACAGAAGAGGTGGATCTCGTTGCGGGCGCGAGAGGCCTGCACGTAGGACAGCTCCCGGTTGATCCAATTCGGGCCTGCCATGATGAGGACATTCTCCACGGTGGCCCCTTGGGAACGGTGGGTGGTGATGGAGTACCCGAGCCGGAGGTCCTGGAAGCTCGCGGTCGGCACTTTCACGGTCTTGTGGGTATCGAGTTGGACGGTGAGGAGGCTGCCTCGGATGGCGGTGACCGTGCCGGAGTCTCCCTTGATGACGCCGATGTCCCTGGACTTGCCGGTGAAGAGGACCCGGTCACCAGTTCGGAAGTGGGTATCCCCGACCGGGACGGTTTCGGGCCCAAGGAGTCCAGACTTCAGGCGGACTTCCTGGGCGGCCTTGTTCAGGTGGTCATTCCACTGGTTGGTGGCGGCGACAATCAACCCGGACTTGGGGTTCTGCTGATACTTCTCGGCCCAAACCTGGATGAGCCTCTCGGCAGTCTCTTCCTTGGTGGGGGCCTCATGGTAGCGACCGCGTTGGATGAGGCTCTGGATGGCCTTCTCGGCTTGGCCGGAGGCCAAGCGGCGGACGACTTCCCGGTCCTCCTCGGATTTCTGGCGGCGAATCTCCTTCAACTCCATCGACGGTGTTTGCCGGGCAATCTCCCGGAAGTGATTGCCCGCCTGAACGGGCTGGAGTTGGGACTGCCGACCATCACCCGTCAGGACGACCTTCGCTCCGGAGGCGGCGGCCCGAAGGAGGAAGTCCTTCATGAGCTTGGTGTCCACCATGCCCGCTTCGTCCACGAAGATGACCGTCTTCTTGTCGATGAGGGCCGGGTCCTTCGCCTTGGCGTTGAGCTTCAGGTAGGGAACCTGAATGCGGGACATCGGCCCCTTCCAACAGGGAGGGTGCTTCCACACTTCCAACCGGACCCCGGCCATCGAGAAGAGGGTCCGCCACGGCTTGTCCTTGGGAGCCACGGGCCCGCGTTGGCGCTTGGGCAGGCTGACCTTCAGATGACCCCATGATGTGTTAGCAAGGAGCTTGGCAATCCGTGTCTTTCGGAAAATCCCGTCATGAAGCCCGGCCAGGGGTCGGGTGGATTGGGCCTCAATCCGGAGAGGCCCAACCTTCAGGATGGTGGTCGATGGAAGCTCCTTACGGATGGAGTCCATCGTTTCGGAATCCACCTTCCACACCAGCTTCTTGCCCTGTTGCTGGATCTCCCGGCCTTTGTCTCGGTTCAGGAAGGCATGGATGGAGCTGCTGGGGACTCCCAAGCTGTCCTCCATGGCGCGAGCCACTTGATTGGTCGGGGCTACCCCCATCACGGTGTACCCGGCGGCCACATAGGCCTGTTTGACCACCTCATTGGTGGTCGTCTTCCCTGAACCGGCGATGCCGGTCAGGCAGGCTACGGAGCCCTTCCTCCGGGTCAGAGTCATGACCGCCTGCTTCTGCTCATCGGTCAGGTTGGGGTTGTCGCGGATGACCTTGCGGTAAATATCGCGGGAGAGGACGTGGTGCCGGGTGCCTTGGGCCTGCTTGATGAGCTGGGCCAGAGAAGCCTCGGCCTGTTGGAGGTCGGACCGGGTGAAGTACATCTCGGTTCCAACGAGACCCGCCACGACCACCCGCTCGGAGGCCAGTTCCTTGTCGACGGCTTCCTTCACCTGCTGGAGGGAGGCTCCGTGGACCACGGCCCGGGTGGCGAGGCGGGTGAGGAACTCCTTCTTGGAAACCACCGAGGTGTTGTCGACGAGCTTCTCGAAGACCTCCTCGGCCATGCGCGGGAGGGGCACTTCCATCCCTGCCTGGAATGGGTCCCGGTGGAGGACCTTCTCGGCCTCGTGCCGGGACCACCCCATCAGACGGCCGTCATGCTGCCACTTCTCAAAGAGCTGTTCCCGGGGAATGGCGCTCTCCTTGGCATGACGGGTGGCCAAGGTGACCGCCTCGGCGGCCTTGGACCCCACCAGTCCCAGTTCGTCCATCGTGGCTCGGATCTCCTTGGAGCGGGTGGAGAAGAACTCGCAGACCCTGGGGTCGACCCCTTCCACCTCGTAGACGTCCTTCTCGACCCTCACATGGACCCCGAGTTGGGTCCGCAGTCCATGGGCAGCCGCCAGACGGTAGACGGCACCGATGGCCATCTTGTGGTCGTAGAGGGCCTGGGTGTGGAGGGTGCCGGTCGTTCCATCCGACCGGACGCCGATGTTCTGGAGGATGGCGTGGCTGTGGAGGTTCGGGTCGAGGGCCCGGCTGGTGCCGTGCTCGAAGACGGCGAAGAGGAGCTTGGCCAGGTCAATCTCGTTGCCCCCCTTCCCTCGCCGGGTATGGCCAGCCACTTCCTGGGCGTAGCAGAGGGCTTCCTTCACCGCGTCGGCATGGATGCGCTGGATGATCTGCCGATTCTCCGGGGTGGTTTGGGACCACAGGGTGGAGACCGTCTTGGGCATGGAGAAGGTCATGTCCCAACCCCGGGTCCTTTTGGGCGAACCCGGGTTCTGAACGAGCTTCTCGGAGGTGACCGGATAGTACCCGGCGAAGAGGGTCTTGAGGGTCTTGGCCTCGACGACGTCGTTCTCCTGAATGCCAAAATGACTCAGTGCATCCCCGTACCACCGACCCTGGGGTTCACCCCCGTTGAGGTAGTAGTCCTCACGGGCCAGCTCCAGGTAGTAGTCACACCCGGCGGCACTGGAAATCTTGGAGAGGGAGAGCATGGGTCATCGCCTTTCCTTGGTGGCCTGCCACTTGACGGAGCCCGCCTCCGGAGTTGTCTTTTCGGCATAGGCGATGAAGACCGAGGTGGAAGCGTCGATCCACCGCTGGGTTCGCTCGCCCTGTTGCTGGAGCTTCTGGAGTTCCTGGGTGACGATGAGCAGGCGCTCGGACACCTCCTCCAATTTGCGCTGGTAGTCGGCCAACCGTTCGCTGGCCTGGAGGCCTTCGAGGACGTACTGCCGAGCGATGTCCGACTTTTTGACCCCATGAATGAGGGCCCGCTTGGCCAGGTCCGAATGGACCTCCAAATCGACCCGAAACGTCAGTGGCTCAGTGGTTTTCGCCATGTGTAAACACTCTTTTTAGCAACGGGGGACTGTGGATTGGCAGACGATTGGGCCGGGATTGTATTCAAAGTGTTTACGCTCGAATCAGGCCTGTTTGCAGGCGTCCGATGCGGTTTTCTGAGGTGTTCGGGCTCACTGCGGTGCATTGGGTGTGCTGCATCGGAAAACTCAGAAAATAAGAAGATGAACAAAAGTGGGCGAAGCTCAGGCTGTGCCGTCCAAGGACGGCTTTGGCTCGGTGGAGTTCGAGCGAAAAGAGGCGTGGGTCGGTGAGTAAAATGACGCGAGAGAAGGCGGTTGATGGGTTGGAGGAATGGGGCGAGGAGCGAGGGAAGAAAGAGGGGTCTGGCAGTCGGTGGAACCGACTGCCAGTGAGACCCCGAAGGACCTCGTTCTAGTCCGGGTGGACCAAGAGCCATTTCTCACCGGAGAGGGTCACCTCGGAGAGGGTAAACCCGGGCGACTCCAGGAAGGCGACCGGGTCAAAGTGCAACCCATCGCAGGGCGTCTTCTCCCAAAGGGCATAGAGGTCCGGGTAGTACGCCTCGAAGAGGTCGTACCCGGCCTCCCGGTACAGGTCGCAGAAGTTGGTTCCCCGGTACAGGTAGAGGGGGGCGTCCTCGACCTCGGCGGCCGTCAGACCCGCCAGGTCCAGCCCCCGGTCGTGGACCGCGTAGCGGATGCGGAGGAAGGTCTCTGTGTCATCCTGGCCCAGTTGCCGGAGGAGGTCATCGAGCGCCTCCAGCTCGGACCCCGTCACAGCGCTCTTCCGGTCAAAGACGGAAGCCACGCCGGGATGGTCCCCGGCGGGCCAGAACTCGGCCTCCCCTGCCCCGTCGTGGTCCCAGTCGAGCACCTCGTCGGCGGTCAGGTTCCGGTCCAAGGCGGCTTGGTCCCGGAAGTTGAATCCCTCGAAGGTTCCAAGGTCGTGTTTGAGTGTCATGAGTTTCTCCTCTGGTAAGAGCCTCCTCCCCAACCAACGGACCTGCCGGAAGGAGAGGGGGCGGTGATTTGCTCCCCTGGGGGAGTCACCCCGCCTCTCCGAGGCCAGTCCGTGAAACCAAGAACTGCGAGACGGCCCCAGGCCGGGGAGGGAGCGGCCTGGAAGCGGGAGGGGGTCAACGGTGGAAAGCGGAGCGAACCTTGACGCCCGGGAGCTGGAGGGACGTGGACGGACGGCCTTGCCTTGGCCGTCTCACCTTTGGGGTTCGGGGTGGTGGGTGGGATTCGGCCGGGCGAAGTCCGGCCTCAAGGGGCTCCCCTCAGGAGTCACCCAGCATTCTGGCCGGTCCCACCGGCTCCACAGGAAGGGTCCCCAACCCGGCCGAAACCGGGTCGGGGTTCTCAAGGCCTAGACGTTGACCTCCGCCACAGCCTCCTCGACCGGTTCGGTCTCGGGTGCTGTCTCGGACGCGGATTTCGCGTTGGCGCAAATCCAGCGGAAGGCTTCATCGGCCACCTTCTCGATGAACGGGAGGTCGTCCCGACCGAAGCTCTCCGAACGCTTCCATTGCTCCCCGTCCTTGTAGAGGCGGGTCAGGGTCACCGAGTACCGGGTCCCCTTTGGAGTCGAATTGGCCCAGATGGCGGCCTTGATGGCTCCGAGTCGGACATCGTGCACGGGTTTGTTTTTGGTGTTCATCGTAGTTTCTCCTTTTTCATTGAGAGGAACCATTCCCTCTCTTCACCCGGAGAGAGAGGGTGGTACCTCTTAAAGGAGAAGCGGTTGCCGGCCGCCAGGACGGCAAACGTGAACACTTCAAACCTGTTCTCCCGACTCGGTTCAAGGCCGCCATCTGGGTCTCTCCAAAGGGGTCCGGTCGAAGGTTCCTTGGGGTTCGGGGTGGGGCCGACGCGGAAGGCCGGGGGTCAAGGTGGAGCCTGCTTCAGCAGTCTACCTTGACCCCGGAAAGGCCGGAGCTTGGAGGCCCCGAAAAAACACCCTGACCCGCCTCTACAAGGACGGGAATTTGGCGCTTGGCTCTGAGGTTTGCCCCACTCATCGGGATACTGAGCGGCGCTCGGTGGTTTGCGCGTATCCCGTCTCCGAGTCCGAGGACCGGGACTCACTCGGTCGGCTTGGGGGGAAACGTCAGGTCTTTGAGAACCTGGTTGAGGCAGGTGGGGTCATTCCTGTTTGGGAACGGACCTCGCTTTTTCTGCCGACTGGCAGCCCAGATAACGGCCCCGGTTTCGGGGTCGATGACCAGACTGGCGATAAGTTGTTTGAGGGTGAGCCTCTTCTTTCGAGGGTCGCTGAGCTTCATAGGCACTCCTTGTTTTGTCCCGCGAAGCTAGACCCCCTCCCGTGCCCCGCTGGATTCAAAGCAGGTTATGGACGAACTGTTTTCAGGTGTGCCTTTGTAGAGCCACGAGAGGACAGAAAACCGGTCAGGGATTCCCTAGGTCTGCCAATTCGTTCAAGAATTCAACCAGGTGATGGACTCGGGTTGACGGGTTGTTGACCTCAGGGCGTGGCACAAAAGACCAATGCCGCTCCAACTTTCGCGCATTCTTGATGGCCTCCGGTTGCAGGTTCTTGAGCCGGTGGTAAATGCCTCGGTCTGCTTTGTCGTAACTGAAGTGACGAGCAAGTTTTTCAGCGTACTGACGTCTTGGGATTCCCGTGTCGATGTAGTTGAAGTGGAGCAGGTACCACAGTTCAAACGCCTCGTTTGACCAAGCGACGTGGAAGCGATGCGTGCGTGCGAGTTCGAATGCTCGCGCGTAGTTCGACTCGGGAAAACTGTCGCGGTCGAACACACACCACACATCGCCGTAGGGAGTTCCCTTTCGGGCCTCTCGGGACACCTGGTCGATGGCTTCCTCGACAAGACGGTCCGTGTTGAGTCCGGTGCCAACCGCAACCAACTCGGCTCGCTGACGGTCGACTGGAAAGGACTCAAAGTAGTAGCGGGAGCTTTTCTCATCCTCGCAGACGATGAGAATTCTGCGTCGGGGAAGAATGTCCGAACGTCGCCGACCCGTGCCGCGTTGCCAGGGTTTGTTACCGGCCATGATGGATGACCTCCTCTAAATCTCCCAAGCGAGGAACCCCCCCGAACTGTCCCAGCAGGTACTCCTTTGCGAACTTGGCCTCCTTCCGGACGCCCTTGAACTCATCGAGGCAATAGAGTCGCGAAGCACTGAAGGGGTCTTTCTCAACAAACCAGACTTGGTCTCTGCGCGTCCGCTTTGAGTCCAGCAGCCCTTCATCGTGGGTCGCGTAGATTAGTTGGGCATTCTTGGTGTTGGCAGGGCTGTTGAAAAGACCCACCAATGCCTTGGTGAGCAATGGGTGCAACCGTGCCTCAAGCTCGTCGACAAAAAGAACAGAACCCTCGCGCAGGGTGTGAAGGAAGGGGCCAGCCATCGCGACCAGTTTCTGGGTTCCTGCTGATTCCTCTGCTTGGAAGTCGAACTCCACGGTGTCGCTAGCATTACCGGTAGAGTCGAACCGGCGGTGGAGGGTTCGGATGGAGTATGCTCCCCGGCTGGCGGATTGGAGAAACAACTCCCTCAATCCATCGGGAATCCCCTTCGGAAGGGTGGCTACAACTTGGTCAGGACTGACCTCCATTCGTTTCAGGGACTCGATTCCAACATCAGCCTGACGGATGAGGTTCAGTATGAGCGGCGCATACTCGGAGTTAGACATCAGGTTGACCGTGAACTCCAAGGTCGCTTGGTCGGAAATCCCCGAGATACCATTGAAGCGCAGCATCCAACCCATGATTTTGCCAGCGGTCTCGCCATTGAACTGGGCGACAACAGAGAGAAACAGCGCGTTCTGTCGGGTGAACTTCTCGAATGAGCGTCCCTCGCGAAAGGCATCGCTGACCTCAATCCGGTTGTCCTCGCGTGTGAACAGGGTGGTTTCGCGAATGGAATCGGCCTGACTGAACAGCCACTCAGCAGTGACAGCCTCGGTTGTTGCCTCGAACCCGTAACGATAACGGGTCCCATCAATGACGAAAACAACTTCGAAGTGACTCGGAGCTCGCTCGGTTTCGGTGTGCAACCGAAAGGGAATCACAGGGATTCGGTCACCCAGTTGCGTATTCTTTGAGGAATTCTTGAGGAACTCCCGAAAGGTGCTCATGGCCAGCAGCAGGTTGGACTTGCCCCCTGCATTGGCCCCGTAGACCGCCACCGTGCGGGCAAGGCGGCGGCCCCCTACGTTCGCAACATGGGTCTCTTCCAACCAATCGTCCGTGGTTGCCTCCATGGACAGGGTTGCCCGGTCTTTGAAGGAGCGAAAATTGGCGACTGAAAATTCGAGGAACATGGCATCAGCCCTCTGGCTCGAACCAATCTGCCCTATCGGGCCACTCTGAAAAATTGTTTTTTGTGATTTATTTTCGTTTTTTGGGTTTTCAGCGTCCTAAAACACGCTGAATCAAAGGTGAGTGCCGAAGAAAACATCGACCTCCGTAAGGTCTTTTATTATTGGTTTCTTGTTTTCTTGTTTTCAATTTACCCCTTCACCCTCTAAGCATCGTCGTTGGCTGGAGCTTCAACCAAGGCCTTGGGTTCGAGTTCCAAGGCCTCGATGATGGGAATCTGTCCGCCGATGATGCCCTGCATGTCGCCGTAGAGACCCACCGTGTTTTTAATGACCCGCTCAATCTGTTTCTCGCGCTCCTTCCAGTTTTTCTCCATGGCCCGCCGCTCCCGTTGGAGTTGGTCTTGAAGACTGGTGAAAGCCTCTACGATTCCCTCCACCCTGCCCTTGAACTCATTGCCCGCGAGATAGGCGTACAACATCTCCATTTTGACTGATTTGCCTGTGGAAGCCTGCCGTTCGCGTTCCAGTTGGAGGAGCTGTTGCCGCAGAGCTGCGGCGAGGGGTAGTGCGGAAAGAGGGTCGCTGACCCAAACGCCATCGACTTGGCCAAACCGGGCAATTCCCTCAGGCAAAGCAACGGTCACCAAAATTGCCAGACTGGCTCGGGTCTCGGCCATGTCATCCTTGAGTTTGGAAATCCAACCAGGACTCCAAGCCTTGGTATTCTTGGTTTCCCAGATGATGGAACCACAGTTGCGTATTCCGACGCAAACCGGACACCAATCCGATTTGAAGTCGGACAGCGTTCCGATTCAAAGCGGACAGTGTTCCGATTGAAGTCGGACAGTCGTCCGGACTGATGTCGGACAGTTTTCCGATGGGATCGGAAGGGTGTCCGGTTTGGTCCGGAACGGTGTCCGATATCGACCGGATGAGTGTCCGATATGGATCGGACCGGTGTCCGACAAGGCAGGAAAGGAGGGAAGCGACGCAGAGTAGAAAACCGCCGTAAGGGTTTGCGTGCCGGAAGGCAACGAAGGCAAGCGACCTGCATGGCACGAGCACCACTACACATGCGTCAAATCAACGAAATCCTCCGTCTCCGCCATCAAGGCCAACTATCAGTCCGCGACATCGCCCGCAGTTGCGGGTTACCCGCCAGCACGGTGGGCGATTATCTCAAACGTGCCGAAGCGGTGAACCTCGGTTGGCCCCTGCCCGAGGGGCTCAGTCAGAAGCAACTTCAGGATCAGTTGCTCGGTTGCCCTCTGCCCACAGCGCCGACATCAGACTCATCCAAACCACTGCCAGACTGGGCTCAGTTGCGTCAGGAGCTGGGGCGCAAGGGCGTCACACTTCAACTGCTCTGGCAGGAATACCGCCGGGAACATCCGGACGGCTACGGTCGCAGCCGTTTCTGCGAGCTCTATCAGCAATGGGCTGGCGCGCTGGATCCGGTGTTGCGCCAGGTTCATGTGCCCGGGGAAAAACTCTTCGTGGACTGGGCGGGCCAGACCGTGGCGATCCACAACCCGGCCGACGGTACGACGGCTCAAGCCCACCTGTTCGTTGCGGTACTGGGGGCCAGCAACAAGGTCTTCGCCGAGGCCTTTCCCAACGAACAGCTCGACTCCTGGATCACCGCCCACTCTCACGCCTACGCCTTCTACAGCGGCGTGCCGAGGGTCACTGTCCCTGACAACCCGAAGACGGCGGTGACACAGCCTTGCCGGTATGAACCCCGCTTGCACCGCAGCTACCAGGAGATGGCCGAGCACTACGGCACCGTGATCCTGCCTGCGCGACCGAAGAAGCCGCGAGACAAGGCAAAGGTCGAGACCGGCGTACAGATCGCTGAGCGGCAGATCCTGGCTGTGCTGCGCGATCAGCGCTTCTTCAGCATCGCCACGCTCAACGAAGCCATCGCTCCGCTGCTGGTCCGCATCAACGCAAAGCCCTTCCAGAAGCTGGAGGGTTCCCGGGAGGAGAGTTTTTTGACGTTGGAGAAGAGCCGCCTTCTGCCGTTGCCGTCCAGCCCGTTCACGTTGTCCACCTGGCTCAAGGCCACGGTCAACATCGACTACCACGTCGCCGTCGAGAACCACTTCTACAGCGTCCCGTACACTTTGGTGCATCAGCCTGTCGAGGTGCGGATCACCTCGCAGACGGTGGAGATCTTCCAGTCGGGCAAGCGAGTCGCGGCCCATCAGCGGAGCCATCAGAAGGGGCGCTTTACCACGCTCGATGAACATCGGCCCAAGTCCCATCAGAAGCACCTGCAGTGGACTCCTGGTCGACTTGTCGCGTGGGCCCAGACCGTGGGCCCTAACTGCGCCCGGGTGATGGAGGAGATACTGCGAAGCAAACCCCATCCCGAACAAGGTTACCGCTCATGTCTGGGCATCATGCGGCTGGGTAAAGCCCTCGGCGCCCAACGGGTCGAGGCCGCCTGCGTGCGAGCCCTGCATTTCAGCACCTGCTCCTACACAAGCATCAAATCCATCCTGCAGAGCAGGCTCGAGAGCCAGCCCCTGGAACACGAACCACCCATGGCTAGCCCCGTCCATGAAAACCTCCGCGGCAGCCCCTACTACGCCTGACCTATGCTCTACTCCCAGACCATCGAAAAGCTCCGCGTCCTGAACCTGGAAGGCATGGCACAGGCATTGGAGGAACAACGTCACCAGAAGGACATCACCGGGTTGGACTTCGAGGATCGCCTGGCTCTGCTGGTGGAACGCCAATGGATGTGGCGCGAAAACCGAGGCATGGCCACACGCCTCAAATACGCCCAACTCAAGATCACTGACGCCACTCCCGAGGGCGTCGACTATCGCGCCAGCCGCGGCTTGAAACGGGCCCACGTCGACCAGTTGCGCGCCAGCCGATGGATCCAGGAGAAGCGCAACTGCCTGATCACCGGACCAACCGGCGTCGGCAAAACCTACTTGGCGTGCGCACTGGGCCATCAGGCCTGCCGGGATGGGCATCGCACGATCTTCTTCCACGGCCCCAAACTGTTCCGAGCCCTGCGCACGGCCCATGCCGACGGCAGCCTGCCGACCCTCTTGAAAAGGCTGGCCCGAGCCAGCCTGCTGATCGTCGATGATCTCGGGACCGTTGCCGCTGCCGAAAAACCCTTCCGGGACTTCCTGGAGATCATCGATGACCGCCAAGGGGCAACCCTGATCACCAGCCAGTTCCCGGTAGACCAGTGGCATGAACTCATCGCCGACGCCACTGTCGCTGACGCCATCCTGGACCGGTTGATCCACAACGCGTATCGGTTCGAACTCAAGGGCGAATCCCTGCGCAAGCGCCCGGACCAAAAGCCTCCTTCGGACTGACGAGTCGGCAGGTCGTAGGCGCGCCTATTGGCACGGGCCTGGGGAGTCCGTTACGCGTGGCGACCGGCAGCGAAGCGAGCAGGGGCTTGAAGCCCTTCGCCGCCGCTCCCCGGCCCGAGCCAATGCACGGCGCGTCGAGTCACCCGAACCCAAGAAACGTCGCTTCGCTCCGAAGCCGGAATCAGGTCCGATTTTCTTGCCTCATATCGGACAGTTCTTTATTGCTCACCTCCGAGCGTCGCTTCGCTCCGACCACTGTCCGATATCGTCGGATCAGTGTCCGATACGAATCGGAACAGGTGTCCGCTTTCATCGGAATACGCAACAGTCGGCCCCAACAGGAGTGCGGACCATCTGGACCAAATCGGCACCCCTAATCCCCCGCGGAACCGGTTGGATATCGTCGAGGTGAAACATCCGACGCAATCGTTCTTCGAAGTCCAACTCAAGAACCTCTCCTTGGGTCTCCATCGATCCTTGGTCCGCCTTTCGTTTCATGTCATCGAGCGCGGACTTGAGGTCTTGGATGAGTTTGTCTTTTTCGAGGTCCTTCAGCCGATGAGATTCTTGGGTCCTGGCCTCCGCATCCTCACGAATCTTGGACCGTTCCTCGGCCAAGGTCCTCTTTGAGGTCTGCATCAAGGACAGCCGCTTCGAGCTCCCTCTGCTTTTTCCTCAGCCCAAGTTCGAGTTCTCTGAACTGTTGAAGGTCTTGGTCTTTGCGGGTCACCGCCTCAGAGAGGTCCTTCAGTCGGGCCTCCAGCGCCTGCTCTGCATCGGCCTTGGCTCTGGCTTCGAGGTCTCGAACCTTGGTTTGCGTGCGCCGGGTCACTTCGGCCTCCAGGTCTAGCCTGGCCTTGGAGAGCTCCTCGTCTCGTTTCCGAGCCTCTTCCTGCTGCTGATGGAGTTGAGCTTCCCGTTGGGTGATGTCGGCCTGAAGTTCGATTCGAAGTCGGTCGCGCAATTCCAAGGTCAGTGCATCCGACAATTCAAAGGAGGTCGAACATCGGGGACATCGAACTGAATTCATCGGTCATCCTTGCGAAAGGCGCTCCAGCGCATAGTCATCCATGAGATTTTGTCTGGCCGCCTCGGCCAAGCTGCCACCCTTGGACAGAAGGTCCTGATACATGCGGTCAGCCTGGGAAAGGGCTTCAGCCTCAGCGGCAATACGGTCCTCTTTCGGAAGCGAAGCCCAGAACTGGTCGATGGTTCGCCGCCGCTCACGCTCTGCGGCTTCCTCGCGTTCCTTCCGCTTGGCTTCCTGCTGCTGAAGAACTTCCTGCCTCTTTTTCTTGGCCTCCTCTTTGGCCTGCTTCTGTTCAGGAGTGACGAAGCTGCGCGGCAACGGAATATCCGTGCGGATGGCCGTGATGAGGAAGCCGGGTGGATTGTCGGAAACCTTTTTGCTCTTGGTTTTGGTGAGGTGTTCCGTGAGTTGGATTTTGCTCTCGATGTAGGCGGCTGGATATTTTCCGGCCAACTCCACAGCGGTCTCCAAGCGGACACCCGCGTCGACCAACTTTTGGATGACGGCCGTGGTCTCACTCAGGTCGGTTTCCGAACCGGGCGGTGCCGTCTTGGTCTCGGCAGAGGCCTTGTTTGCGGCAACTGGCACAAAGTCAGACTTCTCGAAGTGAACGTGCCAGACGCCAGCTCGTTCCTTGCGGAAGCGTTGTTCCTTGGGCAGGGGTTTGAGGAACTGCTTTCCGACGAGTTCATCGATGGCGGTCAGGAGCTTCCTCTTGAGGTCAGCCACCGGAGAATTTCGAGAGAGACCGATGTGCTCATAGGACAGGTTTTTCAGCTCAAAGGACAGGTTCCTGGCCTTGTAAAAGCGCTTGTCGAGGAAACGGTAAAGTCGGCGACTGATGGAACTCTCGAGTTCGAGAACGAAATCGTAGTCGAGGGACTTGATGTTGCCGCTGGTGAAACTCCGGTAGACGGCGTCATTCCAGACGAAGAATGAACTGGCGAACTCGAAGCTCCCCTGCCCCGGGTCTGGTTTGGGTCGACTGCGTTCGTTCTCCTGCGAGTAAATCTTGATGCGCTCAAGGATGTGGAACTTCTCATCCACCCATTGGTTGGTTTCGCGGTCTCTCCACGCATTCTGGTAGTAGAGAGTCACTCCAATCCACCGGTTCAGAGCCTGGTCGATGCGGTCGTAGCTCTGGCCATTGACCGGCCATCGGAGAAGTTTGATGAGTTGGTATCGGCTGAAGAACACCCTGCGGTCCTTGAATTGCTGGAGCTTGGTCAACTGGAGTAGTCCCAAAAGAACTTCATCGTCAGTCGACGTTGGCAATCCGTGGGCATCTGACCCGGTGATGGTCAGCTTCCGTGGTATCCAATCGTTCTTCGACTTGTCGAAGATGCGGTCTTCGAAGTGGAGCGTTTTGACCGTGGGGTCGATGCGTTCTGCGATGGTCCCGAGAGGAAACTCAGCGAAGTTGAGCTCATCGCGGCCCTCGGAGAATTTCTCCGGTAGGGCCGGGATGGCTCGCATTTCAGGTCGCTCGTCGGGCTCTTGCATGGGTTCTCCTAATTCTTGGGCACTACCCAGAGCACAACAGCATCGGGCCTTGTCGAGGCCTGTGGGAGTCCCCTGCCCTGTTGTTGTTTAGAGGTTTTAGAACAACAAGGTTTCATATTTGTCCTTCAGAATCCCCTTTGTTTTCAGGCCTTTGCTCATGGTTGATGTGACTCGTCACTCTGCAAAATGTGGCCCGTACGTCTGGAGTACCCCTACGAAACATGGCCCATTGCTCTGCAAAATGTGGTTCATGCTTCTGTAGTCTCCGGTCAAAATGTGGTTCAAGAATCAGCACCTAGAGCCTGATGAAAATGTGGTTCAGCCATCAGTATGGACCGATTACGTCACGGGCTTTGGATGTTGTCAACGGTCGGAATGATTCCGACGTGTAACAGGTCAAGAAGAAAATCTGCAGTCCATCCCCGTTCAGAGCCCATCTAGACCCGCTGATTGCTAAAAATGTGGCTCAACAGTCACTACTCAGCTTTCCCCAAATAGGGTTTGGATGACCGTGAGTGGATGCCGTGTCCTGGCCGATGGCGGAATGTGCTGCTGACGACGGTGGATTCGTCGGCCTAAACCTGAAACCGGTGGAAATGTGGCTCATCCATCAACAAACGGTGTTTGAAAATGTGGCTGGTTAGTCGACCGGCCTAACTTTGCCGTGTGGTTTCCCTCTAGCCCCGATTACCGGCCTTTTTCCAGGTGCTATGTCAAAAATGTGGCTCGATAATCTGGAAACATCGTTTGAAAAAGTGATTCGTTACTCTGTAAACGTCTCAATTCAGAGGTTTCTGGGCCGTCCAGGTGTCAAAAAAGTGACTCGTCAGTCTGCATTCATACGGAGCCTGGCCCTTCGAGACTCGTTGTTGTGGGATGTTTTTGGCGTCGGTGCCTCTGGAGAGTCTTTCTGAGAGCCTTTTTCAGAGGCTTTTCGGGAAATGTGGTTCGTGGGTCATCAACCACCGTTTGAAAATGTGGCTCATTAGTCTCCGCCTTCTTTGGGTGCGAGAGGCTGAGATTGGTAAAGATATCTAGCAAACACGAAATCATGGTTTCGAGAAAACAAAAGTCCTGACTCGCAGTCAGTGGAAACCTTGAAAAACGCGGTAGAGGTGATTTTCAACCTGGTGCCACTGAATGATTTCTCTGAGAGCCTAGTTTCGGGGCCCTTTGGAAAATGTGGTTCGTTGATCGCCCTCTCCATGGGCGCAGGTGTTGGGATTAAAAGATTTCCTGAAACCATGAATATACCGAGGTTGGGTTTTAAAAGAAACCAAGAAACCAGGTAATCATGGCATCATGAAAACATGGTTCGTTGTCAGAGGTAAACAAGAAACCAAGAAACCATGATGACGAGAAAACGTGCAATCAGGGTTTCATGTAAGTCGTATCTGTGTCTCGTTGGAGCGGGAAATCAAGAAAACAAGAAACCAAGATTTCGAACAACCAAGAAACCAGGAAACCCAGAAATCATGTAACCAGATGAGGATAAATGATTTCAGGATATCAGGATTTCGAGAAAACCTGATTGCCAGAAACCAAAATATCTTGCCATCAAGAAATCAACCAAGTATGTAATCCTCCATGATTGTCGCGGTGGCAAACCAGAAGGGTGGGGTGGGAAAGTCGACGGTTGCCGTGCATTTGGCGGTCTGGTTGGCGGAGAAGGGAAGCAAGGTCGCTTTGGTGGATTCTGACGTCCAAGGATCGTCGTCGATTTGGTTGAAGGAAGCTGCTCCATCAGTGGCCCTTTATCGTCTCCAGACCCCGGATGACGTTTTGGAGCAATTGCCGAAATTGCGGTCGGAATTTGACCACGTCGTGGTGGACGGTCCTGCGGGACTCTCCGAAGTCACCCGGGCCGTGCTTTTCGTCACAGATTTAATCCTGCTTCCATGCGGTCCCTCGGTTCTTGATCTGCGGGCTGCCAATGATGCCATTCGAGTGCTGAAGCAGGTTCAATCCATCCGCCAGGGCCCCCCGAAGGCTATTTTGGTTCCAAACAAAGTGCAGGTCGCTTACCGGCTCTCTCAGGAAATGCTGGAGGCCGCTCAGACCTTGGGTATTCCGGCGGCGGCTCCTCTGAAATTGCGTCAAGCCTATGCCGATGCGGCGGGGCAGGGGAGTGTCGTGTGGCGCATGAAGAGCAAGAGTGCGTCTGATGCCGCCGCTGAGATTAAGAGCCTTTTTGAGGAGGTACTGAAGAATGAAGCCTGAACGTCGCTCTATGACTGCGGCCATTCAGTCGGCTGTCGACCTGCCGCCTGAAGCGATTGCCCTTATTAAGGCGGGGACCCCCAAGCCTTTGTCCGCGAACATCGTGGTGGCTCCGCCAGCGCCGGAACCCACAGCACCTGTTCCAGAGCCCGAATTTACGGAGCCGAAGCTCGAGCCTTCAATTCAGGTTGAGCCAGCTCAGGCTGTCCCTTTTCAGCGGAAACCTCGGGGTCGTCCAAAGGGTTCAGTGAGCCGTCCTGTTGAGACGGTTGGGCGTTTGGTTGGTACCAGCTATCGGCTGCCGGAAGACTTGGTTTTTCGGGTCATGAAAGCCTCGGCCGAGCGAAAAATCGGCAAGATTCAGCCGTGGGCTCAGCAGGACATCGTGGCTGAGGCTTTAAATGCTTGGCTGAAGTCAGCGGGGTATTGAGGGCCGACAGTACATCGAGTGTTGCACGGTGAAAGAGGGTCTGTTTGGAGGCACGACCCACAGAGCCTTGTTGAATTACCTTCGTTTGGAACCTTGGGCCTCGCTGTCGACGGTGGCTTGCGACTCCTTGGGTTCCGAGTCCTGGGTCTGAGCCTGTTGGGCGCAAATCCAGGAGTGTGCCTCATCAGCAACCTTGGCGAGTAGGAGCAGGTCGTCGCGGCCGAAGGACTCGGTGGACTTCCAGTTCGCCCCGTCTCGGTACAGGCGGCTGAAGGTGACGTTGTGGCGGGTGCCCGCCTCGGTGTCGTTTTTCCAAATGGTGGCCTTGATGGACCCCATGCGGACCTCTTTGGGAGGGTTGTTCTTGGTAGCCATGGTATGTGTCGCAAAAAGCAGGTGAACCCCACCTGCAGGGCGTCCCCACCAACGTGGAAGACAGCGGGTTTCAAACCTCTTGAAACCATCCCTTCGGTTTTACCATGGCTGGCGGCGCTAAACAAAAGAGGGCAGGGGAGTTGCCTTGCCAATGGCGGCTAATCTTGCCAAGAGTCTATTAGGACTTGAACTAATTCAGTAACTTGACCGATGAGTTTGAGTGATTACGTTGAGGCGAGTTCGAGGTAAAGGCATCAGCCAAATATTCGTACCCGGGCATCCATTTTGAACACATCAAAAAAATCCTCCAGTACCGCCGAGCTTCCGATAAGATATCGGGTGGAGATTTACGAGAAGTCCTTCCACAATGACCCAACCGTATCCTTCGAGACTTCCACTCCGTTCTTATCAATTAACGTCGGCGACTATCTAACACCAGCGTCTTGGGGTGTTCAGCCTCAATACGAGCTAAAAAAGGGGCAGACTTTCCGAGTGAAGGCAGTGCAGCATATTCTTTGGAAGATTGAAGGCTCTCATGTTGGCCATAGCCTGAGCGTTTGTGCGGATGTTGTTGACCAACCAAATGAATTGTTCGGCTAAACAGAACGCAGCATCGAACGGCACCGCCGACACCGCTCGAGTGTCTCAGGAAGTCGGGAGCGTACTAAGCGCTTCACTACGCCGCCGCTGTGATTCGGTACCTTATTGAATTGATATCACCGCAAATCATGTGACATCCTCCGAGCTACCTAAATCTGAAGCTGGTCCCATTCCGGTTGCCGAGTTTCAGGCTCCAGCAGTAGCGGGGAACATTGAGTACGAGTCGTTCCCCATAAAGAAGCCCATTGAGGATCTAGACGATTTCAAGGTGCAAGTGAGAGCCAGTACACTTCGCCGCGTTCGTTCGAAGCTCCAGGGGGTCAAAGCACCTGGTTTTCCGTGGCAGGAACTGGCCTTGGGGATGTGTACTCTTGCATTTGGGGGATCATTAGGTGCTCTGCCAGCAAAGCTGTCCGCATGTGACTCTCTTGCAATTTTCTTTTACACAGTATTGCCGTGTATCGGCACCGGATGCCTGGTCGCCTATCTATTTCTGCGGCATTCCGTTCATCATAATCCTGTCAATTCCGCCGGTGAGGCTCTCGCCGAGCTTCCGGACCCCGACAAAGCCCGCTAGTGGGAATCAAAATGAATCTCCAAGACATCAGTACTCAGTTGCTTTTCACCACGGTCCCCATTTGGACCGAAAATGCTCAAGGTGGCACCTCGTCAGCGACTGCTTTTCTATATAATGTTGCAGTCCCGAGTAAGCCAGAGCAGTCGATTCCCCTTCTCATAACGAATCACCATGTCGTTAGCGGCGCCAAGCGTGGCTTGGTCGAGTTTGTGGAACGCAGCGGAAAGGAGCCCGATAGATCGCGGCGTGTGAGAATCGAGCTTGACGCAGCGACACTTGCCTCTCGTACTTCAGCGGAACTTGACCTTGCGGTAATTCCTATCGGTCCCGCGCTGAATCAACTGGAAGCTGCCGGTCGGCCTGCGTTCTTTCGTTCGGTGTCACCTGATCTCATTCCGACTGCGGAGGCACGTGATCAGCTTGCAGCACTCGAAGAAGTCGTTTTCATCGGTTATCCCTCTGGTATTCGTGATGAGAAGAATGCGAGCCCCCTGATTCGGCGGGGAATCACATCAACGCCTGTGTGGAACGACTACGAGGGGAAGCCCACATTCTTGATCGATGCTGGTGTCTTTCCGGGGTCGAGTGGTAGTCCGGTCTTCATTCTCAACCAAGGAGGCTTCGCTACGAAAGATGGGCTAGTCCTTGGAAACAGGCTTCTCTTTCTCGGAGTGATTTCGCAGACATTTCTCCGTAAAGGTGTTGCCAATGAAACGTTTCTTGGCCTCGGTCAAGTGGTGCGTAGCGATGCCTTAGTCGAATTCTTGGACAAGGTAATTAAGCCTCTGCTTCCAAACGGCGGCGGTGCATAGTGATTCTGCTGCTACGGCACAACTTGACGTTCGCTGTAACCACCGAAGGACACATCCGCCCGCCCGACCCAGTTGGTTATCAAACGCCGTTCTGGTAGGGTGCCTGGCGCAGGGTTTTGCCCTGTCGTCGTCATGGTCAGCAAACGCTTTCCAAGGCGGTGCCAGTCGGGCGCGAACACCCGGTAAAGCTGGTCACCAACCAGCATAAGGGGACGGATTTCATCACCCGTCAGGTTCGCGTCTCGTAGAGCCGGATGCACGGAGACGTGCTCGTCCGGTTCGAGAGAGGCTTTTGGCAGTAATCCCGTACCCGCAAGGGGTCCGGAGTAATCGCCAGATTCTATCTCATGGCCGGAAACGGCCGGGTTCGCGGGCGACCGTGAAAGACCCCGCTACGCCAGCGCCGCAAGGGTGCTGGAGAGCGGGGCCGTGATGACTCAAGAGGTGCGCGTGCGGGAAGAGCCCGACGCAAATCCTCCGGACGGGGTTCGGACCAAAGCCCAAGAGGCTATCGGGGTGAAAGTCCTCGTGATGGGTTCGTTCAACGTCTGCCGCTGCCGGGAGCCTGGAGGGTGGTGACACCCCCAGCCGGTCTGACAGGACCGGGTATCCGCCGAAAAAGCGGAACGCGAATAGCTCAACGGTGCAAAGCCCAGGAAGGGCGAAGCGGTAACAGAACCGAGAGACGGAGCCGAATCGGAAAGGAACCAAGGATGGTGGGTAGGGGGGCGCTTCTGCGTTCTGCCCCCCGAAATCGACCGGAGGCAACCCGACCCTGAAAAGGGGAGGGGAGTGCCGGTTGCAAACCACGGCGGGCTGGGAAGCCCGTGACGTGTCATCCGTTCCTCGCTCCAGAAATGGGGCAGCCGACGTGACTCGGTTCGACAGCAGGTCATTGCTAAACGGGGAAGGAGTACAGCTACCGGGGTGATGCCCGGGTTCTGCCCAAGTCAGGGCAGGTGGACGCTGTAGTCTGGGAGAGTGCCTCAAGTAGGAGTGCTTGCCCCCATGCCAAGGGGGAGGGCCACAGGGACGCTGCAAGGCAGTGGCGTTCGTGTCGTCAGGCCGACCGGGTGGTGCCGAGGCCAGGAAGACGGACCGAAAGGGGTGACGAGAAAACTCGACTGGTATCCGCCGGGGGCGTGGAAGGACGGGAGTCCATTCCATGCCCCCGGGTTGGGAAGTCCAGCAAAGCGGGTGCCGCAGACTGTTCCGGGAGGAGCGGTGTGGGGTGTCAGTTGCATGAAGGCCGACACCGGACGTGTGGCCGGAGGTTGTGGAAGCGCCGTAGGCGCTACCTCTATTACTGCGAAGCAGCCATAGGGGAATGCAGCAACGAGGAGGAAAGACCCCCCGAGCAAGAGCGGGGTCGACCGAAGCGTTGCCGCAATCCGACCAGGTTTTGAGAGAAGGTGAGAGGTTTTGCCGGTCTGCGACCGGGAAAAGGATGTGTCGGAGAGTACCCCCTGCGGGGCGTACGAACCGGCCAAAGGATTTCAGGGCTTTAGGAGGATTGCGCCTTTCCCAAGCAACCTCCACCCATGCTTCCACCATAACCCCGTGTGGAGGTTGTGCCGTGGTCAGATACCAACACGAATGTGTCACCCTGGCTGGGTTCATTCAGCAGCTCGCCGTGGCGTATGTGGCCAAGGGGTACTGGTTCTACGTGAGCGGGGTGATTCCTGAGAGGAAGGACCCCGCCCGGACCGACCGGAAGCTCATGACCCAGTACGGCATTGGCATCTCGAAGTGGGCCCGAGCCCGTAAGAAGAAGGCCGGACAGGCCAACCTCCATTACCTGAGGCACGGTCGTTTCTGGGTGGTGATCGCCACCCGGGGCGAGGGTGTGTTCTTCGAGGCCGAGGGGGACCGGGTGCGGGACATCCGGGAGAGCCCTTTGTGCTATTGCGGGTACTCGGTGAGTTACCGTCGGGGCAGGGGAGGGGGCCGTTGGCACGCCTCGGTCCGGATTGAGCGCCGCCAGTACCTGGAGTTGAAGGCGTACTTCGAGGAGATGGCTCCCCGGTGGACGGTCGAAAGGCTGACCCGGGAGTTGGCGGAGCTTCCCTTCGAGCGGTACGCACCGGTGAGGAACCAGGTGTTCATGATTTGGAGGGCCATCAACCGGCGGCGGAAGGTCGCTGGGTTGGAGCCCGTGCCACGCGAGGTCCTGCCGTGGCGAAGACGACCGGTGAGGCCGTTCGAGTCGGGACCGATGTGTAGTGATGAGGAGTGAAAATGGGAAAGGTAGCGAAGAAAGAGACGTGTCCGACAAACGTGGTGCTTCTGGAGGAGCGCGGTGACGAGCAGCCCATCGAGGGGGTCAGCGAGGAGACCGTGGAGGAATGGCAACGAGCTCAGGCTAGTCTGGGGAGTTCGTGGAAGGTCCTGATGTCCGACATCGGCCCCAAAAGACGCCCCGTTGGGGCGTGTTCCAAGTCTTCAGCAGATTCGGGTCGTTCGGCAGACCTCCCCCCGTGGGAGGAAACCCCCGTCCAGAAACCGACACCGAAAGAAACCGGTGCGTTCCTGCAATCCGAGAAGGCTGAAGCCTTGGGAATCCGGGAGCTGCATCGACTGGTTCAGTCCTTGGACGAATGCTTCTTTGTGTCAGATCCGGATTACCGTCGGGTGGGGGTCCTCTGTCAGCGGGTGCTGTGCGCCGCGGCCCATGTGGTGGCCCGGGTTTACCCCAAGGAATTGAGCGGGGTCGATGTGAGCCAGCCGAGGGTGGCGGTTCACGTCCTGGATTCCTTCTTTGCCTCGCGCCTTGGGGAGAACCTGGACGAGCCCTCCCGCAAACTGATGCGGCACTTGGTGGTCCTGACCGATGACCTGCTGCACATGGGGATCGCCGGTCGCTGTCAGGCGACCGTGTGCATGGAGTCGGTCCGCTTTTTGGTGTCGAGCCTGGTGGTCCTGCTGTGAGCGATTCTGCGGGAGGACTCGGCCGGCTGGCCCAGAGCTACCTCACCCGCTTGGGCATGTGGCGTTCGCCAGCGGTTCTATCTACCAGTTTGGTGGTCGTCGGATCGGGCTGCCGGCAACGCATCTCGGGTTTCCTCAAATTCGGATTGCCCATCGACGGAATCGCCCTCGGCCACGAGGTGATGTGCAAAGTCAAACACCTTCGCACTCTGACCCTTCAGGCCTGGAATTGCCCCGTCGTTGATGGGTGAGTTCCCTAGACCGAGGGGTAGGGCTGCGTGCTGGTCAGCAGGCTAAGAGGATTGGGGTCGAAGCGGATTTTCGATTCTTCTGAAAGAAAGTCTCTGCTTCTCCCGTATTAAAGATGAGGTGTTTATCTCTAGTACTCCCCACTTGGTTTTTAAATCGGCACTGAGAGGTGACCTTTCACCGATTTTCGCACACACGCGCTGAATCGTTTCAACCGCCATCCGAATTCCCAGCTTCCCCACTCCCATGAAACGATTGTTCCACCTTATTTTGGTCCTGCCCGCCAGCACCGGGTTCAATAATACTTCTGGCTCGGCTCTGCCGGTCCTAGACCGCGTGTCGTTCAAGGACCGGTTGGGCAATTACTGGTGGACGCTGCCAAACCGCCTGCGGCAAGTGGAGAAGATCATCGAACCACCGAAGGTCACCGGCGGCAGCGGTACTCAGACCACAGTCAGCTATTGTGGTTGCGGCGCACCCACGGCCATCACCCGCGCGTCGAACACCGGTTCCCCGGAAACCACGAGCTTTGAGTATAATTACCAAGGAGGGCTCAGGCTCGTCACGCTGCCCGATGGCGCGAAGTTCACCAATCTTTTTGACCTAGCCGGCCAGCTCATCGAGCGGCAGGACTACTATCAGAAGCTCACCAACACTTTCGACAACCTCGGACGGCTCCTGTCCCAGCGGAATGGCGCTGGCTTGGTGCTCGCGACTTGGACAATATGTAGTCTCGGTGGACAGGAAAACTCCGAAAAATGACTCTTTTAATCTCAAAAATTTTCAAGATGAAAAACTTTTTTGTAACTGCATCCATTTTATATCTTCTTGGAATCAAAATTTTTGCATTTGGATTTCTAGTCGAGGGAGATGTCGAAGTTCGTCAGTTTGCCGCATCAGGGCAAACTTTGGAAGAGAGCAGGTTCAATTTTTCAGCAAAGTGTGGTCCTTCTGATTGGTCGGTGACCATAGAAAAGCCAACTCCGTTACATAGTTTTAGTCGTGTTTCCGGAGATGGTACGAATTGCTATTATCAAATTAGATATTCCGATTCAACGCTCGAGAGTATTCGGAGCCAAGACGGAGTTTCAAGAAATGAAGTTGGAGCGCTAGTGCTTGGCAGAATGGTTCCCAATTATCACACATATTCGCCAATGGGTGTAATTTGGTTGACGTACTGTTCATCGAAGTATTTTTCAAAATTTACGGGCTCCGATTCTCGTTACAACGAAGTCGATGTTCCGGCAGGGGAGTTCGGCAATGGTGGGGAGCCGATTGAATTGAGGTCTATTCTCCGTCCCGCTATATGGAAAACGATGGGTTCAACTGGCCTGCCAGTCCAGCTAACAATTCTTGAGGCAGGAAGGCGCCGTGGCAGATTTCAGGGGGACGGCGGTTTTCTTGAAACAAAATACCCTAAGCCGTTTGAAAATGGTTTTACAAACTCGGCCTATAACGCAACGTTTGAAACTTTTGAACATGGAATTAAATTGCCGAGGTCATCGGTTTACCAAACATATCTTCCAAAGCTTGAATCCGCAGCTTCATCTAACGATTTGTATATTGTTCAAGAGATTCGCGTGAATACGACAAGAGTGGAAAGTCTTCAAGACGCGGAGATTCTTCCCCATGCATTTCAAGGTGTGGCGCTGATAAATGATTGCAGGTTTATTGAAAGCCCTGGGGGGGTTAGGCCCATGCTTTACGTTTCAACGTCTAGATTTATGTCAAACGTTGAATTGTTGAATTCTGCTGTGTACAAAAATGCTAAGCCGGCTCCTGATGAATATGAAATTGGTGGAGTTAACAGTTCAGCAAGACGAACTTTTTATATCTTTCTCGCGCTCGTGGCAATAAGTGGAGTGATTGCTTTTGCGCTTAAACGAACCTCCGGTAGAAAACAACAATGAACACAATTAAAAAGCACTCAATCCTACTCACTGTGACGTCCCTTATGGGGCTTCGCCTAGATGCTGCCTGTAACAACAAAGGTCCAGCCTCGTCAACCAAGGTTCCGCAGTGTACAGACTGTAGCAACAATTTGCCAATCAATGGGAGTCAAAGCTGTAGCTACGAATATGAAATTAATGGTGTAGAAATATACTGTTCGTGTGGTGGCACTCATTGTGTTGAGGACGAAGGTAGCTTCCAGTCCGTTTCAATCGTGTACAAAAAGGGAACTTGTCAAAGCGGCCAATGTTCTAATACCGTAACGACCGGTGCAGTTGTGGGTTCTAGGAGACTCGCTGCTGCGGTTGCTTGTCCTCCCTAACCCCGATCAAACATAATAAAAATTACACCGGAAGGATTCGCCGATACCGCTCAAAGATTATTTCCCTGAGCGGATCGGCGATTTTTTTATGAGGAGAAAATACATCGTCTCGGCATCGACCATGCTTATATTTTTTGCGGTTGTTGAATTTATGAATCTGGTGTTTGATGCACAGGTTCTCGCCGGCAAAAATCTATTGTTTCAGATCGAAAATAGGCAATTGGTCTTGGTCGCCGGCACCGTTTTTATGACTGTAGGTTTGAATGGCATGTTTTCGAAGAGATTCGAAAACGTCGTGTTTCAATTCCTTCTGACAGGTCTAGTCTTATTTGGATATCATGCTATCCATTGGTTTTTCAAGATTCCAGATTCTTGCCCGTGTTTGAATTTTGTAGTCAAGGTTCTTGGTCTTTCAAGTTTGACTGCCAAAGTTGCAATATACTCATCAATTGTATTTTTAATTGTTCCACCTTTGTATTATTGGTTTTGGGAACGCAAAAGATCATAGCGCAGAAACTAGCTTTAACAGGTCATGCCAATAAGCGAAAAGCATCGGGCCTCCAACACTTTAATAGAAGTCCTCAAGGTCCTCTATGGTGGCCCCTACAACGTATCCGTTGTCTTATTTATATTGAGTTGGTTTCTGATCGTTGAAAAGAGCCTATTTGAGGTTGCGAAATCGGGGCTTGCAGGAAATGGTTTCGATTTATTGTTTGGGGTATTTTCATTGGTGTTTTATTTGCACATATCCAGAATATCTTCCTTAGAAGTGCCATTTATTAAATCTGCCCTTCCAATATTTTTGGGAACTTTTGTTTTTGCTGGTCATCTATGCTGCAGATTCTTTGGTGACTACCCGCGCCTTGCATACTTCATAAATTACGCCAATGTTCTTTCGATGCCCGACACTAAACGAATGTTGGAGTCGATCGGCTTTAACATGGTTTTTTGGTCCCTGGCGCTAGGTTCGCTGAGTATTTTTATATATTCAATTGCAAATGGCGAGAGGAGTTGGAATCTGTTTTGCCTCAAAAGAAATCGAAAAGCTTTTGATCTTGTTGGCGTATCTATCGTTTCTGTTACTACAATTTTTTTAGCCCCCCTTCGTGAGCCCTTGTCCATAATGTCGTATAGTGTTTTAACGCACTTTCGATATGAAAGCATTTTCAAAAATGTTGTTGTTGGCGATTCTGTCCAATGCATCAAAAATCCTGAGGGCGAAAAGCCGAGCCCTGACACTCCGCTCTTTGGTGGAAATATATTGATAATTGTATTCGAGTCGTTTTCTGCCGAATGGCTTAACAGGACTGAAAACGGAAGAGAGATCACTCCTCATTTAAATCGATTAAGCCGTAAACGAGGTTTCTTTAACCACTTTTATGCCAATGGCACATATACGATCAACGGCCATTCAGCGATCGTTAGCTCCCAATACCCGCCTCGATTTGGTTCTATAGCGGAAAACTATCCTGACCGCCAGATTGAAGGTTTAGGGGGAGTTCTCAAAAAGAGTGGCTACAAAACACATTACTGGAGTGCTGGCGAACTGATGTTTAATAATACATCGAATTTCATGGTGAAATGTGGTTTTGAAGACGTTCGGCATATTGTTGGGGATGGTTTTGACCAGAGAGATAAATGGAGTTGGGGATTGAATGATAAGAAGTTCTTGGAGATATGCGCTTCAAGGTGGAAGACTGAGATTGATGCAGGTGGCCGGCATCTCCATGTTATTTCTACCGTCGCAAATCATTTTCCATTCAATTCGGTTCCCCTATCTAACCGATTTATCTTTCAATCTCCGAGCAACTTGTATCAAAGATTTGCGAACTCGGTGAATTTTTCAGATTTTGCACTCGGACAATTTGTTGAATGGTTTAGTCGAATGAACCTTGCGGAACGTTGTCTATTGGTTGTGACAGCAGATCATTCAATGCCGTTAGGGGATGGTAGGGATGCTGGAATGAACTCGTTATATTACGAGGAGAATATCTCGATTCCGTGCTTGTTTTTAGGGCCGAGAAGAGTCATGGATCAATTAAACTTTAATGTTACTTCCTCGCAAGTAGACATAGCGCCAACGATAGCCGGATTGCTGGGGTTTTCTAGTACACCTTGTGAGTGGGTGGGAAATGATTTAACCAAGCATTTTGAGTATAGTGCAATTAATGTCCAGCAGAGTGGTGATGGGTATATTTCCATTATCCAATGGCCTGAAAAACAAGTTCTAAATCTGTCTTCGAGAAGGCTGATTTCAACCAACTTGGAGACTGATTCAGAGGAAAGGCATTACAGGGATTCTTTATATGGTAAACAATACAAGAAAATGTTGTCGGTTCTTGAGAGGGTTCATTATAAATAGTAATGAAGATGTTGCGCCTCCTCAACGTATGTTTACTGGCGGCTTCACGCTTATTGAGTTGTTGTTGGTTATTTCAGTTTTGACGGTTTTGTTTGCTCTAGTACTGCCTGTGATTTCCAGTTCTAAACGGCGAGCAAAGGTCATGGGGTGTGGAAATAATATTCGCCAGTTTTGTCTGGCGTCCCAAATGTATGCTCAGTCCAACCCGAGGCAGGTGTTTGCCAATACTGATTCAGATGGTTCGGATGATCTATCGTGGACTTGGATTGAATATATTGGGGCGCTCAAGACCTACAGTTGTCCAGAAACAAAAAATCTAGTGCGCGATAATGAATATTTGCAGCGGTGTGATGGGATGGTGTTTAAGGATTTGACTGATAATGCTACATACAAGAAATCGAAATACGGCACAAGCTATGAGGTGTTCGGGTTCATGGGGAAAGGGACAGGATATGAAACAGTTGTAAGCGAGTGCCAAAACGAACGAGTCGAACCGGGGGTTCAGAAGACGGCTGTATCAGTAGTGAATTATATTCATCAGTCCTCCTCATTTGGTTTGAAGAATTCGGTTCCCGGTGCTGCAAATATATGGTTGTTTGTTGATGCGGATGATCTAAATCAACCCAATCTTCCGACGAAATCAGGAAATCATGGAGAATCTGGAGTCAATGTTGGCATGGCAGACGGTCATGTTGAATGGGTTGGGCGTCACAAGTTTGTAAATATGTATGAAACATCTCAAGATGAAGGACGTGTTCGTTAAGATCTAATATTGAAATTGTAATGGTATAAACTTGGTTCATCGTCACTTTTGATGGGTTAGTAGCAGGGTAGTGAGAGTTTGCCTGCGAACAAGAAGAGCATTACGTATTCGACGGTGCGGTAACCACGGGCTCGGCGCTTCACGGCGGAGAAGAGGTCGTTGAAGCCCTCCGGGAACGCGGTGGTCAGTCCCTGGGGCCAGTGGGCCAGGCTCTCCTCCAAGTGCCCCTCAATCATTCGGGCCACCAGGGCCATCGGTTCGAGCAGCTCCCTGGTCCTCTCCCGCATCGCGTGCACTCACGCGCACCCGTTGCCGAACAGCTTCCTGGCCTCTTCGGATCCCTTCCACTGGCAGATGCCCTGCAGCACCAGCCTCATCTCGTAGGCGAGAACGGCCACGCACCGCTCCAAGGCCATCGACACCCACTTCCGGGCCTCCTCCTCCGTCCAGTTCCCGGGGTTCTTCCTCCACAACCACCGGGTTCGTTCCAGAAGCCCCTGGTGTGCCGAGTCGTGCCGGCTTTCCAGCTTCCGGACCTGATCGCAGGCCTCCACCACGTTCTGGATCACGTAGAACTTGTCGTACACCACACGGGCGTTCCCGAGGTTCTCCGCCACTCCCTTGATGTAGGCCCCGCTCATGTCGACGGCCACGTGCTGGATCGCCTTCGGATGTCCATTGTGCCGAATCAGTTCCGCGGCAAAGCGGCGCCAGACCTCGGCGTCCTTCCCGGGCGTGGCGAAGATCATCCGCTACTTTATCAGGTCGGCCAACACCCTCAGGCTGTGATGCGCCTGCGCCGGCTTATCTCGTCGGCTCCCCAGCGACACTAGCTCCTTGAAGCTCAGGCGCACCTGCGCCAACTTGACGTGCGTTAAGAGCATCCGCCACATCCTTGAGTCGCTCTCGCCCAGGATCTGACCGGCACGCTTCACCGGCATCTCACGCATCAGGGTCACGGCGAAGGCCTCGAACTCCAGGGTGAAGTGCTTGCTGCGCCCCTCCCAAGGAGGCGTCCCCCGGAACACCTCGCCGTCGTCGCCTCGGCGTCCCCGCGGCAGCGCACACTCGAATCACGCACTCTTTGTTGAAGACGTTCAGGTGCCGCCACCGCATCGACTCCACATGGTCGTGGCGGATCACCATCGTCCCGGTCCGGGCACTCTCCTCAGGCCACCGCTCGGGCGTCTCCTATGCCTTCAACACGAAGGTCGAACTCTACGTAAGCGTCACCCGAGGCACCTCCCCGCATAGGTGTCATAGTTTGCCGAGTATGACGTTTATGCAGCGGCTTTGAGTGCGGGGATATGCTTTCGCCCCCAGTTTGCCGGCAGGAGGACGACCAACTGACGGTTGGTCATCGAAGGCAGGCGGGTCAGGACATCCTTGAGGTAGGCATACGGATCGATTCCCCGCCGACGGCAACTCTCGATCACTGTGTACAAGATCGCGCCGCGTTCCCCGGCCCCGGCTTCTCCGAAGAATAACCAGTTTTTTTTCCTAGCGCCGTAGGCCGGATCGCATTTTCGATCTGGTTGTTGTCGATTTCAACCCGTCCGTCCGTAAGGAACACCAACAGACGGGGCCATTGCCCCCGGGCAAAATCAATCGCCTCACCCAAGAGAGATGTCGGGAACGTCTTGGGCTGCATCCGCGCCAGCACCCGGCCAAGCCGCTCAACGATCATCCGGCTCTCGGAGCTCCGGAGTGCTTCCCGCAACCGAGGACCTGCTCGGTTCTGGCGCAGCACAGCCTCCACCCGATAAAGGTGCTGGATCTGCCTCAGTACCCAACCGGCCCACAATGGCGACTCATTCCGCCCCTCATAGAACTTGCGCCTCACGTGGGCCCAGCACCCTGCCAACGTCAGGGGGTGGGGATGACGTCGGGCAAAGGATCCATAGGCCGCATACCCGTCACACTGCAATACCCCACTGAAGTCAACCGGCAGAAGCTTGTCCAGACACTTGGCCGCTCGGCTGGTTTCCCAACGGAACACCACGTCTCCTCCCGGTCGAAGGCAGGTCCACAGGTACCCTTGGCCGGTCTTGCCTCGCCCAGGATCCAGATACTCGACGGGCGTTTCATCAACCTGCACATACCCACCGGCCATAACTCCGGTGAGGATCATGTCGTAGATCGGTCTCAACCAGTCGGCCGACAGACCGACCCAGCGGGCCATAGTCTGGCGGGGCAACTCCACTCCGTGACGGGTGGCGTAGATCCGTTCCTGCCGGTACAGCGGCAGGTGATCGCAGTACTTGCTGACCAGGATGTGGGCCAAGAGTCCCGGGACCAGGATGTGGGCCAAGAGTCCCGGAGCCGGCAGACTGCGCTCCAACAGGCGCTCCGGCAGCGGTGCAATCACCGGTGCAGCATCCGGCTCGGTGCGCTGCACGTATCGGGGACGCACTAACCGCCGCCGGAAGAAGCGGCCCGGCTCGTAGTCCAACTGCTCGCTGACTTCCTCACCAATCCGGCGCCATTGCTCGGGTGCAGCCTGTACCCCCTCGGGTTCGAGCACTTCTTCCACCACCGGGAGGTGCTCCGGCACGCGGGCCTTGCGAACCGACCGTTGTGTTTTCTTTTCCAGGGAGGGACCGGGTTCGATCTTCCCAGGCCGGACTTCAACTTCAACCTCCGGAAGGGCCAGAACTAGTTCCAGCTGATTGCTCGGCAACTGCTCGCTGGATACTCCGAAGAAGCGCCGAGTTATTTGATCCAACTTCTGACGCAGCAACTGGTTCTCCCGCCGCAGCGCTTCCATCCCCGACAAGGCCGACAAAGCCGCCTCCAATTGGCGGGTCAGTTCGGCTTCGCGCGGCGTCATAAACAACGTCGCGAAAGCAGCAGTTACAGGGCCAAAAACCGGGGGTTTTGTCGTGTTTTAGTGCCCCAAAAAACCTACTCACGCTGATACCACGGACGGAGTTTGGCACCTCGTAGATCGACCCCATCGGTGAGCAATGCCAGAGCCTCCGGAGTCAGGGAAAGCTTGGTGATCGCATCGTGGCTGGGCTGAGGCCAGGAGAAGGTGCCTTCTTCAAGCCGCTTGGTGCACATCCACGCCCCGGTACGATCGCGAAAGAGGATCTTGATCCGGTTTCGTCGTCGGTTGGTGAAGACGAAGAGCGATCCGCCCCGGGGATCCTCGGCCAGGCGTTCGGTGATCAAGGCGTGCAGACCACTGAAGCCTTTGCGCATGTCGCAGGGGTCGATGGCCACGAACACCCGCAGTGCGCCAGAAAAGCTCAGCATGCGTGAAGTTGACGTAGGAGTTCCACGACCAGGGGCAGTTGGGTTCGTTTGCTGATCCGCAGACGCACCTGACCGGGGAGCTCCAGTTCCAATGCCGGCTGGGACTGTGGTGCCGCGACTTCGACGAATCGGGTGGGAGGAGCCCCTTTGCGGTGGTCGTTGGGAGGCTCGGAACGGCGGCGACGCCAACTGGCGAAGGTCTGGTACTTCACACCGACCAACGCGGCAAAGGCTGATCCGCTCATTCCGCTGCGATCGAACTCCTCCAAGATCTGCAGCCTCTTTTCAGCCGGGATCCGGATCCGGCCAGCCAGATCTTCTTTCAGCAGGGATACACTCGCATTCGTGTCCATGCCGCCAACTTACCCTGATCAACGCATCCCTCGGTAGTGGTGCCCCGGGTGACGCTTACGGTTGAAGAGCCATCCAGTCCGAAAATGTAGTCCTTTGACCCGAGGAACCAGGTTTTGCTGGGGTTTTCCTCGTTCCAGTGCTCAGTAGCGAAAGTCCGGCCAAACTGAGGGGTCGGGCTGCCTGCTGGTCAAAAGGCTCAGAGGAATGGGATCTAAGTCATTTTTTGATTTTTTCTGAAAGAAAGTCGCTGCTTCTCCCGTATTCCAAATGAAGAGTTTTTCTGTAGAACCTCAACTTGGTTTTAACATCGGCGCTGCCATATGAACCCTCACTGCTTTTGCACACACCATGAATACTTTCACCTGCAGTCCGAATTCCCTGCTTTCCAACTCTCATAAACCGATTGTTCCACCTTGTGTCGGTCCTGTCCGCATTGCTGCTGCTGCTAGGGGCTGTCGAGAATTTATTGAATACATCCCAGTTCCTGGAACCGCAGCGAAACCCACACCGTTCGGCCGACCCAATCTAGGTTTGGACTTGGGGCCGGATATGCCCGGGCCCCTAAGTCAACTGGTGTTGGTGCTGCGCGACGGACCAAGGACGGAGTTTGGGCGTGACCAGATCGAGCCTCTGTTGCAGGTATATCATGCGAAGGCACGGCCGGCGGAGCCTCTGAAGCCAAAATGAAGTTTCCTATCGTACATCCGGTAGTGACAAATACACCAAAAGGTCGATGACCAAGTTGCTCGGCAGGTTTTCGATTCGTGAAATCCCCCAATAAATTAACATATATCCATTCTTATTGCAGAGCCCCAGAAAGCAAATTCCTATCAAACCCTAATTTCCCATAATTCTCGAAGAACACACCAAAAAAACTCCATACTATGAAAAGCAAGAAACTTGGAACTCTAGGAACAAAAGCGCAGTTGGCCATCGCGTTGGCCGCAATTGGCGCGGCAGACGGCGCAATTGCTGGTACCCGCTATGTTTATGGCGGCGGCAGTTCGAGCAGTTGTCCGGGTGCTCAAATGTGTAGCGGCACACTTCCAGGCGGGAGCCAAACTTGGTATTGGTGCTGCAGTTTGGGTCCGATTGAGAGATGCGGTTCGGCGTCGTGGATGATTGTAGGTGGCAACCTTGTAGCCGCCGGAAGTTGCATCTCAAATTAATATTATTGAACACCACTATGGCTAGCCGAAATAAGGTTTTAATCTTTGGAATCGCATTTTTGGCGGCGCTAGCGGTGTTCATTCGAATCCGGTCCGCTAGAGAAAATCTCGTCGAACGCGGAACTGCCAAAGCGAAGGCGGAGGGACAACTAGAATTGGCTATGTCCTTCAAAAGCAAATCTTTTACCAGTAACTCTCCGCTTTCGCTCTTGGAGGCACACAACGCTCTGCTTGGAAATACAAATCTGTCAGAAGCGCAGGGAAGTAACTATATCCAAATGTTAGCGCGGTTGATCGAAACCTATCAAGATGGAGGATTTCAAAAATATCTAAAATTCAAGAAATCATTTGGAGACGCCAAATTAGGTATTCCGGCAGGAAATGAAATTGTAGAATGTTCCGTTGACGAACTTGAGCGGCTTTGGAATTCAAAATCAGCTACGTTTGTAGCAATTTTGGCAGGCTCCTCTAATGCCCTTCCGGAAACGTTTAGACTTCGAATCACCAGGTTTGACCCTAACAGCATAGCCTACGACGTCCGTACGACTGTCGTAGGTGAAAGCGGATTGGACAGAATGTTGGGCGGCAAGCAGGTAAATGGGATAGCACGGATAGAAAATCGATATTTTAGATATAACCGTGGGCCAACCCACGTCATCCAAGAAAACGGTAACATAAAGTGGGTTAACGTGGCTTTCACGTGCTATACAGACCTAGGAAAGCTTCCTGGCTATGTGGCTATTAGCTCCTATTGGGATCCAGTAAGGCAACAGTGGATACCTTATGAAATGCTATCATGCAGTCCGCCTACTCTCTTCCTAATGTTTTAATGTCTCGCGTCCTTTTGGTCGTTGAAGTTCTGCTACGGTTCGGCCTTAGCGCGATGTTTCTTTTGTCTGCGATTTCAAAGGCCATCAATCCCCTGGAAACGGTAGCCGCGATAAAAGTAGTACTTGGCTTCAATAGTTACCTAGCCGACTGTGTTGTCGCCATCCTGATTGTATTTGAGGTCGTTTTATCTTTTCTACTGGTATTTAGCGGTAATCGTCGGAAGGTATTACTAATAGCCGCGTTAGTATTGTTTATATTTTCTCTGTACCTTGTGATAGTATCACTAACACCTACGGCACAAAGTTGTGGCTGCGGTGTCCTTGCGAAGTTTATCGATGGATCAATTCAAAAGAAGGCCTTGGTTGGGGTCGCTAGAAATACATTTTTGATTATTCTCTGCGTTTCACTTCGATTCATGTTAAACAATGAGCAATTTCCTTCCAGGAAGTAAATTAACACTTCATTTGTTTGGAAATCCCAGTCCTTTGGGGGGGGCTTCAACTAAACTAATTGATTTTATCCAATCGTTCTACAAGCGATATCGAATAATCAACTACTTGCCGCGTACACCTCCTGACGATATGGCGGCTTTCCTTAGTTCCCATGACGTAGAGATAAAGCAATATTCGGATTTTCCTGCCCAGAACGAGGGTGTTTGTTTAGCAGTTTGTGTGGACAAATTCTTCGAAACGGGCATTCCGCAAAAAGCCCGAGATCATAGAATTCCTTTGGTTTGGTCTAATGAAATGATGTGGCTCTTTCCAGGGGAAGAGGATGCGGTAAAGTGTGGGCTTATTTCAAAAGTATTATATTTGTCACCAATTCAAAAACGTGTATTTCAAAATGTCTACAAATCGGTGTCAAGCATGATAGTAGACAACTATGTTAACCCTGCCTACTTCAAGTTTGTTGATAGAGGTAGTCGTGAGCCTTTTACGATTGGAAGACTCTCTCGTCCAGATCCATTGAAATATCCGATTAATTTTCCAACCCTATATGAATCGTTAATATCAAAAAGCGAACGGTTAAAAATCCAGTCATGGAGTTCTGATCTTGCAGCGGAGTATTCGTGGCATTACTTTAGTCCGGATCGATGGGTCCTTCAGGAAGTTGGTGCTGAACCGGCAAATTTGTTTCTACAGAGCATCGACGTTTTTTCATATCCGCTTGGACATCGGTTCATTGAAAGTTGGGGACGCTCAACGGTTGAAGCGATGCTAACTGGTTGCGTGCCAGTTGTACCTTCAGGGCATCATTTAGAGAACCTTTTAGTGCATGGCGAATCTGGTTTTGTCTGCCAGAATGACGATGATTTCATAAAATGGACAAGAGAATTATGTGCCGACGTAAGTCTCTTCATGAAAATGTCACGAAGTGCTGCGCAGTATTCGCGCGATGTTATTTGTAATAGTGAGGCAAACTGCAGACTTTGGATTCAAGCCTTGGAGGAATGGTAATGTATCTCAAAAAGCCGACTTACTGTTACTGGATCGTCGACAACTCTTTCTGTGACTCTCGGATGGCTGAAATGGTTACTGCCGCGAGAAACCGCGGGGTGAACACTGACATAATAGCATTCAGCCCTAGAGAGATAGAAGGTGCTGACACTTATGATTTGTATGATATAGATCATGCTGATCCACTATTTCCATTGGTTTATTTGCAAGCTGGGCTTCTAAATCTGTCTTACGATGTGGTTATTTACATCGACCGAACGACAGAAATCAGAGGGGAAATAGTGAATACCGAAGCTTTGCTAAACTTTGATCCAGTACATGTCCCGCTTTCTTCCAATCATCGCAGTCCGAATGATGTTGTTCTTGAGAGGACTGCTCGGAGGTTTGGCTTTAATCGTCCGTGGCGTTCTAATCTCGATGGAGGCTTCGTCCTAAGAAGAAGGGCTGTTGAGAGAGTGGTGGAGCTTTGTGGGGCGTTTCGGAAGTTCTCTGGCGAACAGGCGAATTTTAAGTGCAGTGAACTTGTCGGATCGGTGTGCCAAATTTTGAGCGGTGATACAAGAGCACACGAAGTCCAATTGACCCGACAATGCTGGGACATTCAATTGGCTTCAGAAATTGATTCTAATGCTGCGCTAATTACAAAAATTTGAATATGAATCGGGCTTTTACGCTTGTTGAACTGTTGGCCGTAATATGCGTGATTGCTCTCCTGGCTGCGGTAAGCCTGCCGAGCTTGTCAGGGGCGAGGTACCGTGCGAAACAAACTGCATGTCTTAATAACTCGAGGCAAATCACTATGGCGCATATACTATACGCGGCAGATGATGCTGCGGGATCTTTTAGCGCCAAAGAAGTCACAGATGACTTAGATGTAAATTGGTTGCATGGTATTCTAAAAACAAGGCAAGTTTGGATTTGTCCGGCCACACATAATATCGTTTCAACAAATGTTGGAATATCACCATTTACGAGCCGTGTTGGTCTTGTTGACCTAATTAAGATTAGTGTTAGCCGGGTTAGCGCTGGAAAGAGTTATCAGAGTATGGGTGTTATGGGTGTTGGCACTCCTTATAGTATGAGTATACCTACTGCGCATGACGGCCCTGTTGAGATAAGCGGCATTCGTAAAACGGACCGCAATATTAATTCGTACGTAAAATACCATGATTCCTTTGGTTTAGCCGGACAGGTTCCGGGTCCATCAAAAATCTGGATTTGTACAGAAAGTCTCTTTGTGGGAAATCCGTATTACCCTGACCTTGGAGACAATCATGATGAACGTGGCGTAGCAACAGGCTTTTGTGATGGGCATGTTGAATTTCTCTCTCAGGCAGCCTATCTGCGAAGTTATGAATTGTCACAAGACGAGGGTCGCACTGGAATACCTTTAACCTGGTAGTCAAAAACCGATATGGCTGAAGTAGTTAAAATCAATAAATGTTGAGCTAGGATTTCCGACGTTCGCTGTTGTGGGTAGAAATGGAAAATTGCCAGGGGCTGCATGGCGCAGGTCTAGAGCAGGGTCTTTCGGTCCAAGTGGCCGCAATTGGATTGTCGGGTGGGGGCACCTATAAGGCGACAGGTTGACCGAGGCGAATGTCCGTTTGCACTGCGTGGTGCAAGTCCTTCCCGCAGACACTCAGGGGCGAGTTAGGGGGGCTTCTCTCGGCTTCTATCGTGTAGCCGAGAGGGCACCCGTTCCGAAGCAGCCAGAATGGACTCCGGCCAGTTTGCTTGCTGTGGGAGGTCACGGCGGGGCGGATTAGTCCGGGTGAGGTAGACCTTTGCTGTCGGTCCAGGGTGAGTGGTTGATAGGATACAACGCACGCACCGACTCCAGGGTTGGCTCGGCCAGCGAGGGCAGGTTCCCAGGAGTCAATTCGCAGAGGAAGAAGCCGTGCGATTCTCAGTCTTCGTGCAGGCGGTTCGAAACATCCCAGGGCGGCATTAAGGACATCCAGTCCAGGTGGAGCTGGAACTCGATCGAGCGGGTGACTCAGTGGTCGCAGTTGAGGTCGATGCCCGCGGCGTTCGCGTCTGTTCCGCAGAGTCCTGAGCCAGGCCCTCAAGGGTTATACCAAGGCCACCTCGCGGCAAACTACTGAGCACTTCATCCGGTGCTTGGAAAACGCCTTCCGGTCCTTCAGGGGCGTCCCTGCCACCGTTATCCGTGAAAACCTTAATGGTGGATAATCTAACCTGCCTTTACGCCCCCCGGGCTCAATGCCAAGCTCGAGAAGTTCGCACAGCGCTACGGCATGGTGGTCCTCCAAACCCATTCCGCCGCCCCGTCACAAGGGCAAGGTCGAGGCCGGGGTCTGGATGCTGAAGCCCATGAAGGCGTTGAGCGAGATTGTGCGCACCCGGGGCATGCGGAACGGACCCAGGTTGACCTCGCGGGCCGAAGGGCATTTCCACAGAGCGGTGTTCTGGACATAGGGGGCCAACAGGCTCTGCTTGAGGAAGAGGGTGTTGGTGCAATCGGGCCCGGGAAGACCGAGCCATCCCTGTACCCAGGTTTCACCGAGGGGGATGTTCTCGCCGTCGAGATTGGGTGGCATGAAATCGGCGTGATCGAGGGCGTACAGGGTGCCGGCTAAACCGAATTGCCGAATCTGGGACACGCACTGGGTGGTGGCTGCTCGTCGCTTGGCCCCGGCCAGGGCTGGTAGGATGAGCCCGGCCAGGATGGCGATGATGGCGATGACGACCAGTAGCTCGGTCAATGTGAAACCGAGCATCTGACCAACATATCTCTGAGGTGCGGAACGGTCGTACCGAGAGCTGCGCGATGTACAGGAGTCGCTTGAAAACGTGAGATTCATAGCGTCGCGGGGCTCTACGGCGAGGAGTGCCGCTGCGGTGTTCCCGATTTGGCCTTGCGGTCGGGTTGAAGGTCCCATCGCCACTGGTTGCCCATTTCATCGGTGGTGATGATGGCGGAGTCACGGTCTGCAAACATGGCAGAGATGATCCGCCTGGCGTGCATTAGGGGCATGGTCAGGGGCTCTCCGGTCGAGACATCCCAGACCACAGCCGACCCATCGTCGCTTGCTGTGACGACCCAGTTGTGGGTCTTGGCGAACTGTCCCGATCGCACTTTGTCTCGGTGCCTGAGCTTTGGTCCTACGGGTGCGCCTGTGTGTGCATTCCAAATCGCGGCTGAAAAGTCTTCGCTAGATGTGACCACGTGGGTTCCATTCGGACTGAATGCGGCATGGAGGACTCCATCGTCATGAACCAAGGGTGGTCCAGCTGGCTTGCCCGTCTGGACATCCCAGAGGCGTGCACTTCGCTTCTCCAGCGTCTTGTCCGCCACCGCGGCTACCAGCCTTGTGCCGTCCGGGCTGAACTCCACATGGACCACGGAAGCTTCGTGTTCTAAACTCTTCGGTTCAGAATCCAGTAAACGGATCAGGTGGACCTGGTCCCCGGAAACTGCAGCCAGCAAGTCTTTGGCAGGGCTGATAGCGAGTTGGGTAATTTCTTCGGATAAGTGCATCACCCGTGCCGACGTGGACTCAGCACTCGAGATCGTCACCTGATTTCCGATTGCGCGCACCTCTAGAGGACCCGCCCGGCACAAGACAGGCCGTTTATCGCCGGGTGCGGGCACGGTGCCACAATAGACGGGAGCCAGTCGCGGCTTCAGGTCCCAAACGACAATCCGCCCCTCAATATCGGCCGTGAGGATGTGGTTCGAGCTGTGACCGAAGGAGGCGGTCATGAGCCGCCCCTCATGGCGGATCGTGTGGTTGAAGGGAACGGGCTGGTGTTCGTGTGCATCCCAGATCCGCGCGGAGCGGTCCAAGCCCGCGGTTAGTATGCGATGTCCATCCGGGCTGTAGCGGACATCGTACACCGCTTCTCCATGCTTCAGGCTAGGCGTACGTTCCAGGCCCGTGGCGAGGTCCCAGATCTTGGCCGTACCATCGTAGCCGCAGGTGACGAGGGATTGCTCATCCGGGCTGAAATCGGCGCTGTACACCCAACTCTTGTGCATCAAGGGAGGGCATTTTTGTTGACCGGTCGCGGTGTTCCATAGTCGGGCCGAGTGGTCGGCGCTGGTGGTTACGGCCCAAGTTCCGGACGGGCTGAACTTGGCGAAAAATACGTGTCCATCATGGCCTTGCAAACGAAACACCGGCGAAGTCGCCACCGACTGCCAGAGGTAAACCCCTCCGTCCAGGCCTCCGGCAATCACTTTGCTCCCGTCAGCACTGGAGCTAGTGAACATGGCTGGGCCATCGATTTTGAACAGGGTTTCCCGTTTTCCGGTTCGCCAATGGGTCCGCGTGATGGTTCCGTCCAGGTGCGCCGACAAAACCTCCTCGCCATTTGCGGTAAAGGTCGACGTTTCGGGTTCAGTACCTAGGCCAAGGCAATCCGACAGGGCCTTGCCTTCGAGCAAGTCGAACACCTGGAAATATTGGCGATTGAGAACCACAAGGGCCTGGGTGCCATGGACCTGGGAATATCGGATCGGTTTGGCCGCCAGTCGCCATTCTTGAAGCTTCTGAGGGGCCATCTCATCGAGCAGGGTGAGCCTGAGGCGTTGTCCGGTCATGTCGTTGTCCGACGGGTGCTCCAGGTTCAAGGCTTCAAGCAAAGGAGGGATGGCTCCTTGGTAGTCCCCGTTGCGCATCAACGCAGTGCCCATGGCAACCTGGGTGCCGACCTGCCGCTGGCGCTCAACTACGCGGTGGTGCCACTGCTGTTGGAAGTGGTAAAATATACCTCCGAATAGGAGTACCCCGACTGCGAACAATAGCCCTAATCTGCGGAGCACCCGGACGCGACGTTCGAGAGTGTGCAGGCGCCGCACCGACCGCCCATTGGCCAAAGCCAAGAGGTCACTGCTCATCTCAGCCGCAGTTCGGTAGCGCAGGCGCACGTCGTTTTGACAGGCCTTGATCAGCACTTCGTTGAGTTCCAGCAACTCCTTGGAGAATCCGGTATGGTCGGGCAATGCCGGGAATTCGTTGCGGTCTCTGCCCGAGACCAGTTCATAGAGCACCTTGCCCAGGCTGTAGAGGTCCCCTTGGAAGCTGTTGGGACCTTCAGGAGCGATGAATCCGGAGGTTCCGACATAGGTATTCGCTTCCGACACGGTCGAAACCAAGCTGATATCCGCGAGTTTGGGCTTGCCGGTGACGAACACCACGTTGGCCGGCTTTATATCGCGATGAATAAGTTCCTTGGAATGCAGGAACTCGAGGGCAGTAGAGAGCGCCAAACCGATTTGGACGGTCTGGTGAACGGTCAGCGCTCCACCGGCGGCCAGGTCACTGGCCAAAGTGCGTGGACGGAATTCTTCCGGAACGATGTTCTGCCCATGGACTGGATCATCGCCCAGCTCCATAATGTAATAGAAAAACTCGGAGTCCGGACTCCAACCTACCTGAAGGACATCCAAGAAGGCGTCATGCACACGGGAGATGGGTTCAAAACGCTTAATGCCCGCGTACTCGCGTTCGAAGGGGCGTGCATCTTTGAACCGATTACGGGCGACGATCTTAACTGCACGGTAAACCCCAAGCACCGACCGGGCCAGCCACACCACACCGTAGCTTCCGGAGCCGATCGGCCGGATCAACTCATGGTCGGGAATGCTGGGGACTGGCTCGTCTGACTGCATCGGGCGTTCGCAAACTACCGGACGATTCTGTCCCAAGCCCAAAATGTTCCAGAAATCTTCGAATGAGGCTTGATTTGGACGTGGTGATAGTAACGTTTGAGCAGTTGCTCTAGATCGACTTTGCGATATTGTGTTATTCCGTTAACAACAGCGAATGATGGCAGTTTTATTACTTCCTGGTACTTGCCGCAAATAGCATCAACGCGTCGCAATTCTTTCGAGGTAATTAGAATCGGCCATTCTGCCCCCTCGCACGCAAGTTTCAACAATCGTACCCGTTTGAAACGTTGCAATACCTTATCTAGTCCCACGCAGGAGACCAGATTTCTGGCTTGGGATGGCTGCTCTTCGCATTGCACAAGGACCGTACCACTCCCGGTATCCAAGGTGGTACCAGCACGATTATACCCGCTGTGGATCAGGCTGGTCGGATGCCTGTCTGAACGCCATATGGCCTTTTCATAAACACGCACGCGAGGTCCAAGTGGTTCCAAATTGCTCCTCGCAAGCTTGAAGTTCTCGCGATCTGGTTCAAATGCAATAATGGTTCGAGCCCCTCTTTTACTGCAGGCATACGCAAACGAACCAATATGGGCCCCGACATCAATGACAACATCTGTGGAACGAAAGCGCTCCGGGAGCCCATACTTGTTCTCGTTTACTACAGTGTTGAAAATATCTGAGTCACAGGTGCGGCCTCGTAAAATAACGCCCTCCTGACGGGTAGAATTGACCGGTTCAAACTGTATCCTTCCATCCCATTTTTCTCTCAGGTCATTAAGGAAGCTCAGGCATAATTTTTCGTGTAGGAAACCTCGAACACGTCTATTTTTCGAGGAAAATTGCCATTTATGGCTGTTTCGGTGCTGAAATATGCGTTGCCCGCGAAGGTCATGCTGACACATCACTCCTTCAAGAGATTCAATTGGGGTCGCTACCATGGTGTAAGGTTGCTTAAGCTTCCTCCACGCTAGATGAAACGTTTCTTTGTCTCCATGGATATGGGAATAAAAAAAGTCAGAATGTTCATTGAACCAAAAAGTCAGAGCTAGCGGTTTCCAACACATTGTTTTGTTGATGAGCATTTGTCCGCTTTCAAACTCAGATTCCTCACGATAGGGGATATCACAAATGGACCAAATGGCTCGATCGGGGCCAAGGGTTCCGTAATCTGGCCAGAAAATGCTGCCGGTCCGGTGGTACTCAACCTCTTCAAATAAAAAAGCTGGATCACAGCAAGGAACGTTGTCGGCATCTAATAGGAGGACTTCCTCAAAGGTTGAATGAATGATGGCGTATGATTTGAGTTCCCACCCTCCAGGACTGCGTCTTGGAAACCGTTTCTCAACCTCTTTGGCATCGACGCATCGGACACCGAGCGGCTGGAGGAGTTGAACCATCCGTTGGTCCATTTCCTCGGGGCCCTGAAACCATAGTTCAATCGGCAAAGTACAGCCCCAATGCCGAATCATGTTGATACATACCCATGCACACGTGAAGTACTTGATTCCGCCGGCGCAAATCACAATTCCCCTGCCACGAAAACCACCGGGATACTGGGGAAGAGTCTCAATGGCCGCAGCGATGCGGTTTGGCGCGTTGCAGCGGTTAATCGAGTGCTGGTCGAAATCGTTGGTCTGCGAGGCTTTTACACCCTTTGCCTTGGCACGGTTCTCACCGGCGGTGAGGAACTGAAGCATTCCACCAGAGTAGTACATGCTGATACGTCTGATGACCTCCTCTGGAGTAATCATCATCATGCAGCGAGGCAGCGATTCGACGACATCGACACAAAGATTTGCTTTTGTGTCTCGCCGGTCACCATCCAGAAGGGGGTAGGTCCGTGATTTCCAGCATCCTCCCTCAGCACAACAAGGAAGGGCTCCGACCGAATGGATAAATTGATGATGCGGGTATGATTCCCAGTGAGGCGGTTCTCGCCCGCCGGCAACCACAACACATGGACGGTTTTTCGGGAATCCGGGCTTCGTTTCTACGGCCGCTGCCAAATGCATCAAGGCAGTCACAGGAGATAGTACCCCTTGGGCGTGGTGAACTAATCGAATCAACTCGCGAACCGAGGTTTGCCCCCTCAAATCGATGGTGCCCGCAAGTTTTGGGTGGTGATGACCAAAGTCACCGATCTGAACGAATGCAATCTGGTTTTCGAAGTGGTCTACAACACGCTGAAAATATTCCGTACTCCACCATTTGATTGTGATGTCGTATTTGCCTCCAGCGGACACAATCCAAAATGGAATAGGGCTTCCCGTCAGTTCGTGGACTTGGGATGCCCAGCTCCGTTCGTCTTCCGAAAGATGAATATCTCCATGAAACGCAGTTGGTTTTATATCAAGCCCAAGAGTGCGATTCAGAAAATCTATGTATCCATGAAGTACATGGTACGGTCGAGAATTCGAAAAATCGATGAGTGGGTAATGACACTGTATTACCTGAACCTCCGGGTCCCGTTCATCAAGATGGGTCAAATACGGGTTAAAATCCCAGACATCTGGAAAGTGAGTTCGAACATCCGTCTGAAATTGTCCCGGATAGCAACGATGCAGGTCTCGCACAGCTGCTGTCATAAGCACAACATCACCAAGCGCAAACCCGTTCTTGAGGATTAATTTCCTCATCAACTATGCGTTAAAATAGGAAATATAGTTGCCAGCGTGGTGGAATGTTTATTTTGTTTTCAATGGCTTGGCATAAGGAGTTATGGGAGTTGGACTTGGGCTTGTCGCGGTGACTAGCTGACGAGGTCGTTTGGCAGGTTTAGGGCTAAACTTAATGGGATTCTTCATTGTCTGTGTGATATGATGGATGTTGTAAAACGATTATTTAAAATCTTTTTGAAACGACTGAATAGCCGTTGTTTAACATCGGATTCTTTGGCGGTTGAATACAGCCTATATTGTTTGATTTGGTGAGGAGTTTTTATAAACCAAAGCGCAAATGATTTCATTTTGACTCCTCTTGCAGATTTTCTAACTCTGTTTTAAATCGGCAATTCACTCGGTGCTTTGTGATGTAGACATAACTGGCATTAACATCTAACTCGGCAGAGATCTTGGAGGTAGACCACCCTCTAAGCACCGCGAGGTCAAAAATTTGAAAATGCTTCGGTGAAACCTGTCGCTTGACCCGCTCAATTGCCGCAGAAAGAAGGTTGGTTTCCCATTCCGTATCCCAGACCTTTTTAACTTCGTTCTCAATTGTCGGATGAATATCTTCATTGTATTCCGGAACAAAATCGAGCCGTCCAGAGGTTCTCTTCCGCAACTGGTCCTGCACCCGCCACGCCGTAGTCTTAAGTAACCATCCTTTGAAGCTTCCTCGGGATTTATCGTATTTGAAATCCTGTATGCCTCGCACGATAGTGATCAGTGTTTCTTGGACAACGTCTTCTGCTTCGGTTTCCGTCAACCCAGAGCGTCGGGCTGCATTGAAGATGAGTTTCCAGTAGGTATTGAAGCATACCTGCCAACTTTCAGAATCATCCAAGTTCTTGAGGCGCGACAGAAGGCTCGCACGTGTCGGGACCAAGTCATCGTTCTCCTCCATTTCTCAAGAATACGGGGGTTCTGGGGCAAATCTTTCAGAAAAAATGGGTCTTCGCTCTTTTATCGAAAATGTTAAAACGCTACGATGGATTATCGGCAAGGGTATAAAATACCTAAAAATCAAATGAACAAGATGCCATCAAAGTGACCCACAGAACTGGTGTTTACCTTGGCTGAATGACGCTTAGAATTTGGGGATTGGCTATAGCTGTGTCAGCGGATCGATTCTGTCAATTCATTACTGTGATCGGCCGCGCATTTTTTTTTCTGTAATTTCAGCGGGCATCAGGTCGTGGGCGGGTTGGAGGAGTCCATGTTGAGGTAAATTTTTCCGGTCTCCCAATCTTGGGAGATCTCGGTGAGGAGGGCGGAGACGAGGCGTAGGAGAGAGGCCTCGTTAGGAAAGACGCGGGCGACCCGGGTGCGGCGCTTGATTTCCTGATTAACCCGTTCGAGTGGGTTGGTGGTGCGAAGACGCTTTTGATGAGCCAGAGGGAAGGCATGCACTGAGAGACCTTGAGGAATATTTTCCTCGATCCAGGAGGCGAGCTTTGGGGCGGAGGCGGCGTACAAGGCGACCACCTCTTTGAGGCGGCGCTGAGCGGCGGGAAGGTCGGAGCTGAGGAAGATGCTGCGCACGGCTTCAGCCACAGCGGCGCGCTGGTCAAGGCGAGGGACGTAGGCCTGAGCGTTCTGCTGGAGGTGGAATTGGCACCGTTGCCAGGGGAGGGAGGGGAAAACCGCAGCACGGGCCGCCCTGAGGCCTGCATGGTCGTCGCTGACGAGAAGTTTGACGCCGGTGAGACCTCGGGTTTGAAGGCTGGTTAAGAACTGGCGCCAGTGGACCTCGGCCTCGCTGAGGGCGACGCTGACTCCGAGAATGGAGCGCTTGCCGTCGGTGCCGATACCCAAGGCGATGAGGACGGCGCAGTCGATGAAATGGCCGCCGTGGCGGACCTTTTCGTAGCGGGCATCGATGAAGACATAGGGGGTTGGCCCGAGAGGTCGGGCGCGCCAAAGCGAGAGTTCAACGTCAAGTTTGGCGGCGCAGGCACTGACTTGGGCTGAACTGACGGAGGTGCCGCAGAGCTGTTCGACGATGGCGGAGACTTTGCGGGTGGAAACGCCCTGAACGTACATCTCGGCCAGAGCAACTTTGAGGGCCTGTTCGCTGCGAATGCCCTTGTCGAGGGTGGAGGGATAGAACTCCAAGCCACCGCGGACCTGTGGGACATCGAAGGTGATGCGACCCAAGCGGGTGGAGAGGGTCTTGTCCTTGTAGCCGTTGGCGTGGCCGAGGCGGCCCTCGGAGCGCTGGTAGGGTTCCGCGCGCAAGGCGGCGGAGCGTTCGCGAACCATGGCCTCATTGACGAGGAGGCGGATGCCTTCGGCGAAGCCATCGGAACCTTGTTCGGTGAGCAGTTGCACTACGGTGGTCAGGAGGTCAGAGTTTTCTGGGTGGGCCATGGGTGAGCTTGGGAAGGATGTTTTTTGTCGAACACCCCAACACAGGCACCTCTTGGTCCACCTACGACGACTAATTTGCGGTTCCCAACCCCTGCGGGGTCGGTTGCGCTCGGCTCGCTACGCTCGCCATTGCTCCACCTCCCCCGCAGGGGTTGGGAAGGAGCAGTCGGAGAGCTAATTACAGAAAGCTTCTTACACCGGCCTGTGATCGGAGTGATTCTTACTCCGCCTGCTTAGAAGGTTTATGGATGCGAATGATTCGCTTAAGGGAACGTGATGAAACCGACGGCCAAGGAAGCGCCTGAAGGGAAAGATTGATGGATGGAAGATTGAAACCGGGTCGATGATGGATGGGCCTTACCCCTTGCTTCGTGGTTGGAGTGGCGAGTTCATTCTTCCGAGATTTCGTCATGAGGAGGGTTTTGTACCCCTCGATCCCTCCACAGTTTTCCGGAGGACGTTCCCCAGATCCGTCCACGCAGAGTGCGACGGTGGGGTTCTCGATGAGGTCTATTTTTGTCAACACGATGGTGTGCTCCCATGAGGCGCCAAAATCATATTGGTATTTTAGAACATCCGAGGGCCGGACCAGCAGTTTATCTAAGCGTCCTTTAGCCTCATCGATGGTGAGTGGGTCATACAGTTCGAAGCTAGGGTCGGAGAATCTCTTGTCTTTGAAGGTGAACTGATGGAGGTGGCGTGCAGTCCAGCCCATGGAGATTTGCAAAACTGCGTGCAACCAACCGAGATGGCCGTCGGGGGGAACTACGAGGCTCCGCCACACCTGGTTGTCGGTACCGTCCAATGTTACCGTTAGAAAAAGCCCTTTGCAGGATAGCATTGGGATGAGCGGTTTCTCGTTGAGCAGAATCATACTGCGTTGTAATTGAGGCTGTGAGTTCTCACGGGTTGAGCCTCGAACGTCAAGTTAGCCTCGTTGCTCGGATTTAGCTGGGGCGTGGTCCGATGGGATAAGGTGCCCCGTTCCGGGGCCGGAGCCCTACCGGAAGTAACCCAGTTCCCGGAGGGAGACATGATTGTTGTTTCCAACGATCACGTGATCGAGCACCTCGATGCGGAGGACTTGGCCAGAGCGGACGAGTTCGCGAGTGATTCGTAGGTCTGCTTCAGAGGGGTTGGGTTCACCCGAGGGGTGATTGTGCATGATGATGATGGAATGTGCGGAGGCGATGATCGCGGCCCGGAAGGTTTCGCGTGGATGGATGATCACCGAATCGGCGATCCCCATGGAAACGAGGACGTGACCCTTGATTTTGCGGCGGACGTTGAGGAGCAGTACCACGAAGCATTCGACCTCCGGATTGAAGTACGGATGTGAGCGGACGTGGGTGTTCCAATAGCTAGCCGCATGGGAGGAACTGGTGCATTCCAGTTGTTCAACCGGGAGCGGGCATTCCCGCAGGGCGATGAGGCCCCATTCCTGAGGCTGAGCCTTGCTACGGAACCGTTTTGCGCCGGTGCGTTTGGCCTCGTCGATGGTTTGCATCATGGGGGTGGAAGGAATCGGTTCGTTCATGTGTTTCTTGCGTTTTGAAGGAGCTGGAGGGCTCTCTTCGCACCCACGGGGAGAGCACGACGGGTCCGGCAAGAAACATGGGTCCGCCGTCCCTCTGGACGGGTTTCTGGAGCAAGGGCATGCCCTAGTGACAGGCGTGGCCTGGCGCGAGGGCTGCGCGGAGGAGGCCCGGGAGGAGGGCAGAAGGCGGAGAACGAACCGAACCTGGAGCCGCTGTGGTGAAGGAGGTAGGCCTGAATGTCGCTGAGAGAGAAAGGTCTGCAGTAGGAGAGGGGAGGGGAGGGGAGGCTGAGCGCTGGGAGTGCCTCTTCTTGTTGGTGAAGCGAATGAAAGGTTGGTCATCCGAAAGCCCCTCCCGGCGCATGTCTTTGGCCACGCCATGGTGGTGCCCTAGGTGAAGCGTCGAAGTAGAGGGCTGGCTCGAAATATGTAATCATGCTTTCCGGAAAGTGGGTGAAGGGTTGTTCTAGGGCACAATCCTTCAAAAGCCGTGGAAACCTTGGGGAGCCGTCCGTGGATGGAGCTGGTGTGTTTCAGACACTCAGGCTCACCGTCGGGGTGGGCTCAGAACCTTGGATGACCTGCTCTGCTAGACCCCAGAGGGCCTTGTTGAGGGTCACCTTCGAATCAATGCCCCTGAGGGCACGCACGGTACGGAGTCGACCATTTCGGTCTCTTCGTCCGTCAGAAGCCCCACCGCGAATCAGGTGTTCCTGCACGCGGTTGAGGGTGGTCCAGAGGTCGGAAGACGAATCTTCCGACCGCCGGGCCTGAAGGAGGGAGCCCGGGTTCACCGGAGCATCTTCCTCGAAACGGACCGCAAGAGCGGCCCGAGCAAAGGCGAGCTGCTCGCCCCAGCTCATCGAGCGCATCCGGAAGTCCTGGATGCGCCGACTGACCTGCGGCATGAACTCAATCACGCGCAGGCTGGCCCGGACGACCTCGACGGGGTCGAGGCCGGAGTGCCGGAACCGCAACGCCTCGAAGCCCGCCTCGGAAACCACCAGTCCGTTGGAACAGATCCGGCGGTAGATTCCGGCATGGAGCTGATAGGCACAGCCCGCGTCGTGGGAATTGAGGAGCACCAGCTCCACGTTCCACTCGTCGAGGGTCTGCATCTGCTCCACCTGGCGGAACCGGAGGAGGTGCTTCTGGAAGCCCAGACGCTCGACTTTGCGGGGGCGCTGTTCTTCCACGTGTACCGGAGCCCAGTTGGCCTCGCGTAACCCTTGCACGATTTCCGCGGTGGGGACGAAGGTGTACCTGGGACTCAGACCCGGCGCGGCTCTCTGAGCAAAAATGCTCGGAGCGGCCAGTTGCAGGGTCTCGGTGCTCAAGGCGCTGGCCTTGAAGGTGGTGGTGGTGCTCATGGTGGGACTCTCTCTGTTGCTGCCTGTGGCCTGCCACGGTTGCCGGGGATTGCCCCCGGCTAGCCTGCGCTGATTGTTTCTCCTCCTCACCGGCGCTTTCGGCGGACCTGTGTTTCGGGAGGGGAGTTTCCGGGGCGGTGGAGGGTCAAAAAGTGACCCCACCAAAACCGCCCCTGTGAAAACCTGAAGTGGGAGCGCAGAGAGAGGGGTCTGCGCCTTGAGCAACCCCAACATCAGGATTCTACCCGGGTTCTGAAACGCTAAGCAAACGGGCTGATTGAAAGCCTAAAAGAGAGTCCGCCCACCCGTTGTCAGTCTTCTGACTGTCAGGCTGAATAACTATGACAATCGACAAGGGAAATCCGCTTCAGCCTCTTTGACCCAGAACCCCTTTTGCCAGCATCAACAGGAAGGCGGATTCCTTTCGAGTCCTCGCCTGGTCGAGCAAAAGGTCGATAGTTGCCCTCGCTTGTTCGTCGGGAAGATTAGCGATTGTGGCAAGTTCATCTCCCCACTTTGACTGAACAAGTTGCTCAGTGGTCTCGATGTACTCGGCGAGTTGGTCTACTTCTTGAATTGCACCGGCGAGGTCCAAAAGAGCCTCACCAGCCGATTCAAGGACGTCTTCCATCGAGGCCTCGTCATCGGCCAAGTCGAATGCATCGCAAGCCGCGTCCAGCTTGGTGATGGCGTCCGCCAATTCCTCAAGGACGTTCTCGAAGTCTGAGAGGCTCTCCAGAGTGGGTCCTTTGGCTACGATTGATTCGGAAAAATCCAAAGCCTTTGCGTGGATTTCCCTAAGGCTGGCAAGGGTTCCATCCGTAACGGGTGAGTTTCCCAAGCGAAAGATGTCGGAAAGGAAGGGTTCAGCGACGGAGGGCATGAGTTGGAAACTACCCTGTTCCGGAGTCGCTGCATAGGGATCGAGGTTGGGCAGCACCCAATAAAAGTGGAGTCTCGCTCGAAAACCTCAGCGATTCTTGAAAGAACCGTCGACCTCCACCCGTATTGTAAGAAAAGCCCGCACTACATGGAGTCCCAATGTGTGTGCCCGAAGCGTATATTTATCGAGGTTATTTAATTGAATTGATTGAGCCCAACTATTCGCAAATCATTAATTGCGACATGTGAATCGTGTTGGGTGAATATTTATTAATACATGGCAACAGCTGTTTTACAACCAAATGGGGGGGGTAACTCAAAGACAAATCCGGTCGACAGGTCTCAAAACGACAATGACAATAGATTGCAGAATTAAACACGGTTCGGATTGTGATTCGTTTTATCCTGCCGACCCAACAGTAATCTCATGGTTATATGGTCTATCTGATGAGTGGAAAACTAGTCTTGATACTGTTCGACAGGAGGTCTCAGAACTCAATTGGCTGATTTTTCTGAATTACCTGATCGACGACCAAGGTTCTCGACACGTTGCTGAGCGTTTTGGAACCACGGCCGTCAATGTCCGCGTCATCACGCATCGAATTCGAAGGAAGTTGAAAGAGCACCATGGAAATCTGACTGACGTTGACAGGTTGGTTCGCCATCCATGACAACCACCGTTATATAAAATCAGCTCTCGATATCGCCAACTCCCAACCTTCTCAGCACCTAACGAATCTGAGTCGACCAATAAAGTCGCTGCCTAATGCAGCGCCTGCGAATCGCCGAATTACGAATAGCTAAACATTAATAATGAAAATCGGACTCTTTTTTGGTGCCGGTGCCGAAACGCCTTATGGGCTTCCTTCTGGCGGAACGTTTGCAATCGAGCTTTTTCGACTGGATACAACAGGAGAAAAGCAAAAACTACGAACCGATCTGCAAAACGTCAACCGCCATACCGCATATGCAACAAAATGGATGCCTGAAAAGTTTTGGTCAAAGAACCTACATGCCTTCGGAAAATCCGAATTCAGCAGTCTAATTGAGTCGTCGATTGAGAATAAAAAGCAACGGTTGATTGAACGTCTGGGTGACTTTGATACCCTTGCTCAGTCTCAATTCAGCAAACTCAATTTTTCGGAGACTTGTCTAAGAGATGCATATCGAGCAGAATTCAATCGAGAACTCGGCACCCAGGTATATAGCCAGGTTATCCGTCTAAATAGCATTCTGGGTTCCAATGGGCAGCTCTTTGAATCACGTTATTACTCTGCAATACTGGATGTGGTCCGTACACATCCAGAGGCAAGTCTGCTATAGCGATTGGCCGTTTCTTTTCTTCAATTACTAGTTGGTTCCTGTGGTCACGATCTCATTAGCCAGCTGAATCAGGAGATCTTCACTGAGGCTCCAGATGATCTGCCAATCTTCGACGATGTAGCAGGACTATTCCGTGTCGAGATGAGCAAAAGTGGTCTCGACGCCATTGACATATTAATTAATGAGTATACAAATACAGTCTCAGGTCAGAATCCGAATTTGCCGCAAATGCTCAGCGCGCTAGCGATGAGCGTTCTTGAGGCTCTATTTAATGGAATTCTTGACTACCAAGCGCTAATCGACAGCCATTTCCGATACCTCTTCACCCCGAAGACGGAATGGGCCAAATTTACGAAAATGGTGATATTTATGCGTCTAGCACGAACCTATATTGTCTCTCAAGAACATGCTGTGCGCAGTGATGGCTACTACCATGATTTAGCAAAAGCGGGCAAATGCGGCATCGAAATTGGCGCAATCGGAACCTCAAATTGCAACAGCCTTCTGGAGCGATTTGCAGCAGAACTTGAACTTGAACTTCCAAAGACAATTCACCTAAACGGTGGTGTGACGGACTATTACAATCCATATACCAACGATGTCGTTAATAAATCCTCGCCAGAAGATGTTCCAAACGCCCAACTTCACGTTCCATTCATCCTAACTCAGAGTGGGCTTAAGCCTCTAACATCGGTGAGCATGTCGCGTCGCTACGTAGAGCTTTTCGATCAGTTTAAAAGTTGTGACGCCCTTGTAGCGGTCGGTTTTGGATTCAATAGTGATGACAGTCACATTAACGGAATGTTCCGAAAATTGATTGAGGAAGATCACAAAATCTTATTTTGGGTGGTTCCAAAACCTACTTCCGAAGGCCGAAAATTGAGCGAACTACTTGAAAAACTACGTCTTCCTGAAGAATGTCGGTCTAGACTACGGCTGATTTGTGTTGATCGTGATTCCAGAAAAGCGGATGGAATTCTCTGGCTTGAGAAAATCTCAAATGATTATCCAGATTGATCAGATCTACTTTTCACTAAGCTGTTATTAGTTCGGCTCCTACGCAGTCGCTACTGCATTCCAGTTTTACCTATCTGAGCTCAGAGTAGTGCTGAGCGATTTCAGGATTTCATTCGAGGCCCGGGTTTCAAGATAAATGGCGGCGCTGTTCTATACCGAACACCCGCCTTATCGAAACCTCCCCACTATGAATCTTCTCAAATGCGGCGGAACGGTTTTGACCACACCTTCACTTCAAGTGTTAACTCACTAGATCGCTTTATCCTCCAATTCAGTATGCAGATGTCCTGATGCCTCTTTACCGGCCGCGATCAAGGCCCGTTTGCTTCGCATAGCGTGGACAATCGCTGGATTCACTGTGATTCGTTCTTCAGTGAAATAGTCTGTGAACGTCCACGGTCGACTGTCGGGTAGTCGGTCTGAGAAGACCCCGGTCCAATCGGAGCACCAAAAGTCCATTGAGCTTCGCAGTGTGTGGCGGTAAGGGTCACCACAAAGCATGTGCATGGCGTAGGCCATTAGGGGCTCGTCATTGAAGGTGAATCCTTGCGCCTTGGAGAACTGCCAGAAATCAAATGCGAGGCGGTAAACCGTGTCGATTGCATCCCGATGGATGATGAACAAACCTCCGTTCACGTTAAATATATGCTGGCTGCGGACCCCACGTTGGCGCATCAGCCCAACAAACCGCTCATTTGGGCAATCCCACCAATCTCGGCGGCGGTTTTCCGGGATGGTGAGGTCTCCTTCCAAAGCAATGTGCAATGGTGAACCCTGCATCATCCGCAACGGATCGCCGGGATTTCTGGCAAACCATGAGTCGGTATCTAGCCAGACGAAATACTCGTAATCCAATTTCTGTACGGCATCTCGGAGGAAGAATAACTTGAAGAGGCAGCCCCACTTGTCGAACTGACCACATGGGTGGTGGATTGCACCCGCCACCGGGCGGTCTGACCAAACGTGGAAATCTCGAAAAACGCCGACCTGACGGGCTGATTTAATCACGGCAGCCATCATCCAAGAGTAGTCGCCATCAACGACTGACCAGTAGCAATAGTTCGGTTTCATTGAAACACTTCCAACCAGGTACGTCGGTGCTGTTCGGTGTTGCAAAGGTTGTTCAAGGCGTGGTCGCGGCATTGCCTTGCCATCGTCTGGCGGGCCGGATAATCGAAGAATAGTTTGTTGGCCCACTCTTGGTATTCTCGAAAATCGTTGCAGATATAACCTGTTTTGCCGTGGACGATGAGTTCATCCAGATGGTGGCCTGGGGGAACCAGCGGGATCGTTCCAGTGAGCATGGCTTCAACGGTTGAACGACCCCATGATTCGGTGAAGAAGTGCCCCAACGGATAAACGAATAGATCGAGGCTGTTTAGGAATTGTACGGTATTCTCTTTTTCTGCTGTTAACAGGTCCCATCGGTGGTCGAAATGGTGCCATCGGTATTTCGAGGCGAGTTTTTCGTCCCATGCCATAACGCGGAACCGGCATTCCGGGAGTTGAAGGCACTCGTAGAAGACCGGGAAATCTTCGGGGTATTTTTCCGGCGCTGGTCGAGACAAACGACCGATGGTGAATCCAGCCCTACGGCGTTCGGTAAAGGGGAATTGGACAGGGTCGATGTAGTTTCCGGTGATGAACCCCGGGATCTTGCCATAGTTTGGGCTTAGCACCTCCTTTTGAATCCTCGAGGTGTAGAGGACTCGGTCGATGAGTCCATTCCGCACCGCATCGAGTTCGCCTTCATGATGCCACATCATTTCACTGGACCAAACCACCGTCAGACCCCGGTCTTTCGCGCGGTGGCAGATTTGGTGGCTGAAAAAGCACTGGTTGGAGAGGGCGAGCGCGAAACCGTTCAGACGACGCGGGAGCTGGTCGAGCAAGCAAGAGTGAATCCCGAGGTTCCTGAGGTAATTGGGCCAAAACGGACCGTCCAAGTGACGTTTTTCGTTGGGAACGACGATAAATTCGACTTCCTTGTGCAGAAGTGCGAGGAGGTGGGCCAATTTGGTATCGGCACCACCCAAGTGAGAGGGCCATCCAAAAACGATGATTTTGGGACGAATCCGGTCCATGGGAATTCTTTAGCTTCCATCTGATGGGCGATATCGTAAAGCCAATTCGATACCGACACATGGCCCATGCCTGCCTGTGCTGTTGGTGGGAGTGGATTGTTGGGAGATTTCTGAACTTTCTTGAAAGATTGGGTGCAGTTCTCCCGTACCTGAGAAAAGCACCACAAAAATCCAGGTCTGCTGGTCGTGTCGACGGAGTACTCGTTGTACTCTTCGTTGAGCGGCTCAGCACTGGATGCCCCTTCTAAAACCCCGCTAAAGAGGCCTCTTTATGCCCACCTCTCAGGACTACACCTACTACAGCTCCAGCACGTCTGCCACGTCGTCTTCGACCTCCA
>Ga0209597_1000069_pt1 | contig 59672 bp, 61 predicted proteins | sample M_140625_MF_Meta_FD_187316 | JGI IMG/M metagenome (GOLD analysis project Ga0209597, IMG submission 187316) | Freshwater microbial communities from Lake Montjoie, Canada to study carbon cycling - M_140625_MF_MetaG (SPAdes) (version 2) | ecosystem: Environmental > Aquatic > Freshwater > Lake... | reverse complement strand
CCGCCTCCTCCAACCACCGGGAACCTGCTGAACTTGGAACAACTCCCCCCGCCGAAATCCCCCTTCAGCAGGGCGCTAAACGCAGTTCCGCCGCCCGCGCCGCCCGCGCTACCGCCCTCCCCTGCAGCAGGAACCGGTCTTGCTCCGGTTGAACAAGCGCCCGCACCTCAACCCCTTCCCTCGCGCGCAACCCAACTGCTGGGTTACAACCCGTCCGAAGAAGAGATTCGTCTCACGATGGGTCAGCAAAGCGCAGCAACTCAACGCCTAAAAACAACCCCAGACGATGTAATCGCACGACGCCTTCTCGTCGAAACCAACGAAAAACTCGCCAAGATAGACCCCCATATTCGCAAGGAAATTCTCGATAAAATCGCCGAAGAAAAACGTGTCTTTGAAGGAGAGGAAGTCACGGGCGGGCGTAAAATTCTAGACCGCATTGAGGGATACATTGCGAAAAACACCCCTTCGACCCCGTCTATCCGCGGAGGGGCGCTCAGTTCTCTGCAACGCGTGCGCGTACGGAGCGCGCTCGAACTCAAAAAGGGTTCATTCTACGAACGGTATCCCGAAGACCAGAAATTCACGCTGTACTACCCGGAACGCGACGAAAACAGCACGACTTCGTGGAGGACCTTCCCGTCCAATCAAGTCGGCGACAAAATTAAGATAAGCGTAAAAAACCCCCACGGCGATCACCCGACCGCAACCGTCGCTATGCTCGGAGGCGCGAACAACACGTATTCGTTCGAGTTCCGCATCAAACACATGCGACACGACGCGTACGAGGACGCGATCGACCGCGCGCGAAGGGCAGAATACCGCCCTCCTACAAAGAAGCAAAATCCACTTCGGGATATGACTGCGAAGGAAATGCGCTCCAACTCCACATTCAAACGAGGATTGGCAAAGGCGCAATCTGCCGCAAGCGCCGCCAAGAGGGACGCCGAACTACAGAGCGACCTGAACGCCCCGATACACCCATTTGCGGTGCCGGAAGGCGGGACCCGCACGGGGACCCGCACGGGGACCCACACAGGGACCCGCAAAAATGGAAGGCGCCATTCGAAAATCCACAGACGGAACAAGAAGAAATGAGCACCACGCCACAAATTCCTTCGAAGAACGTGCGCGAGGCGATTCGCCGGTTCGCGGCGCTCGAGCACCCCGACGACACGTTTGGCAAGTTTCTCCGCGAATTTAGGCGATACTCCCTGGACGGGTACGCCAACATAACCTTCATTCTGCCCGGAAAGCACACGTACGACTTTCACTCGTCCGAGATCGGACTGGTGAAGGTTGTAATCATAAAGGTCGACGCGTGGCCGTGCGCGCCGCCCCCGCAGTTCCAGAAGACCAGGTGGTGGAACCCCCTTCAGAAGCGTCCGAAGCGTCATGCGTGTATGTACAAGGCGTAACCCGTGACGTACAGCGTCGTCACGAGCAGAGAGGCGCTCACCCACGTTTTTTCGCCCGCCAAGTACATTGTTAGGAGCGACGCCAGAACCATGTAGACCGCGTCCACGATCAAGACCTTCCACGACTCAGAGTTTCCGACGTACGTCTTCATGACGTCGAATATGTGGTTCTTCTGAACGTTCGGGACCAGCAACTGAGAGAACGCGAGGTCGTGCACCTGCTGGATGACGATCGCGATCGCGCAAAAGAGGGCGGGACTCCAGGACTTGCTGACGAACCCGTACGCGACCTGAGCGAGAAGAATACCGATGACGATCGACGTTACGTCGAGCATGTACGCGACCAGACCGAACCTGTCGTACCACTTCGAGATCGACGCCTCCTTCGGGTACTGCCGCCACACGAAGAGTCCCGCCGTATCCACGACGCACGCCGCCACGAACGCCGCAAAGATGACGTGAATATCTTCGAAATTACGGATATCCTGTAGAAGCATTATAATACCCCCGCAAATGTTTATCGTCATGGTCGTCGGAAACCCCAAAGAAGCAGCGCGGTTCCTTGAGAACCTGCAGCAGCAGTACAACGATTTGATCTGGATGGAGCACGACCCCAAATTTTACGAGAACACCGACCTGTTCGTATCGTGCGGGTACGAACCGTATCCTCCGAAGGGCGCACGCAGCATAACGTGGAGCGGCGACGATGGCGAGACTATCGCGCGAGTCTACAAAACTCTACTTCCTCCGGCGGGTAGAGTGGCGAGCGCGACGATGAGTCTTTCGTAGGGTTCTGCGCGTGCGCTGCTTGCGCTGCTTGCGCTGCTTGCGCCGCTTTCCCCCATCTACCTCCATCGGTTCTGCCTGTGACTCCAGCGCTTCAAATTCATAACCAACCGCATTCGGTCGAATAGAAATGACGCCCTTGTCAATCATGAACTTGTTATAACCGTTGTCAAATCCAATGTATTTTGCGTCTTCGTGTAAAAGTATAACCTTGTCACGAACCGGTCCCTTGATTCTGTAATGATTTCCCACGACAAGCTCCACGGGCACTTCCATCTATATTTATACTGTACGCGTTAAATAATGTTCGACGTCGTGTGGATGCTCGTCGGTTTCGTCGCAGGAATGGTCGTCACGTGCGTCTTCGTCCCCCCCATGACGCGCAAAAAGATGGTTCCTGACATTTCGAACCCCGAACTGGTGTTCCGAAATCCCAAGACTGCGAATGCGTGCTTCCGCGCGCGGTCCTACCAAGTCCCGTGCACGTCGTCGGTGGACTTTTTGAATTAACCTAAATTTTATTCATCTTGAACGGGAGTCCATGGCCGAACAGAATCATGTATACTAGAGCAACCGCCGCTATCAGAATGCTTCTACGTTCCGCAACCTCGTTTTGCTGCCGCAGTCCAAACACCATAACCGCAAATAGTATCAGTCCGATCAGTGCAGCGTGTACTACCATCATCCAGTGCTGCTCCATGTTTATTCAAACGAAACATTTACTTCTCACTCAATTAATAACCGACATTCCCAAGGTGTTTAACGGAATACTGAATCTGCTGCGTTACCGCGTTGTACTGGGCGATCTCCGTCGGTCGCACGCTGTGAATCGAGGTCGTCACGCTGCTCTTTGGCGAATTCGAGTTGGCGTTCCGGATAATCTGCAGTTTTTGCGCCTTGAGGAGGTCCGACGAGTTCCCTACTTTTACATTGCCCGGACCACTGCTGTGACTCCCAAAGTATTGCATTTCTGTATATTATAATGCTGCGCGAAATTCTTGCGAAACCAGAGGCGAGGATGCTATTCTCGTTTGTCATCGGACTCGGTCTCGCCGTCCTGATGTTCCACCGCCCGCAGGTGGAGGTCGAGGAGAGTCTGCACGAACCGGAGACACTGCGGACGATGATTACGCGCGTGGACGGCAAGTGCTACCGCTACCGCATCGAGGACGCGTCGTGCCCCGACGTGAGAGTTTCCGCGTAGGATATATAAATGAGCGACGCTACTCCTCTCGACCAGTTGATGCCCGCGGGCGGATCCCAGCAACCCGCCATGTCTCTGCCGGCAGCAACGACGTACCCGCAAATGATCACGCCGGGCACCTCGAACGCGATCGTGTCGCCGCCGCACCCAGGTCAATCGGCGCAGATGCACCCTTACATGATCAAGAACGTCCTCAAGAACATCATGACCTACCTCGCCATCTTCGGCGCCGTCTTTCTCGTGTCGCTGTCGCAAGTCCAGTCTCTGCTCCTCCGCTACATCCCCAACTCCTACGCGGGCAGCGGCGTGGTGTCCCTCACGGGCGCTGCCGTCCTCGGCGCCGTCGGCGTCGTTCTCGTCTACGTCATCCAGACCCTGCTGCAACCCCTGATCTAGCGGCGCGTCATTGTGTTCCTCTTCCTCTTCATCGCTTTACGCGCTTTCACTGTTTTGCGCCCACGCCTCTGCCTCCGGCGTCGTCGTCTTGCGCCCATCATTCCATGATTTTCTGCTGCAAAGTTTAATTCTGCTTTCAAGTTTTCCAAGTCTGAAATTTTTGGGTTTAGTTTCGCGTCATTTTTAGAAGCATCGTCCGGGAGTCTTTCAATCTCCTCAGTAATGGCGTTTAGAAACTCCAACTGTTGTCTGGAATCGGGCATATTTTGTATGCGGGGTACCCTCACGTCCTCAAGAATTTCTGGATGACTGACAACCAGAACCGCGTAAAGTTCCGGTTTGTTCAGATCAAACGCATAAAAAGCGGGCGTGTGTCCTTCATCGTCTATAGCAAGTGGATCAGCGCCAGCATTGAGCAGTGCTCTCGCCTTTTGTGCGTCTCCATCCACGACTGCTTCGTGAAGTTTGACTGCCATTGTCCTAACCTCATATTAATTTTTACACTACGTCTTCAACCAGTCACAGGGCGTCGGGCAGCGGTGCACGCGGTTGCGCGCCCGTTCAAGTTCGTCCGCGAACTGGTTGTCGATCGTCAAGTAGTCGTCTTTGAGGTTTATAATCTTTTTCACGATGATACGCTGAAGTTCGCGAAGATCGGACAGTTTCGTCTCCTCGAGAGGCGTGCGGTTTTCGTTCTGTTTCAGAACCGTGATGTCGTTCAGCGTGTCCTTCAGATCGTTTACGCACTCCTGCTCCTTATAGTGAATCTTCTTGACCTCTGCGAACACGTTCATGCCGTAGAGGTGAGGATAGTTGTAGCGCACGTACTCGGGCAGACCGAACTGGTTCGCCTCCTTGACTTCGCGGATGTTCTTTTCGGTGGTCGTCATGATGCTTTCTATGCTTTCGACTGCTCCGTGGACAAAGAGCATCTTGCCCGAGTTAAACACGAGAATAGACTCCATCTTGTCGAACTTGTACGCCGCCGTCCGGTGCGCCTCCGCCTTCGCGTCGAGTTTCATGTAACTCACGAGCGCCAAAATGAAGGCGTTCGCGCCGCTCAAACTGCTGATGATGGTGGCGCCGTACGAAATGTCTTTGAGCGCGAGACTCAAAATGGTGCACACGGAGGTGATAAAAATGGCGGGCAGCATGAGGGCGTGGAGGCGCTGCTCGCATATCGTTTTCGCCTCAATGTGGAGGATCTTCTGCCCCTTCAAGTACAGCGCCATGATGTCGCAGATCGCAGAGTGATTGTTTACGATATCGTTGAAAGAGGTCTGAATAAGTTCGTCGACCTGCGAAAAGGTTAGAAGCGTCCCGTTGGACGAGGAGGGGTCCAAGTCCAGTTCAACGACCGCGTCGTCGTTCCCGCTATTGCTCCCGTTTGTCGTCGCGCTGTCCTCGTGTACATCGTGCAGTTCCGTCGATATTCTCGTCAGAAGGGGCGTGTCCGGACTCGCTACAGTCACGGTAGGAATCGCGCTGTGCGTTCTCACGGTGGGACGACGCACAACACTCAGGGGGGTATTCTCCGCCCCCGACATTATCTCCTTCCAGTAAATAAATGGCGTCCTGGCTGTGTAGCGCCACCAACAGTGCAAAAGGAGGAATAGGTCTGCTTAGCATGGAAGTTGTTGCCGCGGCAGTTGCCGCCTCGTCCTCGTCCTCGTCCTCGTCCTCGTCTAAACGCGGCGCTGCTGCTGCCCCCGAAAGAAACAGCGAGCGCGCGTCCTCCTCGTCGAAATCCGACGGGTCAAAAAATTCGTCGTCTTCGTCTGCATCTGCGTCTGCCCGTCTAAACGCCGCCAAACTCAGCGCGCAGTTCGGTATTTAATTTGATTTGATTTATTTTGTTCATATTTCATTTCATCGACTCCATGGAGAAGCAGACGACGTCGTAGTGGGACTCGGCGTCGTCGAGGGCGTTCATCGCCGCGACAAGCGTGCGGAACGATTCGCGGACCACGCGCGCCTGAATGCGCTTGGATTCGCGCAGTTGGAGGAATGTCTCCATAGACACTTTGGCGTGGAAAGCAGAGTCGAGCGCCGCCTCGCACTCTTTGAGTGTCTTGACTTCTGCATCGTGCGCCGCCTGAGCGAGCATGAGTTTATCCTTTGCGTTCAAGACATCGAGGATGGCGATCTTCTTTTCGAGCGAGTTCAACTTCATTTGCGGGGTGTAGAGGGACCAAGACATTTCATGCGGTTATCACACAGACGAACGCGGCGATCCGTTTTTCTCTGTTGGATATAAACAAACAAATGGCCCAATCCCTCCTCCTCACGTTTGCAGTTGCGATTTTTGTAGGCGGCGCCCTGAAGGATTTCTTCCAGGCGTTCATCTCGGGCATTGTCACGCCATTCCTCGTCGTGCTGTTCCCCAGCGCGCAACAGACGGTCGGCGGATTTGTCATTGAAATTGGTCCCGTCAAGCTGAAGGTCGGAGACGCAATCGGCGCCGCCGCGACCCTCATCGTCGCGCTCGTCGTCGCCGCGGTTGCCATGCCGTTTCTGAAGGAGTACTCGCCGGTGCAGGGCGGGCGCCGATAAGTCGTCACCGATGAACGGGCGCCGGTAAACAGGTAAACAGGTAAACTACCGAATCCAATCCACGAATTCAATGGTCAACCAAAGGATCACGAGACACCCCATGATCGCAAATAATGTCTCTTGGTCAACGGGCATGTCTGCGGGCATGTCTGCGAGCAGCGTCATTTAGTTGTTGTAATGTATAACTAACAATGCTTCAAACATATTTGCAACCTTACCGGTCGCGGTCGCGCGGATACATCCACGACCCGATCGCCAAGGTGTTTGACCGCATACTTCTCGGCGCGGGATTCTACCTGCTCCCCAATTTTGTCAACGGACACCAGATCACGCACGTGATCAACTGTGCGGACGACAGCGCCTGTCCTGCGGGTCTCCGGGTCTACCTCGGCAAGAACTATACATGCCTCAACGCCATGGACGACCCCACCAACATTATCGACAAGCACTACCCCGCGTTCGAAGCAGCAATGGACGCTTATCTGCGCGACCCCGTGTGCAGAAACGTCTACGTCCACTGCCAGGCGGGCATGAACCGGTCCGCGACGCTCGTGCTCGCCTACGTCGTCAAGCGCTTCCGCGTTCAGTTGTTATACCTCGTGACCCACGTCGTGCGCCAGAGACCCTGTATCATGACGAACTTGCACTTCCAGGAGTATCTCGTCAAATTTGCGTCTGACCTCAAGAATAATGTGGGCGAGCGTGCAGAATAGCATAGCGGGGATCGGAGACAACCCCCTTGGCACCGCAAGTTCGGGGGCAGACGCAGTGCTCGGCAAGTCCTACGATTACCTGAAAGACATTCAATCGCCCTCCAAAAAAGGAGTGTCGAGCGCCGGCACGATGGACCAGGTGTTTACCAACACCGGCGCCATCACCGGATACGTGAATGATCTGATTGCGGGACCTACAGATGGCAGCGGTGCGTTCGGAAACCAAATGTTTTCCGACACGGGCGGCAAATGTAAGGCGCCCAACGGAGAAGTCGTGCACCGCTCGACGTGGATTAACAACAAGATGGGCGCCACTGACGCCGCGGGCATTCTAGGAGACAGTTTCCAGCGCGCCGTTGGAGACACGGGGATGAATGGTATAGTCCCGGGAATTGGCGGAGACATCGCGGCAATGAACCCCCTGAAAATCATGAACGCGATGGTTCTAGATGCGATCCCGCCATGCCAAGCGTTCACGTGTCCCGTCACGAATGACGACGGTACAACCCGTGGCACCCAAACTCGCTTTCTCTCGCCCTCGCTCGAATTCAATATGCGAGGGTGCAAGGTGGCGGGAGGCGCAGAGTTGCAGGAGGCGCTCGATGTCGACCGCGCGCGAACGAAGGCAGAGGAAGCAGCGAAAGCAGCAGCAGCAAAAAAAGGAGAATCGTTCGCCCCGTACTTTCCGAGTTCCTACGGTCCCAACGTACTCGTAAACACCGATCCCACCCCTGGCGTTGTTCTGGGGATCGCCGTCGCGTTATTTGTAGGGTATGTCGCCACACACATCCGTTAACAGTCACTTACAGCAAGAGACTCAAGACCCACAATGTCAACGGACGTGTTCAAAGTCAAGAAGGCGCGCGAAACTCCGGCATCGCACAAGTCGAAATCGGGGACGCTGGACTCTATGCACGAGCAGCACATTCTGGATTTGAACCGCAAGACGTCCGAGGAAAACGTGGAGAACCTAGAGAAGAAACTCTCCGAACTGCATGCGGTCCTTTCGAAACCGTTCAACTGCTTCGACTTTGACGAATCCATGCAGCACGCACACACGGAGCAAGAGGTCAAAAAAGTCCAGGCAGAGTTGGACGAAGCGAAGAGCGGGGCGTGTCTTTACAACTACTACCTCGGCAGCGGAGACATCATGCTCGAATACTACCAACAAGTGAGTAGGAAGTCAAACGCAACACCGCTGCAACCCGCCGTTCGCACCAGCGCTGCTCCACTGGGAACGTTTGATAAACTCTTTTCCGTCGCCGAAACTGCCCTTGGACCCTCCCGCAAAAAGATGTTCGACGAGTACATGCAGCGCCGCGGTCTGTCGGACGGCGTCGCCGAAGCGCAGGACTATAAACTGTCTGAGCACTGCTCCGACTGCAATGTCGCCCGCGAAGAAATCACGTCAGAAGGTATTCTTGTGTGCCCCAAGTGCGGCAGCGAAGAGTACGCCCTCGTCGTCTCCGACTTTCCGAGTTTCCGCGACCCGCCCAAGGAGCGCAACAACTACGCATACAAGAAGCAGAATCATCTTAATGAAATCCTGAACCAGTTTCAGGCGAAGGAGAGCACCGAAATCCCCGAAGAGGTCATGAGCGAAGTCATTTGCGAAATAAGGAAGCGACGCATCGACAACATTGCCTTGCTCACCGAACAAAACATTCGCGAAATCCTCAAAAAACTGAACCGAAACAGGTACTACGAGCACGCCGCACATATCCTCAGTCGCTTGAACGGGAATCCTCCGCCAACGATCACCCCCGAGATCGAGGACAAGATCCGCGCCATGTTCCAGGAAGTCCAGGCGCCCTATCTGCTGTACTGCCCCGACGAGCGCCGCAATTTCTTATCCTACTCCTACATCATCTACAAGTTTCTCGAACTGTTGGAGTTGGACGAATACAAGGTGCATTTTCAGTTACTAAAAAGCAGAGACAGACTCATACAGCACGACACCATCTGGAAGAAGATCTGCGAATACTTGCAGTGGGAGTTTATCCAGAGTGTTTAGTTTTACTTTGATTTTGATTTACATACCTCTGCGAAGGCGTATATAATATGCCATCTCCGCGGCAAGCGTTTCGCCTTCACCTGCCGGCAATCCCGCACACGCTAACGCACGATGATTACAGTCACTGTGCGTTCACGGGAAAGGTATTGCGGTTCAGTTCGATGATGCGCAGTCGCGGATTTGAAGTCATTCATTACGGCGCAGAGGGGTCCAAAAGCGGCGCCACGCACGACGTTCAACTGTTTACCCGGCAGGAATGGAAGGATCTGCGCGTCAAGTCTATTCGACACCTGAAACCTACAGACTTCAAGACGGATGAGGAAGCGCAGGCGTACCTCGATAACCCGAAAACTTTTTTCGGAGAACTGGCAAACTGGTCGACGCCGCTCTACGAAGAGTTCAATCGCCGTTTCAAGGTTGAACTCTCGAAGAATTATAAGAAACCCGATCTGGTCTGTATCGCGCTTGGCAAGTCGTATGACGCAGCATTGAATGATATGGACGTCATTCCTATTGAAACGGGAATCGGGTACGGTGGGTCGTGCAAGAACTTTCGGATCTTTGAGTCACATACGTGGATGGCGCGGACGCTCGGAGTTGAGGATAAAGATCCCAACAACTACTGGTTCGTGATTCCCAACTTTTTCAACACGCTCGAATTTCCGTACTCTCCGACTCCGCCCGTTCAGACCGTTGGGTTCATGGCGCGCATTGGTAATTGCAAGGGGTGCAATGTCATCGTGGAAATCGCCCGTCGCATGCCAACTGTGCGGTTCGTGCTGTGCGGTCAGGGCGACCCGACACCGTATACGGTTGTTCCGAACGTTGTCTATAAGGCGCCGATCCACGGTCGCGAGCGCGGGAGGTTTCTTGGAAGTCTAACCGCATTTCTGGCACCCACGAAATACCTCGAACCGTTCGGAACCGCAATGGTCGAGGCGCAATTGTGTGGAACTCCGGTCATTGCATCGGACTGGGGCGCGATGTCGGAAACCATCGAGAACTTCAAGACAGGCGTGCGCTGCCACACGCTGCAAGACTACGTCGAGGCAGTCCAGATGGCGCTCGATGGCAAGTTTGACCGAGCATATGTCCGCAAGCGCGCCGTGGAAAAGTACGACATGTACACGCTGGCAAAACACTACGAGTACGTCTTCAAGTCGGTGGTGGATATCCACAACGGCGCAAGTGGTTGGTACTCCAAAGATTCGTACCTTGCACTCGCAGACGGCACGGTAGCACCCACGCCCCGCCTCGGCAAGATTCACCTATGCATCGCCTACTTTGGCAAGGAGTTCCCTAACTACTTCCAGTTGTACCTAGACTCACTTGCTATCAACACCGACATCCTCGTCGTTCATTTGTACACCAACATTTCGCTTGACGGTTATGAATGCCCGTCCAATCTGGTCGTTGAGCAAATGACATTTGCGGAACTCAATCAGAAAATGCGCGACTTTTTCCTATGCGAATTCGGTGCTATCGTCGAAACCCCGTTACTAGAAACATTCCCATACAAGTTGTGCGAGTTTAAAGTGGCATATCACGATATTTTTGACCTACGTATCTCCGAAGACGACTACTTTGGATGGGGCGATATTGACGTGATTTACGGCAAGGTGTCCAACTTTATCGACCTCTCGCGGAACTACGACCGCATCGGGTACAACCGCGCCCATTTCATGGCACTGCGGAACACCGAGGCGTACCGAAAGTTGTACAAGACTGCGGCGCCCGACGTGCTCGACATTTTTAAGAACAACAAATGGTATTCAGGATACGACGAAGGAAAATTTGCAGAAGCGCTGTCTAAGAATGATCACGCGTTTCCTATGTGGGACCACATGTGCGATATCATCCCGGAGGAGTGGAACAAGCGGTGGTTGCCCGAAGGTTCTACTGCAGTTTTTTACGATACCTACGACATGACCAAGGATATTCGGCACGTAAAGTATTCGCCCGATGAAGGACTTGTGGTTACGTACGCCGACGGCGAAACGCGAAACGCCGCATACGTTCACCTTCAGAAGCGAAAGTTCCCAAATCCGACGTTTCGGGGAAAGCAACCGTTTTACATCATGCAGTCCTTCATGACGGATGCAATTTAAAGGGTAATTTGATGATTATTTAATGGGCGTGGAAGGCATATCCTTCATGATGCGCGTGCGCAACGAAGAAGGTACGCTTGAAGAGAGCATTCGGTCCCTGTTTGCTCTTAAAATCCCGTACGAAATTGTCGTCGTACTTCATTTGTGCACGGACGGGAGTCGTGCAATTGCCGAACGACTTCAGGGCGAAAACGACAAGATTCGGATTCTTGAATATTCAGAAGAGACTTCGCGTGCAGGGTATGAGACGCTCGCTACAGATTCAGAGTCTAAACATAGTTTGCCGACATACTATACATGGTGCCTGAAACAGATGCGTCTTCCATGGGTCTTCAAGTGGGACGGAGACTTTGTGGCAACTGACGGACTTATTCAATTTTTAAACGGAGTCTGGTGGGCGCACTGGCACGGGCGCTACAAGATTGAGGCGCGCGGTCCGTCTCATTCAGTCCGAGAAGTATACTTGGCATGCGGGTTCGAGAAGTATGTGAAGTATGTATTCTGGGAACTGGGGTGGTTTGTCGCCCCACCACAATGCCACGATGTATACAACGCACCTCCCGATGCGTACATACGTCATGCATCCTCCGTTTCAGATATAAAATCGCATTGGGTACGAGTTCCGTGGTATACGACAGAAGACAGCGACGAAGCGCGGTTGGTCACCGAGAGACTTCGCAGACTTACAGAAGATTTCGGACCCGAACCACAGGGTCTGGCGCGGTCAGGAAACGAAGAGGCGCACGATTACCAACTCCGAATACAGGAGGCGAACCCAGACTACATCCGAACTGAATCGTAGCGAAAACGGATATACGAAGTCTCGGTATGTATCAAGCATACAGACACGATGCTCACTACACCCAAACCCCGTTTCAGCGCGTCCGAAGTTGCCGGAATCCTGGGTCGCAACCCCTACAAAACTAAGAATGAAGTACTCCTGAAGGTTCTCGGTCAGTTTCCGCAGTTTAAACCGATTATAGAGTCGGTGAAGTCGTCGCTGGGCGGCAAGACAGAGCGCGAGATTGTAGCAGAAGCGCCGCCCGAGATCCAGCGGGTGCTCGCCCAATCGGTTGCCGAGGCGACGACAGTTCAGACCGACGCGGAGTTCGAGGGCGTCGTGAAGCGCTTCAAGGAGCAGAATGCGAAGGTTCTACTTACGAACGCGCTCAACGGGTCGAATGTGATTCGAGATCTTGACATTGATTCGGTAAAGGCGGCAAGGACCCGTATCCAGACCGGGCAAACCACGGTGGAGCGTGAGGTGGCGGTTTTGGGACCTGTTCTGGCGGGGGTGATTGATGCGTCGAAGGAGCAGGAGACGTTGGCGTCGGAGATACAGAAGCGGCGCGGGACCAAACTCGAAAAGGTCGCGGAGGATGCATTTGTTGTAGAGTCCGGCAAGGAAATCACGGAGCGCAACACGTTCACCCAGTTGGAGTGCCCCGAGTACCGCCTCATCGGGTACATTGACGGTTTCCAGGACGGCAAGGTGGTCGAGACGAAGAACCGGAAGCGCTACTGGTCGGTGCCGCCCGCCTACGACTTCGTGCAGTTGCGCTGCTACATGCGCATGAAGGGCAAAGTAGACGGCGTGCTTCTCGAGAACTTTCCCGCCAAAGCGCCGCGGACGACGCACATTCTGTGGGAGGACGCCGAGTGGCAGTCGATTCACGCGGGTCTGTGCGAGGTGTCGGCGTTGATTGCGGGGATGAAGGACGCGGACGTTGCGAATGTGGCGCGAGCAGTGTACGCTTAATGTGAAAAACGTATCCTTAAACATATTTAATGTCTTTTTGCATAAATCAGACAGCACAAGATGTCTTCTACCAAACTCCATGCGTATCACGACGGTTCTTCGTTGATGCTCGGCACCGTATACACCCTTATGAAGATTCCAACCTGGCGAGGCAATCGCATTCTGGATAGAGACCACGCCAAAAAGTTGCAAACTGCAGTTGAGAATGTGCAACTTCTCGACAAGGGATACTACGTTATCGTCGTCCCCGAGACAGACGCAGGCGGTAATGTCGTTGAGCAGCGCTACATTGTCGACGGACAGCACCGATTGAGCATACTAAAAGAAGCGCGCGATACAGGATTCTTCCCCGACTTTCCTGTGACATACACCGAAAAGATTGTGGAAAGCGAAAGCGATGCGATCGAATACTTTAACACCATCAACAGCATGAAACCGATGCCCCCGCAAGACGAAGACAGCACTCCCGAAACAGTCATAAACCGATGTATCGTTGCGCTTGAGAAGGAGTTCAACACCTCCAAGAAGAAGTCGGACTGGTGTCTGCGCGCAACCGAGACGAAACGCCCATTCCTCTGCGTCCACGATATCCGCCCACTACTTCACACAAACATGGGGCGTCTGCGCACTGTAAAACCTGCCGAGTTTGCAAGACGCGTCCGGGTGTGGAACGACAAGCATGTCGAGGAAATTGAACTGCAAATGGCAATGACCGTCGGCGTTCCACCTATACGAGTGAAGTGCCACGAGCGCAAGTTTGCTCTCGCGCTCCACCCAAAATTGCCCTGGATTGTGGCGTGCCTCGCGTAAAAACGGATTCACTAAATGTAGTCATGTTTTTTGTATGACACGATGGCAGAGATAGCAAAGAGACTTCATGAGATATTTCTTAGGTCACCGATGAATTTGTGGGATGCGTTTGAAGAAGAGTGCAGGAAGTTTTACGACGCGCCGGCGCACAGTTTCGTCGAGATGCGCACGCGCGACAACAAGAAGATCCGCGGCGACATGTTTGAGGACTTCTGCGTCCAGTATTTGAAGTTTGTGCAGGGATACGAAGAGGTGTGGTTGCTCGAGGACGTCCCCGAGGATGTTTTGACGAAACTCGGAATGCAGCGCCGCGACGTGGGCATTGACCTTGTGGCGCGCCACAAGGGCAAGTATATAGCAGTCCAGTGCAAGTACAAGAAGCAGGAGACTTCCAAAACAAAAATCGTGACGTGGAAGGCGCTGTCGACCTTCTACGCGCTGTGCATGCGCACGGGACCGTGGGAGAAGTTCGTGGTGATGACGAACTGCGCGTACGTGCGCCACATGGGCAAGAAGACGCCGAAAGATCTGTCGATATGCCTCCGCAAACTGCAGGGCGTATCGAAAGAGGACTGGTTAAAGATGTGCGGACTCACGGGGCATGTGCTTGCGTCCGGAGCAGGCGCCGGAACCGGAACAGAAGTGGTTGCGGTTGCGAAGAAGGCGCCCGCACTGAGCGAAGAAGAGGTTCGACTGGCGCGACTGAAATTCCTCGGCAAAGTATAAGTATACGATGCAAGGCGCAGGACCAAAACCCTCTCAACCTGCTGCTGCTAACATGCCACCTCCGCCGGGCGGAACTATCCCGGCGCCGCCGCCGCCGAACCCGCCGCCGGCGTCCACGAACGCGCTCGGAAATACGACGCCCGCCACACCTGCGACTCCCTCCGAATCACTCAAGAAGGAAACCGGGGCTGTTGGCGAGACGGGAAATAAAGTGTCGTCGTTTATGTCATCCATCGGTTCCGGAAAGTTAGATACTGGAAACACGTTTATTGCACTCGTTGGCATTGCGTGGGTTGTGTTTGGGTTCGCAGGGTTTGTAATGTCTCTATGGTGCCTCGGGTTTTCCGGTAATGTCGGTCAGAAGATCGGGGGGATGTTTTTCGCCATCCTCCTCGGACCTTTTTACTGGTTGTACTTCTACTCAGTGCCGTCGTACTGCGCGCGTCTTCCGCCCCCCTCGACGCTTTTTTAGGGTCTTACCCTTGCCCTTCCGCCCCCGCCGACCGCCGTATGCAGCGTTGACGTTCGGCGCGGCAGGCGCGGCAGGTGGGGCAGGCGCAGACGATGACCCAAACCAGTTCAGGGGGTTCCACATGGACTTTTTCTCTGCAAGCGGAGGCGCGGAAAGTTCCATTTGTACTCTATCGAGTTTTATTCTTGCGCGTGCCCGCTCGCCGGTAGCAGTTCTTGTACGGTCTGCACGACGCGCGCTGCGTGAACCCCATCTTTTTGCACCTCGTCTTTTTGCAGTAGGACCTACTGAAACGACGCGGAAAACTATACTTTGCCATACTTACTCTAAAACGGATACACTTTTCACCAATCAAAGCGAAGAATATATAGTACAGAATGCTGAAGATTCCCGCCGCACACGAAGTTCCCGATGTCACGACAGGATACACCTTTCCCCTCGACCCGTTTCAGAAGCAGGCGATTTACGCGATCCAGCGCGACGAGAATGTCTTGGTAACCGCCAAGACCGGCAGCGGCAAGACGCTCGTCGGCGAGTACCAGATCGAACACTCGCTCGCCAAGGGCAAGCGCGCGTTTTATACGACACCCATCAAGTCCTTGACCAACCAGAAATTCAGCGACTTGAAGGCGATTTACGGACCGCGCGTCGGCGTCATGACGGGCGACATCAAGTTCTGCCCGCACGCCGACGTCGTCGTCATGACCACCGAGATCCTGCGGAACCTGCTGTTCAAACAGGGGGCGTCCACGGAAGCGGTTGGAGTTACTGCAGCACTCTCGATGGACGGCGTGGATTCGGTCGTGTTCGACGAGGTGCACTACATCAACGACCCCGACCGCGGCAAGGTGTGGGAGGAGTGCCTGATGCTGCTGCCGCCCTCCGTGAACATCGTGATGCTCTCGGCGACCATCGACAGTCCCGAGACGTTCGCTCGGTGGGTGGGCGACCTCAAGAAGCGCCCGGTTCATTTGATCTCCACGGAGCACCGCGTGGTGCCGCTGAAGCACTGCATTCCTGGCGCGGGCGCGGATGGCGAGCACGAGGTCGTGATGGACGCACGCAACCGGTTTCATCGCGAAACATATATGGCGTACCTCCGCAAGTTGAAGCGCGACGACGACGAGCAGCGCAAACTCGCCGATGCGGTCCGCAGTCGCGAGGACGGCGACGCCCCCGTCGAAAGAACCGTGCGCATTCAGAGTTTCATCCACCGCATGAACCGCCTCGTGGAATCTCTCAGTCTGAACTCGCTTCTGCCCGCGCTGTTCTTCGTGTTCTCACGGAAGCAGTGTGAGCAGTATGCTGCCTCCATCGAGGGCAACCTGCTGTCCGAGCGCGAGTCTGCCGATGTCGCCAACATCGTGCGCTTCCACCTCAGCAGACATAAGGAACTCGAGAACATCGGGCAGTACTACGCGCTTCTATGCCTGCTCAAAAAAGGCGTGGCGTTCCACCACAGCGGTCTGCTGCCCCTGCTCAAAGAGATCGTCGAGGTCCTGTTCTCGCGCGGTCTCGTCAAGGTCCTGTTTGCGACCGAAACCTTCGCCGTCGGGATCAACATGCCCACGAAAACCGTCGTCTTCACGTCCTACCGCAAGGTCGACGACTCGGGTCAACTACGGATGCTGCGGGCGCACGAGTACATTCAGATGGCGGGGCGGGCGGGGCGGCGCGGCAAGGATACCGAGGGTCTCGTGCTCTACCTGCCCGCGCACCGCCCGGAGAGCGTGGAGGACGTGCAGGCGATGATGACGGGCAGCGCACAGACTCTCGAATCCAAGATGGACTTCCACTACGACTTCATTATCAAGTGCCTGCAGTCGGGCGGCAAGGTGGGGACCGACGACATGGCGCGCAAGTCCTTCTGGTACTCCTCGCGCCTCGCGGAAATCGAGGCGCTCGAGGATCAGAACCGAGACCTCGAGGACATGACGCTCTGCCTCGACTCTGCGGAGTTTCACAACCGCGAAACCATCGAGGAAAACATGCGGTCTAGCGCGCCCTCGGACCGCAAGGAGTGGCAGCGCAAGTTGGACACCTGGAAGAACACGCACTTCGGTCCGCGCTGGGAGAACGGGTGGAAGCACTTCAAGCAGTGCAAGGTCGCACAGGGCAAGATGGCGTACAACACCGCCCTCATTGAGAAACTGCGCCACGTCGAAATGCCGTTCATTCAGAACCTCTGCTGTATGAAGTTTATCCAGGACGGCGGCAAGTTGTCGGATACCGGCGTCATGGCGTCCGAGATCAACGAGGGTCACCCTCTGCTGATGTCGGTCGGGTACAGCGTCAAACTGTGCGAGGGTCTCGGCGCGCCCGAGATATGCGCGCTGCTGGCGTGCTTCGTCGACCCCGACCCGCACGACTACTCGCCCGACGTGCCGCGCGAGGTTGGCCTTCAGTACCAGCGCCTGCTCGCCATCCGCGACCACCTGCGATCGCAGGAGGTCACGAAGAGTCCCGAGGAGTACTGGGAGGTGAGTCCGTTCTGGATGGCGCCCATATACGAGTGGGCGAAGGGCGCGACCGGTCACGGAAAGTCCCTAGCGACCATCTGTATCACGTACGAACTTTACGAGGGGAACTTCGTGAAGGCGATCCTGAAAGTCCAATCCATTCTGCAGGAGTGGACGACGCTGGCGACCTACAAGCAGGACCTCGAGATGCTGGAGGTCCTGCGCGACTTCACGCTCGTGCGCGACGTCGTGGTGCCCGCCAGTCTCTACCTGACGATGTAATTTGTGTGCGTTTAATGTAAATGCCGAACATCCCTCCTAACACAGTCAATGATCCCGGGACTCTGTACAGGAATGTCTTGATATCTCAAGCGCGTCGATTGGAAGAAGAACAGCGTGAAAGGGATGCGGAAAAGAAAGCAGCAGAGGCGCAAATACAGCGCGAAAAGGAAGCAGCAGAGGTGAAGCAGCGCGAAAAGGAAGAGTTGGAGACGAAGCGGCGAGAAAAGGAAGCAAGGGATTCACTTTTTACAGGTAAGAAAAAACACCCCCATATGATCTTTTTCGATATGGAGAGGCCAAGAATTATGCGAGAAAATCCAGGTATAAGTCCTTCTCAAATTTCGCGGATAATGGCTGAGAAGTGGAGATCTTTAACCCCCGAAGAACAATCTAAATTCACCCAAGAGAATGCCGTTAAAGCGCGCGAATCAGAACTTAAAGGACTCTTCGGAGGAAAAAAGCGCCGCAAAACCCACAAGCGCTCCAAGAAGAGCAGCAAAAAACATGCAGTTCGGAGGCGCAAGGCGACTCGGAAACATTAATTAGACACACCATTAACCCAGTATGCATCCGAAGGTGACCGTCATCGTGCGCCAGTGGAGACCCTCGACGAGGTCCGCCCACGAGAGGATCTTGATTTTTTCCAGGTGCTCCTTCTCCGCGATCTCGTACGACCGCTCGTTGCGCGTCGTGTAGAAGATGTTCATGAAGTCCACCGAAACCCCCTTGCCGCGCGCGCTGTCGTACTCGCAGTCCATGATCGCGCATGCCGTCAGCAGCATGCTAAAGTCCAGTTGCTGCTCGCCGTCAAAGTCCATGTACTCGCCGCCGCCAAAGTCCGCCACCACGCGCAGTTCGTCCTTTTCTGTGTAATATCTGTAGAGTCGCACACCCTTGAGTTCGCCGAGCATGTGCACGAACCCGATGTGGACGTACGCCGGTTGGAAGTTGCTGTTGTCGCTGTCATTCTGGTACTTGTAGTTTGGCGCGTTCAGGAAGGAAGGTTGCGTAGTCATTCTGTATTGTTCTGTGCTGTGCTGTCGGGGTCGTGCTACAGACCGGCGGGCGGGCAGACCGATCCGTTTTCGCGTGTTTGGGTGTGGGGCAGATCAACTGAAAAAGTGGCGCCTACTTTCGCTCTAGCAACTCCGTCGCCCCCACGAGGGGGGCTACGTCCCCCCGAACGGGAGTTGCGAGGCACTAACCGAATAGACTTACGCTTCGGCGCCTTATTAGTTTTTATTTTGTTTTTTGAGTTTTATGCTTGTTTAGATATCCATTTGAGTGATGCGCGCGATGATGGCGGCGAGGCGACCCACTACGTTGGCCGGCGACTGCTGTCCGGCGTACATGTGGTCGAGCGCGTCGTCGATGAGTCCGAGTTCCATCTCAGAGGAGACGAGGCGGTCGCTGAGGCGGTTGAGCGCCTTGCGGTCGTCTTTGCGCTGTTGCTCCTCGCGCTCGCGGTCAGCGACGTGCTCGTCGACCTGCTCGCGCAGGGACGCCAGGCGCTCGGCGACCTCGGTGAGCGTAGGCAGCGGCACCGGCGGCGGTTCGAAGAGGTGGTCGTCCGCGTCCGGGTCCGCGTCCGGGCGGCGGTGGTGCACCTGCGGAACGACCTCGGCAGGCGCGGGCGCGGGCGCGGGCGCGGGCGCACGCGGCGCGTTTTCTTCGGACGCAATCCACCAGCGCGCGCGCTCGATCATGTAGTCGCTCGCGCAGTCCTTCTCGGGCGAATACATCGCTCGGGCGGTTATGCCGTGCACTATCCTGATCGCCTGGATCAGCGACTGATGCTCGCGAGTGCCAAGCACGTACTGCTGGACAAACGGCACCGGTCGCATCAACTTGAGATCGACCAGCGGGATCCCCGCCGTCGCCGCCAACCACTCGAGACCCTTCTCCCGCGTCATGCGCTTAGGAGCAGGGGCGTCGAGCATCCACTGAAGCGAACGCTGCTCCTCAAACACCTTGACAATATTCCGCACGCGGGCTGCCGGCCAGTTCTCCTGCGACACCTCCTCGATTACCTTTGACGCATTATACGACATCTTTCTTCTGTTCTGTTCTGTTCTTCTTCTACTGTGCTGCTTGAAAATCGCTTGGGGGATTGTATCTGTCTGTGTGGGGGCGGTTGGTATCTGGGCGGTCTCGCCGATCCGTTTTTGCCAAATCTGCGAACGAAAACGGATCGGTTCGCGCTTAGGAAAACAGACTGCCCCCCACACGACAAAGATATAACTCCCCAAAGTTATAAATAACGAGCACACTGAACGAGCAACAGCAAGAGCAAGAAAGAAACAGGATGATGGCAGCAGCAGAATGGACGTGGGATTTGGGGTATGCGGCGATATTCGGCGGCATAGGGCACGAGCGCGACGACGCGCTCGCGACGGAGCAGGAGATATTTGAGCATGTCCTCCAGCAGCAGCTCTCGGGCGACGACAGCGACGACGCGGAGACAGTCAAAGTCGCGGAAGGGGAGGAGAAAAACGTGGGAGTGCTCCACATCGTGAATTATTACACGGGCGAAGTGGTGGCAGAATCGGATCTCTGGTTGCGGGACGAGTGCTATCGCCACATGCACTACGAGCAACCGGGTCTGACGGGCAAGTTCCTCGCGTTCGAGGGCGTGCGGTACCCGGAGAAGACGCCCTTCAAACTGCACATTGAACTCGACGAGACCGTCGAGGACACGCTGCGGGTCGTGGGGGCGTCCGCGTACAAGGGCGACGTTCCGGGTCCGGCGCTCGAGTCTGTGGTCGGGCACCTCAATACCGAAGACCTGTCCGCGTCGATCATGGTCAAGGGCGCGGGCAGCATGACCTGGCGCGAGATCCTCGCCTCCAAACCCGCCGCGTGGACGGCAAACATAAACATAAACATAAACATAGAAATGAGCATGCACAACCCGCACGCGGTCGTGGTGCGGTCGGCGGCGGAGGAGGAATAAACCAAACTATAAAAATACACATAACAAAAAACACAAAAACTAATAAGGCGCCGAAGCGTAAGTCTATTCGGTTAGTGCCACGTCGCCCCCTGGGAAGGGCGACTTGAGCGAAAGTAAGCGCCACCTTTTTACATTCAGTCTCCAAAACGGATTTGTTGGAAGTTATGGAACGAGAACGTATACGAAGATGGCGTCGAACTCAATTCTGACGACAGGACCCTACGGAGATATCTACACGCGCTGCCTCTATGTCGTCACAGCACTTCCCGACCACGAACGCAAACCCCTGCAGGTCTACCGTCTCATCGATGAGTGTTTGAAGTCTGTAGAGTTCAAGGACCGCGACGAGCGTGAAAAATGCAGAAACGTCATGATTGCGCGCGTAGAACCCTATATTTGCTACGGACACTGCGAGGGGTGCGGCGCGCGCCTTCTCGCGACCGACGACTCCTTCTGCTCGCGAAGTTGCGAGGTGCGATACTAACTAAACTAAGAACACCGAAACACGACGCGCTGCTTCCACGTTGGTTTGTTCATGTCCACGTGAAAGTCTATGTTTACATCCGCACCCTCCTCGCGGTCGTTCAGCACGCTGATCATGCGGTTCCACTCGGGCACCCAGACGCGCGTCTGCGAAACCACCACTCCGCCCACGGATACTCCTGCGTATTTTTCCGTTATGCTGAGCAGCGCCAGATCGCGCCGGTGCTGCTTGCCGTACGTCTGCTGCGTGTTGCACAAGTCGATGTCGGCGCCCGGGCACTGGTCTTTCAGGCACAATTGGTTCACGACATCGACCCACCTGCGGATCGGCGAACTCGCGTGGCAGTACACGGACTTTATGGCGTAGTGATCCTCGCAGGATGTTATATTGACGTAGCGCGCAGACGACATCGCAAGGTGTCCGGGCAGACCTAGACGCGCATACTTGACCAGTTTTTCGTGGGCGGGCGCGTCGTGGGCGCGCAGGATCCCGCCTCGCCCCGTGGCTATCAAGTGCTTTGCCATCGAAATATTGTAGAACATCATCAGCGTCTCGATCCACTTGTGTGAGTCGTCCAGAGGCATGCCCGCTATATTCTCGCAAATCTCGCAGAGGGTTTTCACCGGGAAGTCGGTCGCGCTGTAGATAGAGTCGTAGGTGTGCTTCTTCTTGTTGAAGATCGTCACCTCGCGGAAGCGGAGGTTTATAGGTTCTTTATCGACCCAGTCAAACATCAGGGCGATTCCGAGTCTTTTTTGACCGGGGATCAGCGACATGCGGTATTCGTGGGGGAAGAGGGAGCGCACGATCGCGCCGTTTTCGTCGTAGAGCGTCTGACCCATGTGTTCCGCAAACATCATCCACGGGTTGGACAGAACCCACTCGCCCACGTCGGCGATTGTGATCGCGACCTTTGTCACGCCGTCCTCCTCCCAAATCGAAATGCAGTCGTCGATGTCGACGCACCCGGGCGGGTCGATGTTTATAGTGGTGGGCACGTCGAGGATAATGTCGTGGTCGGCGGGTTCGACGATCATCGGAAACGACTTCCAAGCGACGGGGGAGTACGCCAGATGGATCGCCTTGCGCTCGGCGACGGGATCGCCGCAGTTCCCGATGAACCCGCACAGCGCTCCGCGGCGAAGTCTGCCCTCATTTTCCGCATCGTCGTCCATGGGTTCGACCAGCGCAAGTTTATTGAAGGACTTGTCGCGCTCGGTGGACGCGACCGTCATCGGCGGGAAATCGCGGTTCAGAGGCGTGAAGAGGTACATCGGCACGTGGCGCGACGTCATGCCATACAAAGTTCGGTTCGTGAGTTGTAAAACGCCTGATATTTTCATTCGTACGCTGTCAGTTGCCACCAGACGAGGCATTTACTTATCCGGTTCGTTTTCATTCAGTTGTAGACAATAAATGCCTGGAGCAGGTTCTGTGTTCACGGACGGGATTCGTGTACTCGCGGGGTATCAGAACAAATCGGGAAAAATTGGGGGGTTCGGAGGAAAATCGCTCGCCGGCGAGTCGCGTATAGAAACCGCATTGCGCGAGACCATCGAAGAGTTGTTTGGCGTTACGGATGTACCCGCCGAACTGATTTCAAGGTTGCCAATAAGTCAGAACATCATTGAATACCCAGAATACACGTGCTTCGTCTACAATTTTGAGGACCTCCAGACATTTATTCGTCGGGCGGGGCGGTACATCAACAGTCCAATGTACGCCGTGTTTCCGAAAACAGCGTGGGAACTTGTGCAGAACCGAATTTTACTGGACTCTGCAGAAGTCGGGGAGTTGTACTTGATGCCAACGGAGCACTATACAATGTCGCGGTCGTTCGAGCGCGACTTGATGGAGACTAGACAGGTGTCAACGTAAACGTTCCTGCCGTTGGTTTGCTTTGCGCATTCGGGCACGATGAGCATTTGGGCGTGAGCGTCTTGACACCGCGAGCATAGTTTACGATACCCCAAATGGCAGTACCGAGAGATCCTAAAAAGAACAACCACAGGATCGTCGCCAACCAGGTCGGAACACACATCCGCGTGCGGAATACCTCGATGAGGAACCCGAACGTCTTGCTCCAAATCCACGTGACTGTATTTACAAACCACGAACTCCACGTCGCGGGTTGCGAGTAAAGATATCCGCTCATTGTTTACATGCACGACGAAATTACATACATACTGCACGTAGCATGGGCATACCGTACTATTTCGCGAGTCTCATTCGCAAGCATCCTCGCATTGCACAAAGAGTTCGATCGAAAGTGCACGCCGCCTTTCTCGGCATTGACTTTAACTGCCTCATTCACAACTACCTCGACGATGCTCGGCCTATCGAGAGCGTCCTCGAGGCGATCCAGATGATTTTACGAGACGTGTGCTCTGCCGACCGCGTCTTTATCGCGATGGACGGTCTAGTGCCGTACGCAAAGATCGTCCAGCAGCGCTACCGCCGCTTCCGCAAGTCCACTGCCGAGGTGGCGCCCGCGTTCGACCGCCACCAGATTTCGCCCGGGACGCCCTACATGCGCGACCTCGCCGCCGCCGTGCGCGCCAAGTTCCCCGAAATTGAGGTTTCGTGTACTGCCGAACCGGGCGAGGGAGAGCACAAGATCTTTCAAAAGATGAAGAAAGGCGAGGAAACCGTCATTTACGGTCTGGACGCCGACTTGATATTGCTTTCACTGCCCCATCCCAACGTGTGTCTCCTGCGCGAGAACCCAGATTTTCAGATCAAGGCGTCCGGGTTTTCACTCTTATCGATTCGGGAACTTGCAAAGGTTCTCCCGATGCCCGTTGCGCAGTACGTCGCAATGTGCGTCCTCTGTTTCGGAAACGATTTCATGCCGTCGCTCGGGATGTTTTCGTTGCGCGAGGGCGGGCACGAGCGCGCGCTCGATTTGTACAAGCAGTCCGGCAAACCCGATATGCTGACTCCCGCGGGGCGAGCACACTTTCTGAATTTTGCGCGCGCGGTCGAGCAGGGCGTGTACAAAGAGCACCACGAGAAGCATCCTGCAATCATTTCGAGCGACATGAAGCACTTTGAAGCGCGGTACGTGAGTCATATACTCGACGGACCCATAGATATGTCGGCAGTCGTTCGCGATTTTTGGAAGTGCTTTCACTGGACGATGATTTACTTTACGACGAACGGGGCGCCCGACTGGAATTACGTGTATTCATACCCCGAAGCGCCGCTGGTATCGCACATTCTGCGATTCCCGGAAGAGATGCCGAGGTTTGGAAGCGAGGATCCTGCGTTTACAGTCACGCGACAACTCCAGTTTATTTTGCCGAGCGCGTCTCTGCGCACGGCGAAAAAACGGGTTCTGTTTCCGGATGAACTCTACGACGAAGACAGCGATACCAGGATTCCGTGGATGCGCAAGTTTGCATGGGAGTCCGACCCGCGCATTTCGCTCCCGCTGTTTAGCGCGCCGCTTAGCGCAGACTGCGGAGTCCGCCAATTTTGCCTCCTCCCCCCAGCTTCAGAGAAAATCCCCTTGCCGGTGCAGTGATCTTTGGAATGCCAGGGGTGTTGTTCAAAACGCTGAGATGTTCATCGAGAGGTGCAACAATCGTGACACCTTCAAACCGCAAAAGGTTCGCCCATTCGAAGACCTTACGCCCCCAGTACTCCGATTCAACAACGTTGAGTTCTTTGATTTTTGAGAAACTGGAAATGCCTTCGATCGTGATATTTTTCATCCAGTCTTGGCGGATGTACGATAAGTAAAAGCGGCGGATCTCGGCACAGCGCGACGCAGGGTACATTTTTTCGAGTTCAGCGATACTTTCTTGGAACGTGTAAATCTTCTTGTGCGTTCGCGCGTTCACCGTATTGTGCGCCCGGAACACAAACTCGCAAAAATTCTTCCGCGAATCCCACCATTGTGGGTATTTATGAATGTATGAATCAAACATCCCAGTAAAGTGCGCCTGACACGAAGGACAAAGAATGGTTTCGCGAAACGCCCCAATCCAGCGCAGAAGCATTTGCTTTTCGCTCGCAGTCGGAGAATCCGGATAGCACGCTGCAACCGAGTGAAGGGTCGCCCATCCCAGAGGACCCCATATCTTCGTCATTGTACTACCGAATTAAGAAAGAAGTCCTGCTCCAACCGAGTCGGCGTACAGCGTGCGCAGGATCCCGTCGGGGATCTTTTTCTTGGAATCCTTCGCAACTATTCCCCGCTTCTCGAGTTCGGCGCGGATAGTTTTGATGTCGGTCTTGGAGGCGCGCGCGTGCACCTGCTTGCGCGTCTTTTCGGCGCCCTTCGGAGTTGAAAGGCGCAGACGGTGCTTGCGGGTTTTTCCCCCCTTTGGGGCGCCCTTTGGGGCGCCCTTTGGGGCGCCCTTCGGAACCGTAGGGTTCGACGACGGAAGAATGCGCGACGTGCGCCGCAGAATACCTTTCGGAAACGTCTTCGTCGCCACTCGCGTGCGTCTGCGCTTTCCTCCCGTCATGCTCGACGACGACGCCACAAAGTTGTTTCCGGCGATACCCGGACCCGACGGCATACCAACCGGGATCGTGTTCTCCGTGATCAATCCTGCTTTGGCGAACGTGTCCCCATGTTCCCCAACCTTGGTGATTTTTACCGGACCTCCTGACATAGACTCTTATACAAAATGGATACAAATTTACGGCGAAGGGGGGATAGTAAGAAAGGAATACAATGGACGCGGTTCGAGCATACTTCCGGAAACAAGGTATTTCTCGGTTCAGCGAGTCGCAAATTGAACCCTACGAAGACTTCCTCTACAGCAAACTTCCCCTCATTCTTCGCTCCACTCCCCCGATTGTGGTCTGGCACGAACAAGATGAGGCGACGAAAAAGTACAAGTACGAATTCCGACTGTCGATGGATAACGTCACCTACATGAAACCGCGCATCCAGGAAGCGACGGGGCGACTGAAGCAGATGCTGCCGCACGAGGCGCGCATACGCAATTTCACCTATGCAGCACAGATGTTCGTCGACATCAAACTCGTGGTCCGATCCTATTCGGGTCCGTCGCTGTCCGAGTTCAAGGAAGAGCAGAAACTGTTCGAAGGTATCTCGCTCGGCAAAATCCCCGTCATGCTCGGTTCCTCGCTGTGCGTCCTCAAGGACTACCCGCTCTCGCTCGCGGACCTCGGCGAGTGCACGCACGATCCTTTTGGATATTTCATCATCCACGGCGGCGAGCGCATCATTCTCTCACAGGAGAAGGTCGCAGACAACCGCATCATGGTCTTCACCAACAAGAAGACTACCACAAAATACACGCACAGCGTCGAGATGAAGAGTCTGCACGAGAGTTTCACGCTGCCCCCGAAGAAACTCGAGATCCGAATTTCTGCAAAATTTAATGGGTTGGGGTACCCTCTGCACGTATGCATTCCGCGCTTCCGCGAGGACGTGCCGCTCATGGTGTTCTTCCGCAGCATGGGCGTTCTCAAAGACCGCGACGTCTACCGCCTATTGGATTTGCCCAGCGCAGACGACCACCTCGCCGCCTCCTTCAAGGAGTGCGCGGACATCGAGGTCTTTACGCAGAGCGAAGCGATCGCCTATTTGACCCACCACCTGCAGTACCCGCCGATGACCGAAGACAAGGCGCCGCACGTGATGGGTTTGCTGCGCACCGAGTTTCTCCCGCACTGCGAACTCGCCGGCGAGCATCCGCTGGATCCCGCCATTCTGCAGGCGCGCAAGGCGAAGACGCTCGCATCCATGGTCCGCAAACTGCTCGCGATTGCGAAAGGTTTGATGGCACAGGACGACCGCGACGCATACCCCAACAAGCGCGTCGTCACCACGGGCGCGCTGCTCACGCACTTGTTCCGCCAACTCTTTCAGAAGGTGTGCAAGGACATCCGCAGCAAGTTTGTGCACGAGATCAACAACGACAACTGGAAGAAGGCGGGGCGACCGCTCGACTGCCTGACGCTCAGCAACCTCTACAAGATTCTGAAAGTCTCGTCCATCGAGGGCAAACTCAAGCAGGCGCTCGCCACGGGCAACTTTACGGTCCAGGGACTCGGGACCTCCAACTCGACCTCGCTGTCCAACGCCACCAAGTCCGGCGTCTCCCAAGTTCTGAACCGCATGTCCTACAACGCCACGCTCTCGCACATTCGGCGCATCCAGACGCCCGTGGAAAAGTCGGGCAAGTTGCTGGCGCCCCGCAAGTTGAACGGATCCTCGTGGGGGTTCGTGTGTCCCGTCGAAACTCCCGAAGGTCACTCCGTCGGCATAGTCAAGACCATGAGTCTCATGTCGACTCTCACGGGTCACGTGCCGTCCTTCGTCATCCTGAACGTTCTGCGCGACATTCCCCAGTTCACCTGGTTGGAGAATCTGTGGACGACGGGCGAGGTTGCCGTTCTGGTCAACGGCGCGATTCTCGGGTACACACAGCACCCCGACGTGGTGCACGCCGCGCTGAAGGCAGCAAAGTATTCCGCGCGCATCCACCCCCAAGTGTCGATCGCATGGAACATTCTCGACAAGCGCATCATCGTGGAAACCGACGCGGGTCGTCTCGTGCGCCCCCTCTTCCGGGTCGTGAACGGCGCCTTGCTGCCTCGCCCGAGGGGAGAGGAAGCGCAGGACTGGATGAACTGGGTGCGCTGCTGCATCGAGTACGTCGATTCCAGCGAGTCCGAGACCATTCGCATCGCGATGTTCCCGTCGGAAGTCGCGGCGCAGCACACGCACTGCGAGATTCACCCGCAGATGATTCTCGGTCACATGGCGTCGATCATTCCACTCTCGAACCACAACCAGTCGCCACGCAACGCCTACCAGTCCGCCATGGCGAAGCAGGCGATGTCGCTGTACGCCTCGAACTATCATAGGCGCATCGACAAGAACGGGTACATCCTCTGCTCGCCGATGCGCCCGATCGTGGAGAACGAGATCATGTCCATCCTCAACATGCAGGAGATGCCCTGCGGCGCCAACGCCATTCTAGCCATCGCGTGCTACGGCGGGTACAACCAGGAGGACTCCGTCATTCTCAACCGCGGATCGCTGAACCGCGGGTTCATGCGAGGACTGTACTACACAGTGTACAAGGACGAGGAGCACCGCAACGTGGCGAGCGGGCGCGAGGAGCGCTTCTCGAAACCGCGCCAGGAGTCCACGCGCGGGTACAAGAACACCTCCTACTCTGCGCTGCAGGACAACGGCATCCCCCAAAAGCACTCTATCGTCCAGGAGAACGACGTCGTCATCGGAAAAGTTGTGAACCTGAAGTCCGACCCCCACGGGTTCCTCTATCGCGACCTCTCGAGCACGCACAAGAACGCCGAACCGGCGCGCATCGACGGGGTGTGGCAGGACAAGAACTCTGACGGGTATCCCTTCGTCAAAGTCAGAGTCGTGAGCGAGCGGGTCCCGCAGATCGGCGACAAGTTTGCGACGCGGTCGGGACAGAAGGGGACGTGCGGCATGATCCTCGACGAGTGCGACATGCCCTTTACGGCGTCGGGACTGCGCCCGGACATCATCATGAACCCGCACGCCATTCCCTCGCGCATGACGATCGCGCAGTTGCTGGAGACCATGTACAGCAGGATCGGCGTGCGCTTGGGCGCGCTCGGAAACGGGACGCCCTACGAGCATCTCGGACTTGACGACCTACGCACGCACATGCGCAACCTAGGTCTTCATTCGTACGGAAACGAGATGATGTACAACGGCATGACAGGCGAGATGATGCCCGTGGAAATATTTATCGGGACGACGCACTACCAGCGCCTGAAGCACATGGTGATCGACAAGATGCACGGGCGCGGTCGGGGTCCGATCGTCTCACTGACGCGCCAACCGTGCGAGGGCAGGTCGCGCGACGGCGGTCTGCGCGTGGGCGAGATGGAGCGCGACTGCTTCATCTCCCACGGCGCCGCGGTGTTCACGAAGGAGCGCCTCATGGACGTTTCGGACCCCTTCACGACGGGCGTGTGCACCAAGTGCGGGTCGCTGTCTACGGTGAACGAAAAAGACAAGATCTACGAGTGCCGATCCTGCGGCGTCAAGACCGGACTGGAGGACCGGACGATTCCATACGCGGTAAAGTTATGGTTGCAGGAACTGGAGGCGATGCATATATCTCCTCGGATGGTGAGCGAGATTTAGTCTTGGTCTTGCGACTCTTGCGACGGTAACTCGCGCGCTTCTTCTGTTTGCGCGACTTTTTCGCTTTATTCGCGCGGCGCTTCTTGCGACTGCCTCCGTGGGAGCCGCACATCGGGCACCCGCCTTCCTTTCTAGGGCGATTCGCGGCGGGGGGTTCTTCGTCTGGTTCATCCTTGCTATCCGAACCTTCTCCCGGTATCACAGGCGCCGCCGCCGCATCTGCCTCTGCCGCCGCACGACTGCGTTTTTTGCCCGCCAAACTTTCAAGTCTGGGCAATACGGCAGCCGCAACAGCAGATGCATCAGGTGCGCCGGCTGCTGCTGCTGCGCTCCCAACCGCGGCGGCGCCTGCTGATGCCGCAGCACTCGCGGATTCGGCGTCACTTGCTTCAACAACATTTTCCACCGCCATGGCGTTTGCGTCGGCAATTCGTTGTACTTGTGCGGCGCGCGCCCCGCCAAGACCTCTAAACGCCGAACGAACTGCTTTTGCTGCGCGACTTCCCGCGCTCGCCATCGCGGGTCTCGTAGACTCCAAAGCGCCCACAACCCGTTCAGGCGCTCCTTCGATTGCGGATACCACCGCGTCTCCCGCACTTGCGGTAGCGCCAACGCCCACGCGCGCAACCTCGACTGCGCACCTTATTCCAGTCCGAGTAAGCGCCCCTACCGCCCGGGACGCCACGTATACGCTTGCAACACTTGCCCCCAGTCTACCTGCAGACACCGCGAAAGACCCCGCTGCTCCCGCATTCTCTACGGCGCTCATTAAGATGCTAATTCCGGTGGGAAGTGCTGCATTTATTGCATCAATCGTGTTCGCTGCACCGGTAAGGGCAGCACCTGCTGCGCCTGGCATAAGCAGACCTGCTGCCGCAGTAGAAATTGCTACCGCAGGTAGAAGATCGGCGCCCACGACGCGCTCTGCCAAAATATTCATCTGCCGCGTTACATCTTCCGATCTCGGAAGACCGCGCGCGCACGAACGGAAGGGGGAAAGAAACAGGCGGAACGCCGCCGTTGCTAGTTCATACGATGAACTTGGCGCTTCTGCAGCAATAACCGCAGCACCCGCCCCGCCGGCGGCTGGATTTTGCGCCGCTTGGGCGATTGCAAGTTGCGCGGGGAGACTTGGCGCTGCGGGTGCCGGCGCCGCTTGGGCGATTGCAAGTTGCGCGGGGAGACTTGGCGCTGCCGGCACTTGTGCGGGTGCAGGTGCCGGCGCCGGCGCAGAACTGGAAGCGGGCGAAGACGTTGATTTCCCCGTTGGAAACATCCCGCCCACTTGAGCGCCTTGATCCGTTTCGGAGTCTGACTCGGAGTCGGAGTCGGAGTCAAAACCGCCGCCCGCCATGCTTTCATCGCTGGCGCTGCTCGGAGCAAACCCGACGTTCAGAGAGATTATGAAACTGATCGCATTGTCCACCATTTCAACACCCTCGTTGTGCTCGGCACTCGCCAAGATCGTCGCAAGTTCGTTCTGGTCGGGGGTCCCAGTGCCGCTGGCTTTCAGAATGGCACCGTACATGCACTCCGCGAAAGCGCGCTGGGCGGTTCCTAGTTTGTCTACCGTCTCGTTTGTAGGAGCAGTAAAGTTAGCATGGACTGCCGACGCCCACGCCCTCTTCGTCGCAGTGCAATTGCTCCCCGTTTCATTTGCCGACTGAAACGTATCCGCAGGAATCTTGTACGCTCCTCCGTCTTTAGCAAACATCAGAGTCATAACCATCTTGACAATCGTGTACGTCCTTGACGATTTTGCAGACGGCGCTACCGCCGCTTTTCCCAGCGCCCTAAGTTCGCCATCGCCTGCTCCAGGTTTACCCCCTACGCGCTTCCGACCACGCCGCACCTTTACAGCGCCGCCGTAGAGTGCGTCGCCGCTCCCACCGCCCGTCTGAATATCCGCAGGTGGCGCTCCTTGGTCCATTATCTTTCCAGAACACAATCTTTCTGGAAAAACGGATTTCGTCCGCTCTTTACTGAGATGATGCATATACCAGCAGCACGGCAGAATGAGTCTCGAGGTCGTGATGGGTCCCATGTTTTCCGGCAAGTCCTCCTTCATCGCCTCCACGGTCAAGCGCCACCGAAGCGTCGGGGCGCGCGTCCTCGTCATCAAACCAGGCAGGGACAACCGCTACTCCCTCGACCCCGAGATCGTCACCCACGACGGCGTCCGCGTGCCCTGCTACACCACCAACACCGACCTCATGAAAGTCCCCAACGATATAACCAAGAGCGTGAACCTCATCGTCATCGACGAGGCGCAGTTCTTCGACGACCTCGTGCTGTTTGTACGGTGCGAGGTCGAGAACTTCAATAAACACGTCGTCGTGGTCGGTCTGGACGGCGATTTCTACCGAAACCCGTTCGGTCAAGTGCTGAACTGTGTACCGCTCGCCGACAAGGTCACGCGCCTGACCGCTCTGTGCACCCGCTGCCGCGACGGAACGCCCGGACTCTTCAGTCACCGCAAGGTAGCACAAGGCGGACAAGTTCTCATCGGCGGCGCTGAATCCTACGAACCCCTCTGTCGCGAGTGCTACTTATGGCATAGGACTAACTCAGCGTGAGAATTGCATTCGAGGTCACAACCACAACCTCGTTGGACACACTGATAATTACGCTTGGTGCGAAATTCGTAGCGCCCGTCGCGTAATTTGAAGTGTTTGGCAATTCAGGGTTCCATTGGTAGCGCCAAACAATGCCCGTTTTTCCCACGACGTACACGTACGACGCGTCGAGAACCGGTATGGAATTCGAGGCAATGTTCATGAGCGGATAATTCTCAACATATGTGTCAATCTGCACATACCCTGTAGCGCCCAAATCTGTAGAAAAGAATGCGCGCGTCAACTGAGTCGCGCTGTCTACCGCCAGCGTAATTGGCGTCGTTATGTTTCCGCATAGGGTGGTCGTCACAACATCCGTCGCGGGTTCGGTTCGGTCCAGATTGATGGCGCACAGATTGCTCCCCGACCCAAAGTATATGCGATTATCAATTCCCAAGTTCGGCGAACCCAGAATGGGTCCGGTGTTTACGGGAATGCGCAAAATTGTACTGCCGTCTTTCAGACTGTACGAAAACATATTACCTTGTTGCGTGCCGATGAACACGTTCCCGATCTGCACGTTCGGAGATGAGGAGTAGGTATCGCCGTTCGACAGCGGCGGAGTACTCCACGCAACACTTCCATTGCTCGACGAGAACGCGTTGAGGTTTGAACCGTATCCCAGGTAGACGTTGCAACCATAGTACGAGGGCGTCAAGTCCAGTGCAACTCCCAGATTTTTCTGCCATACGATCGTCTGACTGTTTCCGTCGAGCATGGTTAGCACGCCTTCATGACTTCCGAATACAAGGGTACGGTCTGTCAGCGAACACGCCGGACTGGAGTTGAACGTTCCGCCTACATATGTAGACTGTATGCTTGCGCCCGCGGCAGGATAGTTGTCGGAATAATATACGTTGCCATTTTTTGCTCCGAGAACATAGAGACGACCGCGGTAGTCCAGCGCCGGCGACGCGGCGGCAGATACATTAAACGTCAGTGATTTTTGCAGATTCAGATTTTGGACACGCGTCGTTGAAAGGTTGCGCGTACGACTGATTTCCTGCGCAGACGCACCCGAATTGGGCGGGCGGACCGCAGTCGGAGGGGGTGGGGGTGTAGGATCATCCGGTTTTTTACCGCGAATAGGTGTGTCCGGGCACGGGTACGGAGGTGACAACTTACATGACACCTCAATATCCTTTAATGATAGGGTACGATAGGGTTTATTCGGAGATCCCCATCCAAATCGTTCACGGGGATTATAGGGTACGTACGCCCTCTTGCAACTTCCGGGAAGAAACAGACCGCATTCATACTGTTGTTGTCTCGGAGGAGCAACAGACGGGACGGGGCGGGGAATATAGATATACCGATTCAAATAAATTGTGTACGAAAGGTCTTGATTCATCGTGGACATGTATAGACCACCGAATGTATCGTACGTAATCGCGTTCGTGTTGCAAAGCGTTCCTTGGGCGGCAATCACGTACTTTTGTTGTGTTTGCGTTTGCAATCCCAGAACGCCCGACTCCCCCGAAGGGTTCGTTATAGCGTACGCCAGCGTACCGTTATAACTGCTGTACGCGTTCCCTCGAAATTGAACACCTTTCGTTCCGGCAAAGTATATGTTACTCAGAACCGCCTTGCTTCCGGACGAATAATTGTAATTGTACATTCGCGCATTCTTCGAGTCGCTGATGTAAATCGTGGTATTCGGAAAGTCGAGCGTTACGCCATTGATAAATGCGTCGTATGTACGCGGTATCTCTGCAACTTGCGTTGCGAGACCGCTGCCTGCGTCCGACGAATAGATCTTGGACAGATACGATGCGCCGTACGAAACAAACACAATCCTGCTGTCCGGCGTTGCCACAATCCCTCCTTGATTTGCACTGTCGCGCGTATAACAGTTTCCAACGTTCACGACCGATAGATTGTTCGTATACGAGGTCGTGGGGTAGAACTTGTACATCGGAAGTTGGAAGCAGTTTTGTGGAGAATTTACAAACAGATACTCGTCTGTCACAGAAAGACCCGTAATGGGTGCCGAAAGACTCACACCGGAAATCGTGAATTTCTGCTGCGTGTACCCGACTTCGCCTTGACCACGGGAGATGTCATAAATATAGAGTCCCCCCTTTGCGTCGCCTATGAACAAATACACGGGCAGCGTTCCTTGTTCATAACTATCGAGCGCAGTTATTTCGTTGGGTACCGATATGTTGGACAGTACCGTTAAGACGTTTACTGCGCTCATATTACAGGTATGGGCGAATTAAAACCAGAGAAATTGCATCGTGAATAACGGCGCTCCAGTACGCAGCATGCCACGACGACTGGAACCCCAGAATCGCCACGGCAATAACAACGATGGATCGCAAGAATGTGTTGATGAGAAGGTTGGCAGTCGGGAATTTGAAGAGCACGTCCATTTCCAACATAGGTGAGATTATTTTTTGCCGGTAAAAAACGCAGTTAGGCGCGCTCGTCCCCGCCCCGAAAAAAATGTCTCGCGGTATGACAAACAAATATGGGTGGTGGTCTTATGCAGCTCGTCTCGTATGGTGCGCAGGACATTTATATCTCGGGCAACCCCCAGATCACGTTCTGGAAGGTGCTCTACAAGCGCCACACGAACTTCGCCATGGAGTCGATCGAGGTGACGTTCAACGGCCAGGCCGACTTCGGTCGCCGCGTCACGGCGGTGATCTCGCGTAACGCCGACCTGATGTACCGCACGTACATCCAGGTCACGCTCCCGCAGATCTCGCTCCTCAACTCCCAGGACCGCTTCCGCTGGCTCAACTACGTCGGTCACCGCCTGATCAACACGGTGGAGATCGAGATCGGCGGTTCGCGCATCGACAAGCAGTACGGTGACTGGATGCAGATCTGGACGCAGCTCACGCAGCCCCTCGGCACCCAGGTGTCGTTCGACGACATGGTGGGCAACAGCGCCGACCTTGTGCTCCTCAAGGACGGCAGCGGTGTCGCCCTCGACGCCACGTGCGCCGCCTCGGAGGCCACGAACTCGTGCTTGTCGCGCGCCGGCACGCCCATCAAGACGCTGTACATCCCGCTCCAGTTCTGGTACTGCCGCAACCCGGGTCTCGCGATCCCGCTCATTGCGCTCCAGTACCACGAGGTGCGCATCAACGTCGAGTTCCAGCAGAACTACAACTGCTGCTACGCCGACCGCGCGCCCACGTCGTTCACGGTGCTCCCGACGCAGCCCACTGCCGGCATCAACCTCGGCAACGGCGTCACGTCGATCTCGCAGCTCCAGCTGGTCGCCGCGTCGATCTACATCGACTACGTCTACCTCGACACGGAGGAGCGCCGCCGCTTCGCCCAGCAGTCGCACGAGTACCTGATTGACCAGCTCCAGTTCACGGGCGACGAGACGGTCACGGCGTCCTCGAACAAGATCCAGATGAACTTCAACCACCCCACGAAGGAACTCATCTGGGTCGTCCAGCGCGACTCGTTCGTCGACTGCAACTCGCCCCCGACGCCGTGGGTTGCGGAGGCGCTCGGACAGCAGCCGTTCAACTACTCCGACGACTGGTCCACGGAGGGCATCGTCACGGCGGTCCTCGGCCGCGGCGCGCTCGCCACGCAGGGCGCCGTCAACACGGCAGCGGCCAACGGTGTTCCCGCCTGGAGCATCTCGGCGGGCAGCGGTGCGCCGAGCGCGGGTGCGGGTTACCCTGCCGCCTACCTCCCGGGTCTCGGTGCCGCGTCGGGCGCCGGTCTTACGACGGGTTCGGAGATCTACGACAGCAGCGGTGTGCCGCAGGATGACTCCTTCTTCGAGGGCACGACGAACTACCTGCTCGCGAAGGTCATCCTCGCCTCGAACGTCAAGTGCGAGGGCAAGAACCCCGTCGAGGTCGCCAAGATCCAGCTCAACGGCCAGGACCGCTTCGACGAGCGCGAGGGCCGCTACTTCGACAAGGTGCAGCCGTGGCAGCACCACACCCGCACGCCGTCCACGGGTATCAACGTGTACTCCTTCGCGCTCAAGCCCGAGGAGCACCAACCCAGCGGCACGTGCAACTTCTCGCGTATCGACAAGGCCACGCTCAACCTGACGCTGTCCGTCAACACGGTGCGCTCGCAGCGCACGGCGAAGGTCCGCATCTACGCCGTCAACTACAACGTGCTCCGCGTCATGAGCGGCATGGGCGGATTAGCTTATAGCAACTAAGCGTAAGGCGGGTAAAAAGGTTAAAAATTAAAACATAAAGGATCTCTTCGCCGAGATTCAATGTAGGCGACAAATTACCGTCTACATTGAACCCTTGCCATCCAAATCAAATTACCATTTAAACCGGTTACTTGATGTCGTATATATGCGCGTAGTAGTGTTATGTGGGGGGTCCGGAACCCGCATGGAAGATTATTCTATGCCAAAACCTCTAAACATGGTATATGGCAGACCCTCTATATGGTATGTACTTAAAAACGCACCCGTAGATTCATTCCATTTTGTGGTGGCACCTCATCTCAAAAACTACAATTTTGAACAGATTGTTCGGAACGAGTTTAAGTTAAAAACGTGCACATTCGCATATCTTCCTTATTTCACGAGAGGACCTATTGAGTCTGCATTTCTTGGAACTCGGGACATACCAGAGACATCAGAAAATGTTGTATTCTTAGACAACGACGTGTTGTACAATTTTCCGGATGACATGTTTACCGAAAAAGACACCGCGTTTCTAGGTTATTCTCACGATTTTACAACAAGTGAAAACTACAGTTTTATGACACTCGATTCGAAATCTAGAGTAACCGCGTTTAAGGAAAAACAGCGCATATCCAATCTTTTCTGCTGTGGCGTATATGGTTTCAAGACAATAAAACAGTTTCGTGATATTGCTCTTTCAATATTGACTGAAAGTGATAAACAAAGCGAATTATATATGTCCATTGCTTTTCAAAAATTTATTGAATACAATGAACCTGTATATGGCGTACAATTTGCAGGTAAAGTTTATCATATCGGTTCATTGAATGAATTGAAAACATCATGGGAAGCGATCCCGAAACAGAATATGCGAGTTTGCTTTGATCTCGATAATACGCTCGTTACATATCCGCAAGTTCCGGGAGATTATACAAGCGTGCTTCCTATATCGAACATGATCGAACTTGCTCGCCGTCTGAAATCAGAGGGTCATACTATAATTATTTATACTGCTCGGAGGATGAAAACTCATTCTCATAACGTAGGCGCCGTATGCAAAGATATCGCTAAGATAACATTTGAAACGCTCGATTTGTTGGACGTACCCTACGATGAAATTATATTTGGAAAACCTTATGCGGATATCTATATAGATGACCGCTCTGTGAATCCATACTCTCAAGATGTATCCTTGATGGGATATATATCACCGAAAAATGCTATACCTCCCACGAACGGACTGAAACCAAATAAGCACAATACTATATCCGTCGAAGGAGGTCTAGTCGTAAAAAAAGGGCCTACTGTTTTTCTGAGAGGTGAAGCGTATTACTATCAAACAATCCCAGCAGAATCTAATATTTCAAAATACTTTGCAAAATTTATAGATTATATAGATGGACGACTTCGAATCGAACAAATTTCAGGAGTCCCGCTATACACGCTATATCGAAATGGGTTAATGACATCAAAGCACGTTGAAAGTTTGTTTAATTTCATAGACGTTCTCCATCATAGAACTGCGCCCATACATATAACTGTCGAAAATGTTAGAAACAATTATATAGAAAAACTTCGAAATCGCTTTAAGAAAGACGAAGACTATCCGTTTGAAGATGCACATACCATCCAAGCGCAATGCTTGCGAGAACTAGAAATACACCTTTCGAAAGATGATATTAATATCGTCCCTTTCATTCACGGAGATTTATGGTTCAGCAACATCATCGAAGAGTTTAAAACTGGATGTATAAAGGTATTGGATATGAAAGGATCTGTAGACAATATTCTCACCACAAACGGAGATCCACTGTATGATTATGGAAAACTATATCAGTCCTTTTTAGGTTATGATATTGTTCTGAATAACGAAAGCATGCCTACAAATAGCGAAGAACTTCTTACAGAATTCATAACACACCTTAAAGTTCGAAATATAGAATTGAAAGCACTCAAAACAGTTACATTTTCTCTTGTTATGGGTACGTTTCATTCCATAGATTCCATCGATACGAAAAATCGCGTATGGAAATGGTTAAAAGATATATTTTAAAGTTCTATTATATCAACTATAACATCATTATAAGAAAGAAGTTGGTCTCGAAGTTCTTGAACGTAAGGTCCTGCATACAGAAATATTCGAATCCGCTGTCCTTTATATTCTTTCAATTTATCGTATGGAAACACCGTATAGTTAGTACCATATACTCGTTTGTATTGTTTAGTGACATCGTTGTCTAGAAATCCTGTCAGTGATTTGGGCTGCATGTAGTAATGCACTAGTTGTCCAAAATGACCTCCGGGCGCTATGAAAGTTACTTGATATGTATCGGAAATATTTTTCTCAAACCGCAAGTTAGCGGTTTCAAAAATGTCCTTGAAAGCGCCCAAGTAATCTTGCGGGATAGTATTATCAATGTGTTCAATTGAACTACCGAGTTCAAACATAAAAAAATATGAATGTTTTTTGAATTCAGTAACCGATTTGCATTCGTAACCACGACATCTAAATAATCTACAAATAAACCTATAGTTCACAAAAAATGTGTGCTCGTTACTAACGCAATACGGGGATTTCTGTTCCAACTGAACATCCATGTTCGGTATACTGATAAAAACCCGCTTAACTCCGCAACGTGCAATATTGTCTATGAACTTATCGGGATTATAAAGGTGTTCAAATACGTGCGATAAAATAAGATCACATTGATTATCAAACGCGTAGTCCTCACAATTTGCTAGTATAAATGGTACATCATTTGTTTCCTGCGTGCATATGTTCATTATGCGATAGTTTAAATGCGTTAGGAAAGGATACAATGTAGCAGGCGTTCCTCCTATTTCGATAGCATCGCTACCTATATAATTATGTATCATGAACTCTGCAAATGTCGCGTGGTGTTGTTTCCACGTTGGTGTATTGTAGGTTTGGTTGTGGTTATTTTTGTAAAGAATCAGCGGGTCGATCAAAGACATTAATTGAACGCAACCACATGAATCACATGAACCAAACTCTTGATCTGATACGACATCTACACTTTCATCAGGAGGGGACATCGTTACTGGAAAATCTTTACGAACGTAAAATGTACGTAAAGCGTGACCACATATAACACAGTTCGTTCGTCGACTCATTTATATAACTATATCAGTGGTTATATAAATACATGGTGAAATCGTGTGCTGTAATTCAAGGTCAAGTATACCCCCAAATTGTCAATCAACTTATAGACACATATAAAGATTTTCCAGACAAGATACTCTCAACATGGTCATCCGAGGACAAAGAAAGTATTGATCTTTTAAGAACAAGCGGATTTCAGATTGTAACACAAGAAGAACCCGAATACAAAACTCCAGTAAACTACATGACAAAGTCTTTACAGAAAGGAATAGAATTTGCAGCGATGTTGGGGTATACCCATGTGTTTAGAATGCGGACAGATGTAAGGTGCAGTGCGTTTTCTAAACTTGTAAATATACTGGAAACTGATTACTTGCTCGATAAATTGTCATTCATAATGTTATGTAAAAACACATCGGATGGCGATTCATATTTGTGTGATCATATAGTATACGGTCCTATATCTGATGTTAAAAGGTACTTTTCTGCACGTCAGACTGTCGTGGATACTCGTTACTCCGAATCTTTATACCAAGAACAATATTTTGGAGTTTCTACATCATCGGTATCGTATGACTATTTAAAGGACAAGGTTCAATTTTTTCTAAACAGATGCAGTCGCGAAGGTATTGAATTTCATTTTACAAAACCAATCTATGTGGACCAAGGGGACTTAGTCCAGAGATATCTATGGTGGAATAAAGAACCATCTCTTAGGGTTCAAAACTCATTAAAAAATATTGTATAACCTTAAATATGAAAATATGCGTTTGTTTAAGAGGTAAACACTATGAAACCGATTATGTTGATTACAGAAAGTCATTTGAAAATTATAAGGAACTCATAATCAACCCATTTATCCAAAAAGGTGATTCGGTGGATGTATTCATTGCAACGTATGATTCAAAAATCTCATCAGAATTACTGTTGGACTACTCTCCAAAAAAGTATATTTTTTTGAATGAAAATATTCAAGAATGCAAAGGTACAAACACAAATAACAGACAATGTGATTTTCATATAATGCTCATGGATATGCTGAAAAATCATGATGTAACGTATGACTTAATTATAGACCTTCGATTTGATTTGTTTTTTAAAGCAAAAATAACAGATATGAATATTGATTATGAGAAAATAAACATAGCGTTTCAACACACATCTGGCAACTGCGATGATAATATTTTTGTCATTAAATCTAGACATATAGATATACTTAAAAACGGGTTCAGGTCGTTGAAAGATGCAGGTGGAATTACTCACCAGATCAATAGTTATCTTCCAACCGAAACTATTCATTATATAATTGATTACCGTATTGGAGATATATCGAATACACAGTGGACTTATTGGAATATCATGAGAAAGGACGGTATACAAACTTAATCATAGATTTGGAATGTCAAGAACGACACAGTATACAGTCATATGTTGTTATGATCGGATGTACTCCACTTTCATTAAGACATCCATTAAGACCCGTCGTCGTGTATGGAAGAGCATTCATGAAATATTGTAGGATTGTGGAATGTCTATAACGATTTTCTACATTTTCAGTAATGAAACTATTTAAACAAATATATCATTTTTGTATAAATGAGTGTGTGTATTGTCGTAGCAAAATATAAAGAAGATATACAATGGTTAAAAACTCAACATAAAGTCATTATATACGATAAATCAGATACGCCTGTTCCCGGTTCGATACATCTTAAAAATATCGGAAGAGAAGGTGAGACATTTCTTTACCATATAATAAATAATTATGACAACTTGGATGATGTAACCATTTTTATGCAATGTAATCCGTTTGATCATGTGCCCATGTTGGTGGGTTGGAGGGCGATCAAATCGGATGAAGAAAAACGTAAATTTTGTGAAAAATTGAATACTGAAATAAATTCGAAGTCAGAATTTGCATCTCTATATAGTGTGTTATACGATCATCCAAATTTTACAAACGGTTCCGATGCAACATCTGCCGCTAAATTATATTTTGGCGAATCATATGATTGTTTTACATGCTCACCTGGCGCTCAGTATATTGTTCCTAAAAAATACATACTTAGTCGACCACTTTATGTTTGGAAAGCACTACATCGTGCGATGTATGTTACTCAGACATTAGACGCATGGTGTATGGAAACCTTATGGTATGTAGCATTCAATGGAAAAATGAACGAAAAGTTTGGAGACCATGACACTCAAAAATCGTTATGTATGAATGGCAAGTTTTCCTTTAATCATACTCCATATACATATTACGATTTTAAAATTTGATTATATATATCAGATTTGTGGAATGTCTATGATAGATTCCACCGGGACTCCATCGGTGCAATTTTGATATGCGCGTGTTATCGTATCTTTTAGTATAACATCCAACGAAGACCCCGCATCGATATACGTATTTCTAGGGTTCGCTTTGTAGAGTTTATCGATGAACACTTCAGAAATAGGACCGGCACACACTAGAAACAGCATTCCTGAATAGCGATTGGCGAGTTTGCTCATTTGTGTGAAATAGGTCTCATATACAGAGTCCCAAATGTTTACGAGTTTATCGGGTATTTCAACGTGTTCAATTATGGCAACCTTGCCAATACTGCATTCTTTTGGTTTCTTGCACGAAATCAATACACACTCGCTCTCGTAATTTGACAGAAAGTCCAACCACGCTTTGTGGTTCTGGTTGACAAGTACGTTTGCAAATGTAATGTTTGACTTGTTTTCAATTGAATTCCAGTAATATTCGAATGACGGTTGGTGATCCGAAGGACCTGAAACACCGTAATACACATTTGTCCGGTTGTTCTTCAAACTATCCGTCAAGTGAGAGTGTAAAATTGAACCACTGATGAATGTCCAATTGTCGCAGTTTGTAAGTGTTTGGTTCATCAAGACTGCTTTTTCACCGTCTGCAAACCTCAGAAGCGCAAAGGGTTCCCTCTTTCGAATTTTATCCAAGAAATACTCGAGACATTTCGAATAGTTCTTAATGCACGCCTCTCGTGTCCGAATTGTTTCCAGTCCCTTGCGCCTATAATAATCGAGAGCAACGCTAAATGTAGACGGTCCCCCCAATTCCACATAAGTTGAATTCCAGTTTCCGTACTCGACCGACTTGTCATAATCAGCACCCCATATAGATTTGTCTGAATCGGGATGAGGTGGCACAACAGTCGGCACAAACAAATACTTACGGAGTGCATAACTCAGATGCATGTCTTCTCCGCATTTTAAAAACTGTTCGTCTATGTTTGGGACATCGCGTATTAACGTTGAGACCCATTCACGCTTAAAAAACCATGAATGACCGACAATATCGACAATTTCCGGTTGAGAATTATTTGCACCCCAACCACGACGTTTATCGTTGTGATATTGGTATCCTGCACCAAAAGTGACCCCCACTGTACCTAGAAGTGCATTGTGTGTTTTCATAGTGTTTACGCAACTTTCAAACCATCTCCTAGCGGGTATAGTATCATCGTCAAACACACATACGTATTGACCTGAAAGAAGGGGATATAGCGCATAAAATCGCGCCCAAACGCCCATATTGCGCGAAGATGTAATTACCGTCATTTTTAGAGAGTCGTCTTTAGCAATTTCCATGAGTTCGTTGTAGTTCTCATGACCGCTATTGTTCCACACAATGATATGCTTTGGAGGAATCGTTTGGTTTCGAACAGCAGTTAACTGTTCCCTAAATACTTTAAACCGCTTCCATACGTTAAGGACGCACGTTATTTCAGTCATTTAATGATTAAACGTGTATTCCCGTAAATACGTTTACAATGAATGTTCTCATATGCTTTGGAACCCGACCAGAGTATATCAAGGTTAAATCGTTAATTGAAAATATACCACATGTGAAAACATGTATGACTGGTCAACATACAGACCTACTTGCCTGTATACGTGCGGACTATCTATTGAACATTGAAAATTCTTCACCGAACCGTTTGAACAATCTTTTCATAAACATATTGAAACACAGTCATGTATTTGAAGGGGTGGAATATGTACTTGTCCAAGGAGATACGACATCTGCAGTAGCAATGGCAATATCTGCAGTTCATCACGGTAAAAAAGTAATTCATCTCGAAGCAGGACTTCGTACGTATGATATCGATGACCCTTTTCCAGAAGAACTCAATCGCCAAATCATAAGTCGGATTGCATACGTGCATTTATGTCCCACAGAACTCAACAGGCAGAATCTCGCGCTCGAGAACATTACGAAAAACGTATATGTAGTGGGAAACACCGGTCTAGATTCAATTCATCCGGGAGGTTGTACATATGGTCAGACTATATTCATAACTCTTCATCGCAGGAAAAATGTTGAAAATATTCACGAGTGGTTTAGTCAACTGGATTCAATTGCTTGCGATCATGCAGAGTATGATTTTGTGATAGCATTACATCCCAACCCAGAGATACAGAAGTATAGGGGTCTGTTGAAACATGTTCGGGTTATAGAACCCCAGTCTCATGCGGATACTATAGAAATTATACGCCATTGTAACTTTATAATTTCTGATAGTGGAGGTATTCAAGAAGAGTCAAGTTTTCTCAAAAAGAAAATTATAATTTGCCGTTCAAGTACCGAACGACCGGAAATCTTGGGAACAACTGGTCTGTTGTGCCCGTCTCCGAATGAGTTGAGACGCTGTTTCGAAGTAGTGTCGCAGAATCCATACACATCGGATGATTGTCCCTTTGGCGACGGAAAATCATACGTTAGAGTTAAACAGGTTCTAGACGAATTAACTGATTTACAACCACACTAAATACATACACAAAGCAACCGATGTCCGATACCCTGAACCGTTGTTTCGAAAAACATTCGTTCGAAGAACTGAATTCTATCGATCTACACATGCTTATTTCTGCAGTTCGATTCGGACTACAAAAGTGTCCAAGTGCATCTGTCTTCTTTGACGTAGGATGCAACGCGGGAAGTTTCGTGAAGGTTCTCACTGGATTTGGAATATATAAAGATATCCACTGCTTTGAACCGCATCCTATCCTCTCCCGAAAGGTTATCGATGTCTATCCGCATGTTACCATGAACGAAGTGTGCATAGGGAGTTCAGAAGGAAGCGTGGATATTCATATCCCGATGCATAGCGTTGGTCTCAGTAGTATCATACGGCGCCCGGTGTTTTCTAAACTCAATCAACCAATTACCACACTAAATGTCAAGTGCACAACAATCGACGCCTATTGTAAGGATCGTGGAATTGATAGTATCGACTTTATAAAGATTGACGTTGAAGGTGCGGAAAAACACGTGTTTCTAGGCGCAAGGGACATGCTGGCAAGTAAGAAAATCAAGTGCGGCGTGTTTGAGGTCGGGGAAACACTAACCGACGCAGGTACATCCGCAAGTGAAATTTGCGACATGTTGACAGAGTATGGGTATACAATCAATAAAACGCTCAGTTCATCGGATTTTGTATTTCATGTTTAAGGTTTAACCAGTTTATTCGTAGCAAACACAATGAAACTTGTAACACTTGGTCAAGGTCACCATAAAAACTGGAACGGCATTCAACTGATGTGCGCTTCCATGGGTATTGACTTTGAACTTGTGACAGATGCGTCCAGACTCACGCGATTTGACTACGACATTCTGATTTCTGTATCGCGATACCTTCACCCTGAACAGTTTCCACCGCACGTAAAGGTAATTATCGGACCTCATTTCTTCCCTGAATCTCATACCGGTATGCATGGACCTCTATGCAAAACGAGCGAGCGGGCAGTATTCAACACCCTTTCTCTTTGGAACGAAAAGGCGCATAATGATCTATACGGTTCTCTTGTCGTTCCGATTGTTCAATTTCCGTATGCCGTTGACGTAGACAGATTTTCTGCAAAACCTGCAGACTCTGCTGTCTACGACTGCCTGGTCTACTTTAAGCACCGCGACCCCGCGCTTTTACATCGCACAGTAGAGATACTGCAGGCAAAGGGTGTTTCACATCGATGTATTCGCTACGGTTCCTACTCGGAACAGCAGTACATGGACGAACTAAAACAGTGCAAGTTCATGCTCGTCATTGACGGACACGAATCACAGGGGTTCGCACTGCAGGAGGCGATGTCTACAAACACACCGCTCTTAGTCCTTGACGCAACCTCATTGTTTGACGAAATATTGGACGACGGTACCTCGTATTGGAAACAGAAAACAACAAAAAACATACATGCGACATCAGTACCGTATTGGTCGGACACTGAATGTGGAATTCGCATCACCGATATTTCCGATTTACCTTCTGCACTGGATACCATGTCAAATTCGTACCAAACATTTACTCCGCGCGAATATGTTGTTCGTACGCTCTCTCCAAAAGCGTGCATGCAACGAATTCTCGACTATTTTGGTTTAGATATATCAACCCACACAAATAAAACTGATTAGTATGAACACCATTCATACATTCTACGTAAATCTAGATAACCGGGCAGATCGTAAAGAACTTGTCGAACAGGAACTCGCAAAGATTGATTGCACGTTTGAACGGTTTCCTGCTATTCTCCACCCAAATGGAGCGGTCGGAGTCGGTCTTTCGCAAATTGCATGCTTGAAACTTGCAAAGGAACGCAATCTGCCTCAAATCATGATCGTCGAGGACGATATTTCGTGGGTTGGAGACGTAAATTTAGCGCTTGAAAATCTAAAAGAGCAAGAGTTTGACGTAGCACTGCTTTCCTCTGTGTTCGAGGGAATATCAAATCCTGTACGAGTCAACGATATCTTTGTACGTTCTGCGCGAGTACAAACGGCAGCAGCGTACATATGCAAGCAGCATTACTACGATACGCTTATCCGGAACTTTGAGGAAGCGATACAACTGCTTCAAGGTGGAAAGGTTCACCCTGACAAATGTGCGATAGATCAGCATTGGAAGGTTCTACAGGAAAAAGACAGATGGTTGTACGCCCATCCAACGATTGCAGTTCAACGCCCGGGGTACAGTGATATTCAAAAAGCGTATGCCGACTACACTACCGCGTATCGTCGTCGTCGTTAAAGATAGACTTTGCGTTGATGGTTATGTACTTTCCACCCGGAATACGAGTTGCAGTGTATCCAATCGAATGGTCTTCGAACAATTGAGTCTCGAAAAAGTCGCGAGACGAACATACGACATCTGCTGCTTTGCGACTCAAAAAGTAAAACCTCCCCGGGCAGTACGCGGTCCCCATCATTTTAAACGGGTTCTTGAATTCGATGTCTACATTGGGGTAGTGATACGTGCTAATACTATCTCTAACCTCTACAAACTCACCTCCGTAATCATTCGGTCTCATATCTGTATGTATGAACGACTGCAGGTTGTGTAGATTACACTTCATATCGTCATCTGTTTTCAAAATGTACTCTACATCTGGAAAGAGTTGCACGATCGCACGAATAGAAAGGTGTGACTTCATTGGCAACTTTTCGTAGGTGTCCTTACACTTTACAGTGAGAAGGTGATTCTCTGCATCGTGGACGTATTCGGTTTTTAATTCAGGATCGCCAATTACATGGAACCACGGAAATCCAAGTTCCTTTGTCCACGTTGCGTTTTGTATGAGGCGCTTTCGACTGTACTTTTTACAGTTTAGAATAAACATACATGTATTTTTGGCGGTGATCATTTTAAGCAATAGTGTATCAATATGTAAATGCCCGTCTCTTCAAACGTAACGTGGTTAACGAACGATATGTTTCCGGAAACAACGAAAAATATTTTTATTGCTGTTGACCACCCTACAGTATTTAAAAACCCAGAAGCGTCCATATACCTCGTAGCGTTTGCATGCGAACCCGAAGCAATTTCGCACGGCAGGAGTATGTTTATAGAGAACCACAAGAACTACGACCTCTTGCTCACACACGATGAAGAAATACTCAAGCAATGTCCCAACGCACGTCTATGTGTGTTTGGATCGTGTTGGGTTTCGCCGTCTGTGTACGAGTCTATAGATGTCCCGCGCAAACAACCTCGGATCTCATGCTTGACAGGTTCGAAAGAGTTAACACCCGCACATACCTATCGCAAGTCTCTGTACTCGAATCAACTGCGCATACCGTTTCCGATAACCTGGTTTCGGTCATCAAAGGGGGAACCATTGCCTGCGCATCAACACAATCCGATCGTTTACGACGATAAATCTGTCCTGTTTTCAGACTTTCAGTTTTCAGTCGCTATAGAAAATTCCAGACAGACTCATTATTTCACGGAAAAACTCATTGACTGTCTCGTGACGAAGACGATTCCAATTTATTACGGTTGCCCAAACATCGCCGAGTATTTTGACACGCGGGGATGGATTCTTCTGGAAACCACGAATATTGACGAGTTTGTATACAAGGTTCACAACTTTCTACCCAAGTACGAGGACTGTACTAGTACGATCGAACATAACTATCGAGAAGTGATGAAGTACAAGGACTGTGCGGTAAACATTCAGCGCGCCATGAATTTAGGCACCTGAACCCCTGCAAGTCTACCCCATTGCAGAACATCGGCAAGTGACGAAACTTTGGACATAATATCTTTTTCGGCGCCGTCGAACCACCCGGAGTAATCGGCATTATGTCCCTCAATGTCGCTATAACTCTCCCGCTGCTCTGCCATAAAGGGTGTCACTACTTTGACACGGAAGGTCTTGAACATGTATACATCGATCTGCTCATTCAGCGTCGCCTTGTACTGTATGAGTCGGTCGTATGTGTTTACGACATTCCAGAGAGTCCAGTGCGTCGTAAAACCATGAGGCAGGTCGTGGAGTTTTACGTGTTGGGTGGAAAGAGGTTGATTGAACGTCGTGCCATTACGCGCTCTAGACGTAGCGCCCAAAACAACGTCCCATTTGTCACCATGCAACGAGAGTTTGTACATGATCTCATTCCATAGTTCGAGAATGGCGCGCGGGTGGCGATTTCGCGGAGTGCAGTCGTCTTCCCAGACCAAAACCCAGGGTTCGCCGCGCGCCCGCGCTTCTTCCACTACCTTGATGTGCGAGAGAGCACACCCCTTCCACCCGGGACTTTCGCGGATCGCGGGAACACGCACGAGGGGAAACGCGCCCTTCCAATCTTGTTGAATGTTATGCCATCTGTCGATGCGCTCATCCAAATTTATCACATATGCGGTAGACATTTACTCGTATATTTCAGATGCTATAAAATGCCCTGCACGATCGTTCCGCACCTTATGGGGGGTCTCGGAAACTGGTTGTTCCAGGTGGCAGCAGCAGTGAAGTTTTCACAAGACGCGGGCGTCGAGTATGTTCTCGTGAAAGAACTGAATCACCGATCACCTCACGCTCCCGAAGCAGATTACCTTTCAACAATTTTTTCGGAATTCAAACAGCGCGACAAGTTGCGATATGTAGGCGGCAAAGAGTTTCGCGAACCCGACAATTTTCGACACACGTACGACTATGCACTTTCCGTATATAACCTGCGCAACCAAGACATAGACGCGGTTCTCACTGGATATTTTCAAAACCACTTGTTTGTTCCCAAAACGTTCAAGCACATGCTGACTTTGCCTGTGATAGATTCTTCAAAAGTTCGCGACACGTGCTTCATACATATTCGAGGCGGGGATTATGTGAACCACTCCTTTCACGACCTTAAACTCTCTGTTTATTACCAACGATGCATTGAAAAAGTCCGAAACGAGCATGGTATCAGAAAGTTTTCGATTTTTACGAACGATAAACCGTACGCGCTCAAGCAGTCGTTCATTGAGAGCATAGATTATGAATTCGTTGACGCTTCCGAAATAGAATCACTCGTGCTAATGTCGGAATGCAAGGCGGGAATCTGCGCCAATTCGTCGTTTTCGTGGTGGGGTGCGTTCTTGAACCCGGCGAGACCTATTTACATGCCGTCCAAATGGTTCAACAACCCAGACATGGAAATTTCCGGGTACTACTTTCCCGGAGTTGCGGTATTAAATGTCGCATAATATTTGGGGTAAGATTAATGTTCAGTCAAAACATTAGAAGTATAATTCGCCGTCATGTGAATCATCGGACGACACCTTCTACACATGAACCGTATCAGTTTCAAAAAAATTTAGAGGGTCCCTTCTCTTTCCCGCTTATGACTCACGACAGTTTGAACTTCATAGATATATCTTCAATCGATCCCGACGCGAAATACACCTACAACGGGGGAATCGTTCGGAAAGATGCAGATACGCTCCGTTTATTCTATCGAAGAGGTGTCGAACCAAAAATGATGCGTGACACCATTGCGACGTGCCTCCTTACGAATGACTACACGCCCGTACCTGATAGTCATAAAATCGTATACACGTACTCAAACGCTGAATTAATCGCCACAAACGACGGACACTCCTTTCGTATGCACGGAATTATACACAACGGGGAGCACTGTGAAGATCCTCGCGCTATTCTCCATAACGGCGCGTGGTTTGTCATCTACACCGACGGGTACCGCATGGGTGTAGCAAAGTTGGAGTTGGACACCTGCAAAACTATATATACCCATTATCTCCAACCGTCCGACGTCATTAAGAATAAAGAATCGGACGGTAGGGAAAAAAACTGGATACCGTTTTCTCACGAAGACGACATCATGATGCTGTATTCCGATACTCCTCGAATCATCTTGCGATTTCATGATACAGGAAGTAAATTGGAAATGCATCCAATACATTCCCTGGGACCGCACACCATTTCAAAGGTCGGGAATATTCGAGGAGGCGCTAACCCCGTCAAATATGACGACGAAGACCATATGCTATGGTTTTTTCACACCGCAAAGTCGCAGAAGTACAGCATGGGCGCCTATGTTACAAAAGGGTACGACATGGTCGTGAAAGTAATAGATATACCTATACTAGAAGGTGCGCCGTGGAAAGGACAAAGACCGATGGAAACCACTATAAAAGACAATGTGGTCTACCCGTGCGGTGCGATAACCACTCCTACCGGATGGGACGTATCTATGGGAATATGCGACTACAAACTTGCCATACTCCACGTGCCTCGGTCTCTACTCGCTCCGCTGGTAAACCTTCCAACTACCCGAGTCGTAGAGTTCGACGTACCCCTTCTCGACTAGGAGTTTCTGCGCTTTCTGAGTCGTCGGCCAATTCGTGTCGTCAAAGACCCAGATACCGCCAGGACGGATCTTGTTACAGTAGAGTTCGACTTCCCCACATGATATTTCTTCCGAATGGTTGGAGTCCTGGTGCAGCAGGTCAATAGTCCCGTCTTTAAATCTGTGAAACACACTTGTCGATTTGTCCCGCCACAACTGGACGTTCTTGCGGTCATGCTTGTCCATCAGGTCGCGGGTGTACTTGTAGAAATAGTCGTAGTCGATTTTCGCCCACCAGTCGTCGTTCGCCTTGTCGTTCGTACCTTCGAGCGAGGCAGGTGCCGACCACGCATCCACGCCGATTACCGTGGCGTCAGCACCTGCTGCCACGGCGATCGGAAGAAGACTCTTTCCCGCAAACACTCCAAGTTCAAGACATGTTTTCGGGTTGTAGGTTTCCACGACGTCTACGAGTTTGAGCGCCTTTTCGGGTGTGCACCATCCGTCGAGTTTGGCGTACTCGGGAGATTGCAGGTACGTGCGGAAGGCGGCGTCCATTGAACAACGTTGCGTTTCAATTTAATATCATTAAACGCATCTGTTAGTAAACTATGAACATACTAGACATCCCTGCGTTTGTAATTAATCTTCCGAGAAGCGCAGACAGACTGGATCTTGTAAAGCGCAATATATCAGAAGCGGGGTTTACAGACGTAACGATTTTTGAAGCATTAGATGGACGCGATAAAAAAGCAACTGCAGATACTTTAATTATGTTTGGCATTCCAAATATAGACCAAGAGGTGTCTACAGGGCAGTTGGGTTGCATGCTGTCGCATTTCAAGGTGTTAAAACACGTTATTGATAACAATATTTCTCATGCAACGATATTTGAAGACGACGTACATTTTCACCCAGAGTGGAGTAAGTTGCATACACAGTATCTTGAAAAGACTCCAATCGACTTTGATATTCTATTTATTGGAAATGGCCTTGATAGTTGTCGTACTATAGATAGTACACACGATATAAACGAAATAACAATAGAACCTGCATGGTGCACGCACGCTTATGTTGTTACTCTCGAAGGCGCAAAAAAACTGTTGAATAGTCTTTTGAACTGGAATTACAAGGAATTTAACCACGGAAGTCGAGGGAAAACCCTTACAGGTCTTTATGCTATCGATATTATGATTGTAAATATCGAAAACAAATGCATATACGAAAACCAACCGAAACCATTTACGTGGTATTCTTGGAACGGTACAAAGTATCCATGCGCGTTCAATAAACTGCCAACCACCGGAAATGGTTGCAGGAACACAGGATTGGTATTTCAAAATACAGACATGTTTAAAACTTTAGTTGGAGAAGACGGTTATATACATAATGATAATTTTTACGATGAGAGTGGTAAAATAATAGACACTTCGGGATATGAAACTACGGAGCAGTGGATAGCAGATAATTTTATATCTCCGAACGCAGTCGTTCTTGAACTTGGGGGGAGACTTGGCGTAGTAGCAACCCATGTTAACAAGCGATTAAACAATACTCGGAATCATTTTGTTGTTGAACCCGACCCAAATGTATTCAATCGGATGTTCCGAAACCTTGTATCTCACAACTGCAATCCCTATGTGTTTAACGGAGTCATATCAAACAAACCGCTCTATTTTCAAGAAGCAGGAATAGGAAGTCGCACTCGTGAATTACCCTGCTCATGCGAATCGTTCATAGTTCCAAATAAGAGTCTAAAGCAGGTTATTGAAGAAACTGGACTACAATTTGATACACTTGTTGCGGATTGCGAAGGTTGCCTAGAAGGGTTTTTCGACGAAAATATTGACTACCTCGACAACTTTAAGATGATTACGTATGAAGAGGATTATGGACATGAATGCGATTATGAAAAAATTAAAAGAATCCTTGCGGAGCATCATTTTGTATGCATACGACCCGGAGGGCACTCTGTTTGGGAACGACGACCCCCGGTTCCAGCGCCCGCCCCCCCTCCCCGGGTATTTGCAGATGTCATTAAAATGCCCGACATTTCATCAACGCGCAAAAAGTTCTTTTGGAACAAACGGTAGTGTTTGTTTTCATACAAAATATTTATAACGTATACATAAACATCGCGCGATGTACTCATATAAAAATGTTGTTCTTATTGTAGTATTTACATGGGCGAGAGACTGCGTTCATGTAAATAGATTACGTAATCTTTACGAAGCGCATTTTAAACGAGTTATCTTTTATTCACATACTGCTGAAAATGCTTCAAAAGAACAAATCGCAGATGGAGTACATTACATGGATATACGCAATGGATGGAATGTTATTCGAATATTTGACCATTTTGCAAGCACATACGCCCACGAAATCCATACATTAGATGGTGTATTTTATAGTATGGATGATAACATCATAAACGTAAATATTTTAAAGTTTTATAGTCCAAGTAAAATTCTTCATTTATTCAGTAACCCCGCTTGGACCAGTATGGTTCCGGGTCATCCAGACAATCATAATGAAATGATGGATGTTGATACTCACAACGGTTGGCATTGGAGTGGAAAACATATAAACAGTTTCAAAGAGTTGTTAAAAGACCCAGAATTTAACGTGGAAAAATACGGTAGTAAATGTAGGGGTCAATTGGGCGATTACTTTTATCTTCCGATTCGATATGTACGCGAAACTTTCAAACTATTTACACTTTTTGAAAAATACGACCTAATGCTTGAAATCGCAATTCCAACCGCTATTCGTATGATAGAACCAAACGAGGAAAATTATCATAACTTCAAAACCATTGAGTTATGGGGAGAAGAATATCGCAGCGCATTGCTTCATAAAGAATTAGTATACGACATATTTATTCGTCAATTAATGTTGTTTGTGCACCCGATAAAGTTTAACCATAACCCAGAAGCGCTAGAATGGATTGAAGATATATTTTCAAAACCTAGACAGAACGATAAATGCGTGGTAATCACAACCATAAATGGAATGACAGAAGCAATAAGGAAACATATAAACTCAGACTACGACGTTATAGTTGTTGCAGATAAAAAGACTCCCAATACATTTCGATTACAATCTCCTGAAACTTATTATGAAAAAACTGAAGAAGTCAAATATACGCTTCGAGAAAAGAGATGTATATTTATGGATGTAACACTGCAAAATTCTTTGTTCGATAGATTATCAAAGTTAATACCCTTCAATCATTACGGTCGTAAGAATTTGGGATATCTATACGCGATTTTACAGAGGTATACTGTAATATACGAAACCGATGACGATAATATACCCAACGACAACTTTGATATTTTTGCAAATGCAGTTGAACTTGAAGATACTAAACATACGTGGATTAATATTTTCAAGTACTTTACAAATAACGCACATATATGGCCTCGTGGTTACCCGTTGTCTCTGGTTAAATCTAAACCAGAATTTAAGACTAGCGAAACATCTATTGTGCCATCCATCGTAATCGGACTTGTAGAAGGTGATCCGGATGTCGATGCAATATTTCGTCTTACGCAAATAGGCGATATTGAATGGGAAAAAAACAAAGCAGTAGTTGTATCAAATAAAAATATCTGCGTATTCAATACTCAAAATACATTCTGGACTGATTCTTCTATATTTATAACGATGATACTGCCTTGTTCAGTAACATTTCGATACTGCGATATATTAAAGGGAATAGTAACTAACATTGTGCTAAAATGGACAAATAAGCGAATCATGTATACGTCGCCAAATGTTATTCAGATTCGCAATGATCACAATCTTATAAAAGATTTAGAATCAGAACAACCAATGTATATTTCAAACGAAGTTATTTTAAACTTTATTGAAGATGGTATAACATGCGAAGATGACATAAAAACAATTCTTAGAAAGATATACAATAATCTATTTGTAAAAAAAATTGTTCAACAGGTGGATATAGATATTCTTGAGGAATGGCTACAATATTTCTAAAACAAATACAATGGTATGTATAGAAATACACAATGTGTTTACTATTGGATATAAATGTGAATCGTCTGGGTTTTTAGACTTTTTAGGTGTTCAAAAATATTCCTCCCCGTTCTCGTTTATGCTTATAGATATAAATACATCACTTTATTTTATAGACACCGCCTTCACAACATATACAGACAAGGATTCTTATATCGATACTTGGAGACTTCCACTTAAATTTTTTGGAGGAGAATGGGGGTGTTACCATATACACAAAGTTTCAGACACTATTACTGAAGGAACAGAAATATCAAGACTTAATCAGATATGTGCATGGAATCATCATAATATTACTGATGATGAAACTGCGGAACGTATGGGCAGACGTTCTCGTCATTTATTACATTTACTTGAAACTACCCCAGAAACACTTTTATTATTTTATATTGAAAAACTGCAGTGGTACGAAGAAGGAAAGAGCATATACTTTGATGTAGATCGGTTAAAAAACTATAAATGTAATTTTTTAATATTAGTTCCGGTGAGAAATTTTGATAAAGAGTTGTTCATAGCGTATGATAATAACAAAATCAGGGTAATTTATATTTCAATTCCAGCAGAAGGTTGGGAAATACCGCATAATAACACAATAAAGAACATGTTAAATGAACTTTTTGCATTCGCCATCAAAGAGAGAGATCCTCAATTTTCTGGTTCAACTCAGAAGAATTAAATATAATTCCATGAATCCATTTTCATGAGTTGTCTAACCCAAAAAAATAGAACGGTTTCCCGTTCATTTATTTAGTTTTTACATTTCTGCATCTACGCGACTGGCGCCTTCGGGAAGTGCGCCTTGAGGTACGACTGGAGGTTGAGGTACGTGACCGTGTCCTTGTCCGTCACCTTGAGGAGGCGCGACAGGACGCCGTCCGGAATGATGCGGCGCTTGTTCGAGGGGTCGAAGCAGTTGTTCGACTTCACGTACGTCGACACGAACTTCGTGACCTCCGTCTGCGAGCGCTGCGAACCCGCCGGGAGACTCATGAACGTGCACAACTCCGCGGAGAGCGCGCGCGGCTTGAGGAAGGCGTTCTTCGAGCGGCGGAGTTCGTGCGCCGCCTTCTCCTCGGGCGTCATGTCCGCGACGTCCTTCTTGACGCGGCGCTTGCGGCGCGCATCCTTGACCTCGCGCGCCGCCGTCTTGGCAGCGTTGAGGGCGTCCGTGATCGCCTGCTTGAGGTCCGCAGACACGCGGGCGCGGATCTGGCGGATGTTCTCAACGACCTCCAGGAGCGTCGGGGCAGCGCCCGACGCGGGCGCGGCATCCGCGGCAGGCGCCGCCGCAGGAGCAGCGGCGACCACGGGGACCGTCACCTCCGTCTTGGCAGCGACCGCCTTCTCCTTCTTCGCCTTGGGAGCGGGGGCGGCAGCGGCAGGCGCCGCGACGGCGGGGGCGGCAACGACTGCCGGGGCGGCGGCAGACTTCTTCGTCGACTTCTTGATCTCCTTGACGGTCTCGGCAGCGGCGCTCATGTTTGATACAGAGTGAGAAACAGTAGAGGGCATTCTAACGCGGTTGTGTATAGTACATCGCGCGACGACGTAAATAGGTTTGAGTGCGATTTTATTTGTTGCGGAGAAGCAATGAGCAGTTACGGATTCGGACCGTCCAAGAAAGGACGCATTGCAGATTGTAGCATGATGACGCGGAACGTCAAATTAAGCGCACAGGGTGCATCAGACGCGACGTATTCTGGAAACCCTACGAAAAACCCCTTTCGACTATCTGCTGCCATACTGAATGGAGGAGCGTACGCTTCGGCAATCGTTGCTCAACAGAATATGGGGGTTCTTCCGCCGCCCCCTGTCGATAATGGTCCCCAAACTTTCCCATCCACGTATAATTTATTTTCTCCGTTTAGTGTATCAGACTGGTTGTTGAATAACGGTTACTCTAGCGAATCGACAACCCCGGTCGGAATTACTATGATGACAGCATCTCCTTTCGTCCCAAATCCAGGGTCGCCAAGATCGTCTTCTTTCTACACGAAGTATCTACTCGACCTAACCAAATCATTCACACTAATTTCAACATTTTTAACGAAAACTGGTGGCAGTCCACCGCTCGACGGATTCGCCGTGGCGATTTCGGCAGATCCTCGTAGGTTTGGAGGAAACGGAGGAGGATTAGGTATATTCGGGTCTAGCACCGGTTACCCTGCCACAACATACCCCGTAGTCGCCGTTAAAGTCAATCTGCTTGGAACGCCGCCAGACACATCTCTAGAAACCGCAAACACATCTGGAACAGCACCGTCTGGAAGCGCAACATCCATTTCTAGTATAGCATCTAGCATAACCAATACCAACAACCTCACCGTAACTGTTCGTTTGGTATATAATTCTACGCTAAAAACCCTTTCGTGGACTGTAAACGACGGAACGAATAGTGCTGCAACTACATACACGAGTGTAGACCTTTCAACTCTGTTAGGAGTGAATAACGGATACGTCGGAGTGGGAGCAGGCGCAGGCAGTGCAATCCAACCCGTCTTTCTCACCGGAATGACGTACGCACAGTAGATCTGTTTCTTACCTACTTTTTCAGCAAATCTTTGGGTCCGGACGGGCAAAAAGATTTTTTGGGCAAAAGGGGGTATTTAACAAACGGCAAAAGATATTGAAATGATAAATGGCCATTTATCTTGAAAAGTTGAGGTCGAAAAAAAGTTTGCAAATCGCATTTTGAGTCAAAATTTGAGGGGGGGGTATGCCGATTTTTTCTGTTTTCTGAGGGTACCCCCCCTCCTCCCAGCAGGGGCAGACTTTTGAATTTGAATCCTTAATCTGAAACTCACTCTGGATGACGGAGAGGCCATTCTGAAAAAGGGTTGCATCCGTTTTAGACCCCCAAAATCTCCAAAATCTATCTACGAGGAATGTGCAAAAAGAAGGAAATGTCCGAGAGCAAATTTGGGTTTGTGGACCACGTGGTCTACATAAATTTAGATCACCGAACGGACCGGTGGGATCAGATCCTTGCCGAACTGGCGCCGCACTTCCCCCCGGAAAAGGTCACGCGGTTCAGCGCGATCCGCCGCGACAACGGGGCGTTGGGGTGTACTGAGAGTCACATTGCGGTCCTGGAGATGGCGAAAGCAGCAGGGTGGAAGAACGTCCTCATTTTGGAAGACGACGCCATGTGGATCGCGGAGAATTTCGAAGAAGCGTACGCGACCCTCGAGCGCCTTGCAGCAGGTGCGTATGACACCATCATGCTGAGTTCGGCGTGTGCACGGTGGTACATAGGGTCTCTCAAACTCATAAGTGCACAGACGGCGTCTGCGTACCTCGTGAACTCGTCGTATTACGACACGCTGCTTTCAAACTTTCGGGAGTCGAAAGATCTGTTCGAGGTTTCCAACGACGGTCCAAAACATGCACACGATCAGTACTGGAAGAGGTTACAGCAGCGGGACAACTGGTTCGTCGTCATACCGAGTCTGATGAAACAGAGACCTGGGTATAGCGATATAGAACGGAAAGTTGTAGATTATAGTTGAACATTGTAGTTGTAGGCGCAGTAGTATGCGGTATTAATGTAGGTGGCAAACTCGCACGAATCCCACATCTCGACGAGTACGGAGAGCAGGACGGTGGCAATGTCGAGACTCAGGTGCTTTTCGGTGTTGTAGGTGTGCATGATGTTGCGGAGGTTGCGCAGAATGGTGTGATACTTTTGCATGTGTGCGTCATTCCAGTAGCGCGTGTCCTGAATGATGGAATTTATAAGCACGACGAGGGCGGGATATGACAATGAAATAAAGTGCTCGTGGTGGATCGGGAAATCAAACTCGCGAAGGACTTGGCAGATGCGCAACCACCGGTTGTCGCGGATATCTGCAGTCGTGACCAGCGCGGGTTGCCCCTCGTGGTAGAGGGGTTTACGGAGTCTTTTGCGGTACCGCACAATCCTGCGGAGACGGCACGTATCTTCTTTGGAAAAGGGTGTGCGCGTGTAGGGGTTTTGCACTTCAAGATCCTTCTGGGACCACTGAAAGATTGTGCGCTGGTCGAACCACCAGATCTTGCCATCCTCCTCGACCGAAAAGTAGTTGGAGGGGTGGACGTCCTTCTTGTCTTCGCAGGTGACGACGTCGGAATCGTTGTGGCACTCGCGCCGGTCAATGGCGCCGGGACCCGCGAGGTCGTTGTACGCCCTGACGTTCCCGCCACGCACGACCGCCTGAAACTTTGTGATTCCGCGAAGCGCTCCTGCCGTCACCCACGACCGCACGCGTCGGGTGCGCATGTGCATGCCGCAGTACATGCAGTTCGTGAGGGCGTTCTTGGTGCACCTCTCAACTGATTTTTTATTTTGGCATGCAAGGCACTTCATATTACGCTTATTCGAGTCCGACACGAAAATATGACGACAAAACGGATCGGGCGGATTTCGGGGGTAGAATAGCACAGACAAGAGAAGAAATGGCAGCACCCGCAACAGTCAACGTTTGCAAGATCAATGCGTCCAACATCACGTTTTCGGAAGTCAAGAAGAACAAGCAGGGCGGCGGGTCCGTCTCCTTCAAGTACACGAACCAGAACGTTCAATTTCGCTTCCCGCAGTTCATGTTTCCGGGCGGGGTTCTCGTGAAGGACAATCAGAACAAGGACGGCAGCGTCACGACGTCCTATACGATGTCAGCGAGTCTCCACGGGTGTGACCCGTACGGTGCTGAACCCGCGGCAGGCGCGGACGATGTGCAGAAGGCGTACAACTTCCTGCGCGAGTTTCAAGAATCAGTGATCAAGGCGGCGGTGGACAACAGTCCCAAGTGGTTCGGAAAGAAGCGCGAAATCGGGTCGATTCGCGATTCGTTCAACAAGTTCCTGAGCGTTTCGGTCGATAACACGGCAGAGGGATGGGTGCCGAACGGCAAGTATCCGCCGAGTCTCAAGTTCAAGTTGCCCGTGTACGACGGCAAGGTCTGCACGGACATCATCGACGACGCGGAGAACGACGTGATTCTCAAGTCGCCGACGGAACTGCCGGACGCGTTTGGCAAGGGTTGTTCGGCGAAGATCATTGCGCAGGGCAGCATCTACATCATCGGGCAGGCGTTCGGTCTCACGTGGAAACCGTCGTTCGTCCAGGTGAGCAAGCGGCGCAAGCAGACGGCGCGCGACCTGTTCCGCGAGGACCAGGACGACGGCGAGACTACGGCAGCGCCGCCGGCGGGCAGCGCGCGCGCGGCGTTCGCGGCAGCAGACGATGACGACGACGACGACGATGCGGCGCCAAAGGCGGGCGCGGGCGCGGGCGCGGGCGCGGGCGCGGGCGCAGCAGATGACGACGACGACGAGGTGGGTTATGGCGGTGTGGTTGAACCTCCTGCTTCGGCGCCCGCACCGGCACCGGCACCGGCGCCAGCGTCGGCAGCAGCG
>Ga0209597_1000068_pt1 | contig 60544 bp, 61 predicted proteins | sample M_140625_MF_Meta_FD_187316 | JGI IMG/M metagenome (GOLD analysis project Ga0209597, IMG submission 187316) | Freshwater microbial communities from Lake Montjoie, Canada to study carbon cycling - M_140625_MF_MetaG (SPAdes) (version 2) | ecosystem: Environmental > Aquatic > Freshwater > Lake... | reverse complement strand
AAAAAAAATCAATATCAAATATCTACCAAAAAATCTTTCCTTGAAAGATAAAAAAAAACAAAGTAAAATGCTCCAAAAATCACAAAAAATGTACAAAAAAGGACTCTATTACACAAGAAAAAAAATTAATTCATTTAAATCAAAAAAATCAAAACATGTAGAAAAAGCATTAAAAATGTACAAGGTTGACAAAATTGATGCAACAAATGAATTATCTAAAAAAACGAAATGTTCTAAAGAATCTTTAAAAAAAATAATAAATAAAGGTCAAGGCGCGTATTATTCATCAGGATCACGACCAAATCAAACAGCTCAATCATGGGGGATCGCGCGTTTAGCAAGTGCTATTACATCAGGAAAAGCTTCCATCGTAGATTATAATATTTTGGAAAAAGGTTGCCAAAAGTCTAGTAAAGCATTAGTTTTAGCAAAAAAACTCAAAAAAACAGTAAGATTAAGAAAATCTCGAAAAACAAATTTAATTTAATTTTATAATATTTATAATAATTCTGATTATGAATAGGAAATAATTAAAATATAACGCGTTTAAATTTAACACAAAAAGTATTTAAAGATTTTTAGTAAAAAATACTTATAATGAACACGCCAAAAAATACTCCAACTACATATGAAGGAAATGTATTGACAATACAAACAGTTCAAATTGCTCCTTTTAGAACATTAATGACTGCTCTAAAAGATATATTATTAGAAACAAATATATCATTTCAACCAGATGGTATTCGAATTATAAACATGGATAAATCTCATACGATTTTAGCACATTTATATTTGGCGTCTCAAAATTTTGAATTTTATGAATGTAAAAAGGAAAAAATAATTATTGGCGTCAACATGTTTCATTTATTCAAGTTAATTAATTCTATTGATAACGACGATACTTTGAGTATTTACATTGAAAATGGTGATTATGTAGACGGCGTTGTATCACATTTAGCTCTAAAATTTGAAAATGGAGAAATTAAGCAATGTAAAACTCAAAAGTTGCGATTGATTGAGCCAGACACAGAAGAATTGGAATATCCGGATGTAAAATTCTCATCGGTCATTAATTTACCATCAGCCGACTTTCAAAAAATAATTCGGGATTTATCGAGTATTTCAGATAAATTGGAAATCAAATCAGTCGGTAGTGAATTAATATTTAAATGTTCTGGACAATTCGCATCAGCAGAAATCCATCGTGCTGAATCCGATGGAAGTTTGGGTTTTATATTGAAACAAGATTCATCTAAAATCATACAAGGTGAATTTTCTTTAAAGAATTTAGGATATTTTATTAAATGTACTAATTTGTGTTCTCAAATCGAGGTTTATTTAGAAAATGATTTGCCTTTAGTAGTGAAATATAACGTGGCTTCATTGGGAGAAATCAAATTATGTTTGGCACCTTTACCTAGTTGTTAAATAATGATTATTGATTATTATTTTAATACGTTATCCATAATATGATTGTGAATATTCTAAAACAAATACTAAAATATAATTTAAAAATGAATATAAATTTTCTAAATTATATATATGTCATCATTCAATAATTATATGAGTTATTTTACTTCAAAAAAATGTTGTGATTTTAGAGGATTAGGTAAAATTGGATCGCCAGGACCCGCAGGTCCAATTGGAAATACTGGAACAGTTGGACCCCAGGGTCCGCGAGGTTATCCAGGACCCGTTGGACCCGGTGGTGTTGGCGGTTATTTTTCATACACTACGGGAAGTTCTACTGTATCAATTAGTGATACAACACCTTTTGTAGTATATAATAATTATGCTTTTAAACCAAACACATATTATTTAGTTAATATATCTTTTTGGATTAGTTATTTAAGTTCAAGTGCCCCATTAACAACTACTGAAACTTCTACTAACATTACTTTTAATTATAAAGAAGAAATAACAGGTGGTAATTATCAAATATATTATCCATCCATGTATAATAATACTGATAAAGGAATACCATTTTTTTTATTTGAAAATATAGATTATCGCGCTTATTCTGGAACATTAAGTGATTGGTTTTTGTATAATCCAACATACGATATAAATGATGCCACTAGTAAATATTTTAATATATATATTTCTCCATCAAGCATTGATGACAATGTTTATTCTGTTCAGTTTGATATTGCCGTTAAACCATTGAATTAAAAATTTTACAATTTTACAATTTTACAAATAATAATAAATTTACAAATAAATATAATTTTGCTAATTATATATATTATGTCATTTCCAAATGATTATTCAGGTTATTTGGGTTATTTCGGATCAAAAAAATGTTGTGAATTAAGAGGTATTGGTACAACTGGTCCAACGGGTCCTCCGGGTCCAGATGGACCCTATGGATTTCCTGGACCTAGAGGTCCGACTGGTATTCCAGGTCCTGCGTCACCTTATAGTACATGTGCTTTTGGAACCATTAGTTACAATGGAAGAAACATTAATGGTAACACTCCCTTTTCAATACCTGTATACGGTACATTTGATGTTGGATCATACTATTCAGTGAATGTTTCTACCTATATTTCAGGGGCGACTGGTATTACAAATCCAAATATTTCTTTTAATATGAGAGAGTATATTGATACAACACAATTTAATTTTTATCCATCCACATTTAGTAATGATGGTGTTACATATACTACCCCATATTTTTTAACCGGAACAACCGCTGGTACGCCAACTACAACATATTCATATACCGGAACAGTAAATGATTGGTTTTTGTATAATCAAAGAATATTTGGTGTATTTAATCATTATATTGATGTTTATGTAGCTCCAACAAGTGATGATGAAACATCAACATTTAGTATAAAAATGAATGCTACAGTTACACCCATTATTTAAAAATATAAATATTATCAAATATTATACAACATTATATAAGTGTTTAAATTATGATTAAATTTTTATTTTCTAAATTTAATTATATATGTCATTGTCAAATAATTATTTAAGCAATTTAGGTAACTTGGGCACAAGAAAATGTTGTGATTTAAAAGGGCTTGGTCCTATTGGACCAGTTGGTGCTCATGGTCCAATCGGTCCTATTGGTCCCGATGGTACAGAAGGTATTACTGGTTTTATCGGACCACAGGGTAAATTGTCAACTGGTGGATATTCTTCATATGTGAATGAATCATTTATTATGGATGGTGGTACGTATGCTTCATTTACAACACTTTTAAATGGAAGTTTTGAATCTAATAAATATTATGTATTCAATATGTCTTTTTATTTGTCTGGAGACACAAGTATTCTAGATCCGAATGAAATAGATTTTAATATTACATTTAATATTTCTGTTGAATATGCGAATTATGGTATAGTTGAATTTTCTCCATCTACATTTTTTATTGATGATACAACAACCGCAACTTATCCAATTGGTATGTTACTTACCCAAACAAATTCAGGTTCGACTTATTCATATTCGGCAACATTAAATGATTTTGTATATATTGATCCAAGTGAATATGAAATTCCATCAGATACAAATATATTAAATATGTATATAAATGTTCGTCTTAATTATAAAGTAGTCCCTTTTATGTATTCTGCTAATTTTAAATGGTCATCATCAGTTACACCAGTGAATTAAAATAAATATCGGTTTTTAAATATTTTTGTTTTTGTCATATAAAAATATTTTACGCGTTAAATATATAATGGAGAAAAATCATAAAAGTCATAAAAGTTCGAGTTATAAAATTAGTTTAGGTGATTCAACAAAAAATAAACATTGTAGCCAAAGTAGTAGTAGTGATGACGAAGAATCTAATAAAAAATGTAAAAAAAGATGTTGTAAAACAGGACCTCCTGGACCACTCGTTACTACATTTATTGCAAGTTCTGAATATGAAGGTTTAGACCCAAATTATGAAGGAACCTATTGTATATTACCAGAGTGTAATAATAAATATTTATCAGTGGGTTGTTATATTACAATTCATTGTACGTCAGAAAACACTCCATATTTTTTAATAACAGCAATTGCTGATTGTTATAAGGTAATTACTATCAAAAATATTAATGATGAAACTGCCACATGGGAGAATGGCGCAAAAGTCGCCCTTGTTGGTCCTCGTGGAGCAGTTGGAGCAACTGGTACGACTTTATTTGGCGTAACTTCTGTTGCCGAAGTGAGTTGGATTGATGGCGCTACTTTAATCAATAATGATGGTTTTATTTCTTTACAATTAGGACCTGCTGATAATGTAAATCCCGGATTATTAACAGCGACAGATCAACTTGTGGCAGGAACTAAATATTTTCAAGATGTATTTGTTGCCGCTAATTTTGACGGCGACCCATATTCGTCGTGGGGTGGATTTAATCCAGGAAGTATTTATTTTGACACGAGTTTGAACGCATTACAGCTTTATTTAGGGTCTACTGTAGGGGACACATATGTTGGCGCAACATGGACGAGTCTTTTAACAGAATATAATGATAGTTTTAATGGAGTCACTGCTTTAGGTGCTACAGGGTTACCTTATGGTGCTACATTTACAGGTGATAAGTATTTACAATTTGCGTATTCAATCGCAGGAGCAACGACAAATACACCAGGTTTAATGCCTGGTTCCTATTCCGATATTTTTTCTACTCAAGGTTTTGATTCCTCGACAAATTATGGACAAAACTGGATTCAAACTATAAATTCTGCGAAAAATTGGAATTCTATTTCAATGTCCTCATCAGGTCAATATCAAACTGCCTGTGAAAATGATTCTGGTGGTTCGCTTTTTGTTTCAAGTGATTATGGAAACAACTGGACACAACTTGGTTTAACAACTGGCTATGAATGGTTAAACGTATCCATTTCTAGTACGGGTCAATATCAATCAGCTATTGCCTATGATGGGTCAGTATATTATATTTATGTATCAAGTGACTTTGGAGCATCATGGTCAGAAAAATTTGATTATACTCCAAGATTAACAGGAATATCTGTTTCTGCATCCGGGCAATATCAAAGTGCTTGTGCGGATAATTCAGGATCAATATGGATATCGAATGATTATGGTAATAATTGGACACAGGTTTCATCGACATCTAGTAATGAATGGAAAAGTATATCAGTTTCCGCATCAGGACAATACCAAACAGCTTGTATGAACGATGGTACTACAAATTATATTTATACTTCATCTGATTACGGAAATAATTGGACTGTAAATTCATATGAACCAGGAAATGGTATCATTAGTTCTGTATCATTATGTTGTTCAGGACAATATCAAAGTATTTGTACATCATTGGGTGGAAGAATATATATATCAAATGATTATGGTAATACTTGGTCAGCTAGTTCAGGCTCACCAACCAATGCGAATCTTGTCTCTATTTCGGTTTCAGCGTCAGGTCAATACCAAGTTGTAGCTCAATACGCAACTGGATCACCTAGTGGTTATACTGGATCTATATTTACTTCAACCGATTATGGTAATAATTGGAGTTCAATAAATAATGCCCCAAATGATCAAACTGACGCGACATGGACGAGTGTTGCCATTTCAGCGTCAGGTCAATATATTGCGGGGGTCATCTATGGATATTATATTTGGAATTGTCAAAACAGTATTTCCAATGGTGTCGTGAGTGTAGGAAATTATAGCTCAAGCGCAGGTGTAACTGGTGTCGCAGGGTCGATATATTATGATACTACAATTGGTGGCGCATCTGGATTACAAGTCTCAACCGGTTCATTATGGACATCGGTGAAATCTTTCGTCATTGACCATCCAAAAGACCAAGATAAATTGCTTGTCCATGGTTGTTTGGAAGGACCTGAAGCCGGTGTTTATTACAGAGGTAAGGGTGTTATTACCAATAATGAATCTGTCGTCATTGAATTACCCGATTATGTTGATAAACTGGCGACGAACCTAACAGTTCAATTGACACCTATTTATGATGGAGACATATATAAACCCCAATATTTCGCAACGGAGGTTTCCGCGAATAAATTCTTGGTCCATGGTGTAAATGGAGCGTTTTACTGGACAGTTTATGGACAGCGTCTCTCATTCATGGTTGAACCAAACAAAAATGAGGTAGAAATAAAAGGTGATGGACCTTACAAATGGTTATAATCACGACTATCATTTTTAATATTTTATAAAATTAACGTATTTTACGTTTATTGTATTAAAGTTTATTAAATATTAAATATATTTATTATATAAATAAATATGTTTCAAGCTATAATAAAGCAATTATTTTTAAATGAATATAAACCCGATTTAATATTAGATATTGGAGCTCATCATGGAGATTGGACGCAACAGTGTTTATCTATTTATCCAGAAGCAAATTATATTTTATTTGAACCAAATCCATATTATGAATTAACCAAATTTACAAATTTAAAAAATATTAAAATAATCAATGAAATTTTAAATGAAAAAGAATGTATAGTAAATTGGTATTGTATAAGAGGGACCGGAGATTCCATAAATAAAGAACTTTCTTTTCATTATGAAAATATTATTCCAACTGAAAGAAATTCTTATCCACTTGATTATTTTTGCGATCATATTACAGGTAATAACATATTAATGAAAATTGATTGTCAGGGTGCGGAAATACCTATTTTAAAAGGATCATCTAAATTATATAATAAAATAGATTTTATTATTCTTGAAATACCATTATTCGGTAAATATAACGAAAATACATCCAATTTTTTAGGTCATATTACATTTATGGATGAAATTGGTTTTATTCCATTTAGTTTTTTAGATAATCATAATGTAAATAATTTTAATATGCAAGTGGATTTAATGTTTATAAATAAAAACCATTACTTTAATACAGTTGTTCAAGAACGGTTACCAATAAAAGATTTTGATATTAACAAACAATTCTAAATAAAAAATAGGATTAAATGATTATGATATTTATAATGAAAACAAATAAAAATTTTCGTGTATTTCATAATAATTTTTATATAGTTTCGTTTATTTATAATTATAATTAAATATATAATAATTATAATTATTTATGGTAAATTATAATATCAAAATATCCAATGGTTTGAGAAATGATGTAATAGAATATATAGAAAAAAATAAAAAAATAAAAAATTTTAAAGTAGTAGATGTAGGTGGTTCTTTATCTAGTTGGTCATTAAAATATGTTGATGCTATTGTTGATTTTAATGATATTTCAGTTACGGATAATTTAAAAATAAAACATTTTAAATGTGATATTACACATCCAGATAGCTGGAATGAAATATTATTATATGTAAAACAATATGGTAAATTTGATTTTTGTATATGTACTCATACATTAGAAGATATTATGAATCCAGTATATGTTTCTGAACAAATTCAAAAAATAGCAAAAGAAGGATATATAGCTGTTCCAAGTAAATATAGAGAGTTGTCACGTTTTGAATCTGGAGATAAAAATTATAGGGGTTATATACATCATCGTTGGATATTTGATATTATTGATAATATATTTGTAGGATATCCAAAAATAAATTATTTAGATTATAATGATATATTTGATAAAATAGCGGATTTAGATGAAAATAAATGTGATTTATCATTTTATTGGATAGATCAAATAGATATTCTTTACATAAATAATAATTATTTAGGTCCGAATGTTTGTTCAGTTATAAATTATTATAATAATTTATTAAAAAACGAGTATTAAAGCAATTAAACAATAATGAAACAAAACTATAATTCACTTATTTTTAACCGTTTTTAATGTTATATTTTGATGTCAAAGAGAGAAAATGATACATCAAAATATATATGTAAAGTAATTTAAAGAAATGGCAACAACATTATATAATTGTGATTCTAGAATTTAAAATGGATCAAACCCCAACAATGATAAAACACTCGGATCCATCAATCACAAATGATGAAACAAAGGCATATGCTATAAATAATGTATATCAATTATTTGAAAAGTATTATGGCGATATCTATATGACGCAGCGTCTTCAATATCATTTAATAAATATATTACCAACTACACTTGATAATGAAGACAAGACTCACCAGGAGAAAATCAAGAGAAACGATTTTTTAACCAGCGAACAACAAATATTTATTCAAGTATTCTTGAGTAAAAACCGGTATTATTATTTACCTAATAATAATTGTTTTTATGAATACGCCAACAATACCTTTGCTTCTGTAAAGGAAGACCATATACAACATAAATTATTGACAAATATTTCAAAAGACGGTGTTTTGATACAATGGAAATACAAGACAAAGGTAAATATGATAAAACAAATCAAAGACCGTCATTTATTCAAGTGTGTTCCTGAGCCGGAAACAATTCAAAATGTTTTGAATCATTTGTATCCGTCTAGTTTGTTTAAAACAAAAGCAGAGGCGAAATATTTTCTCACTGTCTTGGGTGATAATATATTAAAAAAGAATTCTGATTTGATTTTTTTTATTAAACCGTCGGTAAAAAAAATACTGGCAGAGTTGGAAAACATTATATATATTACATCGGGTTTTACAAATCCCACATTTAATTTTATGACCAAGTACCACGAGAATTATTCATTTGATAAATGCCGAATTATAAATATGAATGATACGATTCAGGTGGATATTTGGAAAAATATTTTAAAAAACATTGGATTAGACTTGTTGTGTGTTGCTGTTCATTATTCAAATAGGTATGATGATTCAGAATCTTATATTCATAATAAAGTGGATGACGAGGAAATCAAAAAATACACGTTGTATTTCAAAAACAATAATCAACAAGTCATTGTGGATAATTTTTCCAATACATGTATTCAAAATATGGAGTATAACGGTAATGGCGAGCTTATGTCTTCCATTAATTGGAAAAACATGCATTATTTATGGAAAAATTATATATCACAGTGTTCTCTCCCCAATATGATTTATTCAAACCATTTGAAGACGCTTTTAAAAGAAAAATATCAATATGATGATGCGGGGGATTGTTATTTGAATGTGATTAGCAAATATACTCCTTATGTAAGTGATTTCATTCATTTCTGGGATACAAGTATTCAAGTTTTGCCACTGGACAAATTTGAAAACGATTTTGAAATTGATGAATTATGTAGTTTATTCAAAAAATGGATCCAAACATCTGACAGTGGTTCATTTTTGAGTTCAAAAACAGGAAACATATCAGAGCATGATGTAGTGAAAATCATTCATCATTTTTATCCGTCCATTGAAATTGTGGATCATAAATATGTGTTGAATATTTCGTGTTCCCTGTGGGACAAGACTGGTGAGGTGGATAATTATTTGAAAATGTTTAAAAAACACTACGCTGATGTAAGCTTAAAAAAAGGCACTAATGACTCCCTCATTTCATTTGACGAGGTGTATGATTTTTACTGTGAAAAGGTGAAGGAACACGATTCGCGTTGTGTAAATAAACGATTCTTTGAAAAATATTTGTTTTATAATTTTACACCGTATATAAAATATGAAAAATTTATTAGTTTAGATTGGTTATGCTGTTAGGTTTATATGTCATTTTATTGACAAGTTATTTGATTTAACTTGTCAATTTCTATTTTATTTCATTTTTTGGTTTTTTATTTTTGGTAATATAATTTATTTTCTAGATTTGCGGGTGCCAGTTAATTTGACATATCCGAATTTTCCCTTCTTGGTTCCGTAACCTGCCTTGACCAATCGTTTTTCCTTCTTGGCGGTGGAATGTTTTACTTTTGACACAATACGACCATTCTTGTTTTGAATTAAATCAACCTTGGTTAATCCACCAGCGGTCTTGAATGCGGTACCGTGAAATACTTCTGCTCTTGATCCAATCAAGACTTGGAACTTGCGTCCATGAATATGGTAATGTCCATCAGCTGCTTTTGAGAAACGAGTCATTATAAAATGAATAGAGAAAATAATTATTTTTATTTCTAAATATAAATTTATTACTAAAATAAATAATATCTAAAATTTATTTCTTGGTGGACGATTTAACCCTCCCGGTTGTCCCTCGGTTTTTCCTAAAAAGGTGATGGGTCTGGAATAAGCAATATTTTCATTACCAAAACTTACGCGCCCACCTGGATAATAATTGATGATAGTTGCCGCACGTTGACTTTGCGTTTGGGTTTCATCTACAATGCCATTATTGAAATAAAAACTCGTTGTTTTTATATTTTTAGGACAACTTGCTGGAGATTCATCCACGCATTTTTTGGGAAATTCAAGATTATTCATACCGGGTCTAAAATATAATGACGCATATGATTTTGACATTTGTTTATATATATTATAAGCGTATAATCTTATTAAATTATTTTAATCTTTTTGTATTTTTTGTAAAATTTTGTAAAAATATAAAATAATATAAAAATTGAAACAAAATAATCCACGTACTTGACTTAAACATATATAGACTATTTACCTATACCCAAGATGACAACTACCAGTGATGAATTAGCAAACAAATATCAACAAAAAACCGATAAACAACATATATTAGACAATCCTGATACTTATATCGGATCCGTTGAAAAAGTTGAAACTGATTTATGGATCCTTAATGATGACCAAACTCGTATTGTTGAAAAAAACATTTCCTATATACCTGCGCTTTTCAAACTATTTGATGAGGGTATTGTCAATTGTCGTGATCATGTGATTCGTATGCAACAAGCGATTCAAAACAAACTAGAAAACGCATTACCAGTAAATTATATTGATATATCCATTCAAGACGATGGAACAATTACTATGATGAATGACGGTAATGGTATTGATATTGCGGAACATCCAGAATACAAAATATGGATTCCTGAATTGATTTTCGGTCACTTACGAACTTCTACGAATTATGACAAAACAGAAAAGAAAATCGTTGGCGGAAAGAATGGTTTTGGATTTAAATTAGTATTAATATGGTCTACTTATGGATCTGTTGAGACGGTCGATCATGTGCGCGGTTTAAAATATGTTCAAGAATTCAAAAATAATTTGGATATCATTGAAAAACCAAAAATCACGAAATGTAAAACAAAGCCATATACGAAAATTGTATTTAAACCGGATTATGCGCGTCTTGGAATCACGGGATTGACGCCCGATATTATTTCCTTGTTGAAAAAACGCGTGTATGACGTGGCGGCTGTTACTGACAAGTCCCTAAAGGTAAAATACAATTCCAACTTGATCCCAGTAAAGAATTTTCAACAATATATTGACTTGTATATTGGCGCGGCGTCAAAAGAAGTGGCATCATCTGTTCGCGCTTACGAAGATTCTGGCGAACGCTGGGAATACGCAGTAGCGCTTTCTCCAACACACGAATTTATACAAGTGTCGTTCGTCAATGGTATTCATACCGCAAAAGGTGGGAAACACGTGGAATATATTTTAGGTCAAATCACTCGTAAACTAGTTGCGTATATTGAAAAAAAGAAAAAAGTCGTGGTGAATGCGAATAGTATTAAAGAACAACTGATCTTATTCTTGAGATGTGATATTGAGAATCCAGCATTCGATAGTCAGACCAAGGATTTCATGAATACGCCGTCTGCGAAATTCGGGTCAACTTGTACTGTTTCAGACAAGTTTATTGAAAAGATTGCTAAAATGGGTGTGATGGATGCGGCTTGTGCGTTGACGGAAGTAAAAGAAAACAAGGCAGTTAAAAAAACAGACGGTTCAAAGACCAAAAGCATTCGTGGAATTCCTAAACTCATTGATGCGAATTGGGCTGGGACTGAAAAATCGGCGCAATGTAGTATTATATTTTGCGAGGGAGATTCAGCCAAGGCAGGTATTGTATCAGGTTTATCATCGGAAGACCGTAACGTTATTGGCGTCTATCCAATGAAAGGTAAGATCTTGAATGTTCGTGGTGAGCAGACCAAGAAAATCGCGGAAAACAAGGAAATCGCGGAAATAAAGAAAATTCTCGGTTTAGAATCCGGACGCGTATATAAAAACGCGGAAGACGTTGCGAAATCACTGCGTTATGGTAAAGTGATGATTATGTGTGATCAAGATCATGATGGTTCGCATATTAAAGGATTAGTCATTAATTTGTTTCAAAGCGAATGGGCGTCGTTGGTCCAAATACCCGGATTTATTGGATTTATGAATACGCCGATATTAAAAGCACGCAAAGGGACACAAGAATTGGTGTTTTATAATGAAGGCGAATATGAAACCTGGAAAAATGCGAATGCTCAAGGAAAAGGTTGGAATGTCAAATATTACAAGGGTTTAGGTACAAGTACAGGTAAGGAATTTCGCGAATATTTTGAAAAGAAAAAGACGGTAGGTTTTGAATACAAGGGTAAAGACAGTGATGATAAAATAGACATGGTTTTCAACAAGAAACGCGCGGATGACCGTAAATTGTGGCTCGGCGAATATAATCGTGAATCATTCTTGAATACCAATGACAAGATGGTGACATACGAAGAATTCATCAACAAGGAACTGATCCACTTTTCGAAATATGATTGTGACCGTAGTATTCCAAATTTGATGGATGGTTTGAAAATCAGTTTGCGTAAAATCTTGTATTCCGCATTCAAGAAAAATTTGACCACGGAAATAAAAGTGGCACAATTCAGTGGTTATGTTTCTGAACATTCAGGATATCACCATGGTGAGGCGAGTTTAAACGCAGCGATTGTTGGTATGGCGCAGAATTTCGTCGGTTCCAACAATATCAATTTGTTGATGCCCAACGGTCAATTCGGGACACGATTACAAGGTGGTAAAGACAGTGCGTCGGAAAGATATATATTTACTCAGCTGAATAAAATCACGCGATACATCTTTCCTGAAATGGATGACAATATATTGACTTATTTGAATGATGATGGTCTGCTTGTTGAACCAATCTTTTACGCACCTATTATCCCCATGGTATTGGTAAATGGTTCCAAAGGTATTGGCACTGGATTCAGTACAGATATTATGTGTTATAATCCTAGTCAAATTATCCAATATATTCGCGGGAAACTAATGGGTGTCTTACCCGGAGGTGACGTTGAGTTCGCTCCATATTACGAAGGATTTCGCGGGACGATACAAAAAGTGTCTGATGAGGGAAAATATTTATTCAAAGGAAAGTATGAAAAACTAGGAGTTGATAAAATCCGCGTTACGGAATTACCAGTGGGTTACTGGACGGATGATTTCAAAGAATATTTGGAGAGTTTGACTGAGTCGGTAGATAAAAATGGTAAGAAAATTGTGCCAGTGGTGAAAGAATATGATGATATGAGCAAAGACACCTCGGTTGATTTCATCATTACTTTACAAAAGGGTAAATTGGCTGAATTGGAGGCAACCCAATTGGATCACGGTTGTAATGGCGTGGAGAAACAATTCAAGTTGTTTTCAACAAATAATTCGACAAATATGCATTTGTTTGATGCGAATGACAAGTTAAAAAAGTATGACCGTGTTCAAGATATTATTGATGATTATTTTGTAACTCGATTGGACTTGTATCAAAAACGAAAGGATTATATGGTGGATTCCTTGGGCAAAGAATTGCTGGTATTGTCGAATAAATCCAGATACATTCGCGAATTATTAGCGGGGACGATTGATTTTAGAAACAAGAAAAAAGAGGCGGTCATACAAATGTTGAATGAGAAAAAGTATTCGGTTATGAATGATGATGAGGAATTCAAGTATTTGACCAAATTGCCGATGGATAGTGTTACCGAAGAAAATGTTTCGCGCTTAAACAAGGAACATGCGGATAAAGTGTCTGAGTTGGATTATGTAAAAACCACTAGCACGAGTGAAATGTGGTTGAAAGAGTTGGATATTTTGGAAAAAGAATATGTGAAAATGCGTGAGGTGGGGAGTTCGAAGGTTGTTGTTACTGGTAGTGCTGAAAAGAAAAAGATAATTAAAAAATAAATCTTGTTATTTGAATAGAAACATTCTTTGATGTAAATAAAAAATATGAACTATATTGTATTTTTTATTTTGGGGCGGGTTAGGGTTAAAACCATGGTTTCAATACAAGTTGTTTGTCATTGTTGGAAGACATAATTGGTGGATCCATAGGGGTGTACATGGTGGATGCGTCTTCTATATATTTGTAATACCCGATTGCCTCTGAATACACTTGGTCGACGGCATAATTCAAAACGATTTGATTTAATTGTTCGACTTGTCCCTTAATATTGGTTGGTTGATTTGCCGCATTTTGTAAAAAAATACTTCGCATGATTATTTTCAAAGTATCACCGTCTTGATCACTAATAATATATTGACCGTTGGATTTTTTATATACACCCGCGCGAATTCCGTTTTGTATAATTCCCATGTTTTCCGCTGAAAAAAAGGTTTTTGATAAAGCAGTGTTATCCCACAATCCTTCCGTCGGATCTCTAAAGGTGGTACATTGATTCACTGGTATTTTATCATACATTTGAAATAAATCACTTGTTTTAGGATATTTCGCATTTACTCTTCCATTGGTTGCCAATTGATTCTTTGTTATTTCCATTATATATTAAATATAAAATATTTTTTATTTATATTTTTTATTTTATAATGTAAATGTATAATGGGTGGATTTCAATTAATGACAATAATATTATTAATCATTCTTCTAATTATTATACTACTTATTGTTGGATTATCAATAACAAATACTCGAAAAAATAAAACATGGCCTCCCATTGTAGGTGAATGTCCAGATTATTGGTTAGATGCGTCTGGTGATGGATCTAAATGTGTAAATGTTAAAGATTTAGGCACTTGTAATGGAAGTATCGAACCTGGAAAACATTTAACAATGAATTTTGCTGCTTCGCCATATACTGGCGTGAATGCTTTATGTAATAAATACAAATGGGCAAATACATGTGGAGTTACTTGGGACGGTATTACTAATTTATCTGCGGACCCATGTATACCTGTTTCAACATCAACATAAAGAATACCATAATATACAATTATGAATATATTATGGAATTGACATAAAATAATATACATTGACTATAAGAATGAATACTGAAGAAAAAGAAAAACAATATTTATTATTAATTCTTAAATTACCAGAAGATATACAAAAATACATTAATCAGTTTTTACCGTTAAAGACACTTGTATGGCTAGATAAAAAAACATATGTAAAGAATCATTACATCATTACTAAATCTATCAAACGGTATGACAGTTATATTCGCGACATTATTCGCAATGATAATCACTTTGTATTTTTACAAGTGATGAGAGAAAAATTCAAATTATGGAATGTGAATAAAAAGTATTTTTATAAAAAAATAATTTATAAGAATTTTATTCATTTTTTAATTCATTTATGTAATGCGCACGAATCCACCAATTGTAAAAATATTATTACACAAATGTTAAATGAGTAAAATCAACATAAAAAGAATATTTATAAAAATATAATGGATGAATTAGACATAAATAAATATTTAAACAGAGAACACGAAGTGAGAAAAATGAAAGATATCTTGAAAGGTTTTGAATCAAACAAACAAAATGCGTTATTTAAAAAGGGAATTTACGTCTATGGTGAGCCGGGTACCGGTAAAACACAATTTGTCATGGATATTTTGAAGGGTATGGATTACGATGTGATTCGGTATAATGCCGGTGATATTCGTAACAAGGCAATCATTGATACCATCACAAATCACAACATGTCTGACCGGAATATTATGAGTATGTTTAAAAAAAAAGTGAAAAAAATAGTGATTGTCATGGACGAAATCGACGGCATGAATAGTGGTGACAAAGGGGGGATTAATAGTCTCATTAAATTAATCAGACCGAAAAAAACCAAAAAACAGAAATTAGAGGAATATACGAATAACCCGATTATTTGTATTGGGAATTACCATATTGATAAGAAAATCAAAGACTTGATGAAGGTTTGTAACACCATAGAACTCAAAATACCTACCAAAAGACAAATTATTGAAATTATCAAGATGATTATGCCTTATATAAATGAAGATATGAGAGAACAAATACATCAGTTTGTTCAATATGATTTACGCAAATTAAATACTATTTCCGAAATTTACAAGAAAAACCAGAACGTTTTGAAGGGGGATTTAATTAAAAATATTTTTCATACGAAATCGTATAATGATGATACGAAAAAAATAACGCATAAATTGATTAACAACCATTATTCTTTGAGTGATCACAATGTTATTATGAATGATACGGACCGGACGATTGTCGCACTTTTGTGGCATGAAAATATTATAGATGTATTGGATAAAATAGATAAAAAAATGTCTGTTCTAATTTACATCAAATTGCTTGACAACATGTGTTTTGCGGATTATATAGATCGTATTACTTTTCAAAAACAGATTTGGCAATTTAATGAAATGAGTTCTCTCATCAAGACATTTAAGAATAATAAATTGTTTCATGAAAATATAGATTGTTTGAATAATAAAGACTTGAAATACAATCCTGGGGAGGTGCGTTTTACAAAAGTATTGACCAAGTATTCAACGGAATACAATAATTTGTTGTTTATACAGAATTTATGTCAACAACTAGGAATGGATAAAAAGGATATTTTTTCTTTTTTCATGGATATAAGAGACAAATACGATGATGTTGAAATTTTGAATTTATTCGAAAATTATGAAATCTCAAAATTGGATATTAATCGTATTTATAGATATTTAGATAAATTTACGAATGAAAACGCGGAGGGGATTGAAGACGATGTTGTGGTTGATGATGAAAATATATGTGAAGAAATAAACTGTGAATAATTTATTGCGAATAAATATTTTACAAATATGTAATAATAAAATATTTATATAATATATGAAAGGTGGCGCTATTAATTTAACACAAATTAATGAACAGTTAATAAATGTTAGTAATAATCTTGACAAAATTGAAAGTAGAGTTAAAGAATTACAAGAAGGTATAAATGAATCTAAAAGTGTTGGCGATAAAGAAACTATTTCGACACCTATGCCAACTCCAGATGTAAAGGAATGGGTAACAAATAAAGAAATTAAATTTAAAGATAAATATGACAGCAGGGTTACACTTTCATTTGATAGAATTATGAAACTTTTAAATGAAAAAATAAGAAAACGTGACACAACTAAATCATGGGGACTTATTCAATCTAATTTGATTGGTGCTAATAGTATAGATGAAGTAAATAAAGTAATCCAAGAGAATGAATTAAAATTTTACAATAACTTAATTATGGGCGGACGAAGAACTCGACGAATAAGAAAGGGTCGTGTAACCAAACGTCGTTTAAAAAATAGAAAAATTTATAAATCACATTCGCATAAAAAAAGGCACTAAACATGAGGATCGTCCCAAGAATGATATAGTCCTCCTGATTCTATATTCGTAAGATATTTGCGTTTTTCAAACAAATAATTGTATTCATTGATTGCCTCTAATTTACATGGTTCTGCGATTTTATTGTTTTCCAGTTTTTTCAACAATTTCATCTGGTAACTGAATTTTGCTAATTTTTCCATTTGAATTTGATAATCTGTTTCATCAACTGTATTCGAATATCGTTCATCCATCCCACTACCTTTAAAGGTGTATTTATAGCTTAATTTCTTTTTATTTGGATCAGTGCTAAGAATAAAACTTTTACGGGTTTGTGATTCCGTACCAGTATTATTCTTTTCTTCATTGTCTTGTATTTTTGGGTCTATACAGTAATATGTTGTTACCGTTTTTGGAATAGGCACATGTAAAAAATGAAAACACTCATATAATGGGATCGCCAATAAAAATAATATAATAACTCTCATATTATATTATTAATGTATATATTTTTATATCCTTATTTTTATTATTTAGGTTTCATTTCTGTTTCAGTTTCGCCTCATTGTACTTACTATACCAACGTTCTTTATCAGCGGCATCAACTTGCGTATAAAAATGTCTTTCATATTGTTCAGGATTTTCAAAAAATAACACGACTGCTTCGTTACCAGTCTCACCGGTCGAAACACTCGTCTTGTAAAATAAATCTTCCTTTACAGTGCCTACTTTATATCCATAATAATATTCTCCACTAATCGCATTTCTAATATTTGTTCCCAATCCTCCACTTGTATATACATCTACTTTCACATTAATATTGTTTATCCTTCTTTTTAATGAATAAAATCCTTTTTTGGTAGTGGATACCATAAACTTTTTAACAATGGTATTGTCAATCTGGGATTCAGGATTCAAAGGGTGAAACATATCTTCTTCGTAAAGCATTTCTCTCTTGCTACTTGATGTATATTACTACAATATTGTATTTATATTGGTTTTATTGTTATTTATTATTTTCTCTCATTATTTGGTTGTCGCCTTCATTTCTTGAATTCTGTTCGATATTAAATCTTTAATTTTCTTTTCTAAATAATCCATCTTTTCCTTTAATTCCCTATTTTCTCTCATCAACTCCAGTATTAAAGATGTTTGTTCTTGAAATTTATTAGAATAATCAATATTTTTACTGTTATTGACAATTGAATTCATCTTTTGTTTTGATTCATCATGTTCTTTTTTGTGCTGTTCTATAATTTTCTCTCGCCGTTCTTTCATTTCCGACATTTGTTTCAAAACATCGGGTTTATGTTTAGGATCACCTGGTTCATACTTTTCAAGGTATTCGTCGATGGTTACCATAATAAAATGTTTAATACTAGGGTCTTTTACAAAATCATCCACTTTTTTATCAGAAAGTTTGATAAATCTGTCTTTTTCCTTGTTTTCTAACAACATTTTTTTATCAAAAGAATTATGTGTATGAGAGAAAACCAAAATACTTTTCATGGGATCCAACTGTACCAAAGGTATTGTATAATTTTTCAGAAATTGTTTTTCCTCTGCGATACAAGCATCGTTATCATATTGCGTTTGTTTTAATAATTCTCTACGAAAAGCAAACGTTGCCGCAGTGGAATGTTTCTCTCCATAGGGTCCAAATTGATACATTTCATTGATGTGTTTGAAATATATATACATTTCACTTGAACCCGCACATAAAGCCTCTGGATTTTGTAATAAAGTCTCTACCGCATGTGAAATTCTTTCAGGTGGATAATAATCATCGTCATCCATGTAAATAATAATTTCACCTTTACATTTTTCATGCATGACATTTCTTTTTTTACCGAGTGTCATTTTTTCATTGTATCCAAAGTATTTCACTTGAGGTATATTCGAAACAAGATCATATATTTTATCGGTTCCGTCGTCAATAATAATCCATTCAATTCGATCCTTGAGGTATGTTTGATTTAAAAAACAACTCATCATCATAGGAATAAACGGACGACGATTAAATGTTGGAGTACATACACTTACAAAAGGTACATTTACTAAATTTTGCATTTTACTTTATGTAATATAAGTAATTAAAAATTATTTATATTATAATTTAGACTATTTCTTTTCCCAAAATGGAAAAAAGCTCCCAGCGAGGATTGAACTCGCGACCTTACGCTTACTAAGCGCATGCTATAACCACTAAGCCATGGGAGCATATTTGGGCGGGTATCCCCCCCAATGATAAATAATTGCGAATTCTTTATATTCTTTTTTCCTATTATTTATTTTTTTATTATTTTTCTATTATTTTTCTATTATTTTTCTATTATTTATTTTTGGCGGTTCCGAAACTAAAAATCCCAAGAGTAACATACCGATTGTTTCCGTATCTATATTTTTGGAACAGCATATATCATCAACAATTAAATAATGTTTTACATAATTTTTAACTTCATTCACATCTTTGATTTGGTATAAAATATCTCTGATTTGATTTGCTGGAGACCACATATTTTTATTAGAAATGAAACTACAACACATACAAGAAATTTCGTGTATATGTAAAATATGTTGTATTCTTTCACTTACAGGATATTTCAAATAATTCAAATAAGGTTTGTTTCGAAACAATACCTTTGGTGGATAAAATGGATATTTATTTGACAAAATAAAACTATAATTGTTGATTGTAACGCGTATTTCATCATTACATAAATTCATTTGAATATTTTTGTATTCCTTTTTTTTATGAAAATCTAACAATTCGATATTCCATCTTTTTAAAAATGTATTATTGTAATGATTGAATATATTGTTATTATTATGTGGTTGATTTTGTATTTCCATAATTCTTATTTATATACTTTTTTATCTTTATTATCTTATCAATTTTTTATATTATTGTAGATAATTTAATTTTAAGATCGTCTTTTTTTACCACCTATTATTTTTTTATCAATATCAATATCATTTTCGTGACTACTTACAGGTAAATCGGAGGTTTCTATCTTCTTTTGCGTATCAACACTAAATTCTTGCGCTCCTTCTATAGGTATAGGCACGGCTTCAACAACTGGTGTTACTACTGCCTGAGCTTCTGGGATAATACCAGGTGTTAAATTGTCTTTATAATTTAATTTATAGGATTCAAACAAGGGTGTGAAAAAAAACATGATTAAAAATATTACAAAGGATATTGCGGTTACAGTATTACCAAAATATGTGTGTGCACCAGATATTATATAATATGATAGAATCAACATAATTAATTGAGATTTATATTTGAGAACATCCGCAATCGCATTTTTAAAACTATATTGTGTTGTTTTATTATACGTTTTTACATCATTTGCCTTCATAAATAATGGAAGAGAAAAACAATAAATAATTGTTGCGACTGAGATAAATGGATATACAAAAGCGATACCAAAAAATATCGTGAATAATATGATTAAAATTACATATATCATTGTGGTAAATATATTGAGTCCTGACCATATATTTCCAGTTTCCCATTCTTTCATATTTTCGTCGTCTGTATATTTCGAATCGTCCGATGAAAATATATTCATGAAATATCCCAATGGATTAGAAAAGAACGATTTTTTTGAATTCGCATTTTTTGGACTGCTGAATAATAACTTTAAATTTGTTAATAAACGAAGAATTATATTTGCGAAATTTATAAAAAACATTAACATACACCAAAAAATAAATAAAAATGGCGCGATAAAAATATTGATAGACTCTGTAAAAATTGACCCAAACAATTTATAAATGGTTTTGTTTAATTGTAAATTTGTTGCTAAAACATCTTGTAAAACACTCGAAAAATACAATAAATAAACATTTTTATATTTTATATTTCTTAAATACCCAAATAAACCACTTTCGAGTATTTTATCATTATCTTCTTCAAAAAATTCCAATTTTGTGGAATAAATTTTATCACCTCCAAGTTTCACATTATTAATGCTTGTTTGAAGAGGTGTGCTTGTATTATCTGTATCTGGAATTATATTTGTATATGGAAAATATTTGGTATTTACTGGAACAACCCCGGATAAAAATGCTTTGTTACTATATACGATGCCAGTTCCAACCCCTATAATAATTGCCAGAGTAATGAATTGTCTAAATAAGTATACACCATAATTATAAGTATTTTCAAAATTTATTTTATCAGGTTTACTTTCTTTTTTTTTTTTATCAATATCTGATGTATTTGATTGATTACTTCTACTCATATTATTATTTAATATTATATTTTCATTAAATTTACCAAAACACAAAATATTTTTTCTCTAGTTATCATAAATGAAAATAAAATTATTATTATATGGAATAATTGCTGTTGTTTCGGTTGTTATCATTTTTTATTGGACGGATTATTTATTCAAAAATAATTACATTCAAGAATCATTTACTAGTATAGCGACGATTAAAGAAGGTCCAGATACCACGCATAGTGTAAATTTACCCAATCCTGCTTTTAATAAATACACTTGTAAAAATATTTGCGGACCACCTGGACGTTGTCGCATAACAGGTGAGGATTGTGTATCCGATGTTGATTGTTACGGTTGTGTTCCTCCGCCAATTTATAATCGTGAAATAAAGGATCAAACAACCAACATAAAACCAGTCATGAGTACATTTTCAAAAGATATTACTAAAAATAGTGAATATATTAATCCAGCAGCAAAACCAGCAAAATATAATATGGGCGTTGACACTTGGAAATCAGATTTTGATTTAGAAGAAAATATTTTTAAAGAAAAATATTATCCGTCTGGGGATTTAACATTTATGATGAAATATCCAGTAAGAACCACATTTAGTGGCGAATTTGTGGATGATGGAGCATATGCTTTTAACGCATCCACATAAAAAATACAAAAATGAGTAAAACATTCACTGCCGACATATTTTCTTTTATTTTTAAAAAAAATAGTAATATATATTTAATCATCAACCGGTCATATTGATTTCCAAATTTTTCTAATAATAAACCCAAATCCTCGGGTTCATCATACTCAACCAATTCGTCGTTATCACAAATCGTTTCATCTGATGATTCATCATCAACAACATCTATATCTTGAATTAAACAACATTTCACATGATTATTAAATGAGATTTTTGTATAAAATAAATTATTACAATGTTCACATTTCAAAGGTTTCACATTTAATTTGTGTTTATCCGTTTTTAAATGTTTAATGTAACTATTTTTCAAAGGTGTATAATAACTACATGTAGAACACACATATAAATTTGTATTTGGGTCTTTCAACAAAATGTCATCATTATTTAATTCAATTGTTGTCATTTTATATCGTATTGAATAATATAATTAGTAAAATCTTTTTATATTATTTATTTTGTATTTGTTTTAAGTAGCATACATTAATCCGCAGTTTCCACCAACAAAAGTCACCATGTTGATTCGTTCCTCAAACACTACCAAATTGAAATTATAATCATAAATTCTCCATGTTGGTTTATTTATACCAATAATTTGTCCTGATTCAGGATCACATATGGTAAGCGACTGAGCATACGGGTCAAGTGATGGCACAATCGTATTTAACTCAAATTCAATTGTTGTAAAACGACTCATATTTATCGCACCTGATGGCTGTAAATCAAATGGCGATGTATTCATACAAAAATTATAAACATATAAACCATCTGGCGCATTACCTGCTGTTCGTGTGTATTTTTCTATGTAATTATATACCCCTACAGGCTGTGCGTTTTCACGATATGATCCATCCAATAATAGCGCCATAGATATTAATATATTTTTTTCATTTTCTAAATTATAATTTCCAGTCAATAACCATCCTGTTAATTTACCATCCGCGTTTACACCGGGACCAATATATACAACTGTGCTTGTACCGTCCGGGTTTGTCCTAGTAATTTGGTAATCCCCACTGGTTGATGCTGGTATTAAATCATAAGGCAAATAATTATAAGGCCAGTTAGTATAATTACTCCATTCATTACGTAAATTCGCATCACTTCGTTGCATATAAAATGTATAATTTGAAATCATACCAATCGAATTCAATTGTACTCTATTCGACCCAGTCACATTGTAGAAAATATCTTCTCGCACTTGCCGGAATAAATATTTTTGTTCATTCAACGCAAATATACGCGATTCGGCGTTTGATAAAAAACAATATGTACAATTCAAATGAACGTCGGCATTCCATAATGTTCTGGTGTCAGTATATGAAGTTACTCCTAGAGAAATATCTGGTGGTGTTTGTAAAAAACGGTAAAACTGCATATAATATAAATTAAAATTTGGTGCTACATACGGATAATTATTTTCGCTATCCATCACGTCACGTATTTGAAACAATTCTTGTATTGGTCTCATTGTAACATTTATTTGTAATTCATTGTATTGTAAAGCCACTAAAGGGAATGCCATTTGACTCTTCATAGTAAACCACGAATTTAATGGAATATATAATGTTCTACCACGAATTGATGGTTCGGCTCCTGCTGGATTTGTGGTGTAATATGCGTTTGGATATGAATTTACACGACTACCTGAATTCGCAGGATTGTTCAATTCAGGAACATTTCCAGTCATTTTATCAAAAAGAGCCTTCTTTTCCCCGGAAAAATCGCGCTGTGCCATTGCAAGTATATAACTCCCCGAATATTCCTGTAAGGTTTGATTTCCACAAGTAATCGTTATTCGCGATATCATTTGTGCTCCAATATTTTCGATCCACTTGAATTCATATGGTATCCACGCCCCAGTATTATTTTCTGTACTGGCTGCGTCGGTATTTGGTGGAAATATAGGACTCCATATATTAGGCAAATCTACACTCAAATAACAATCCATTAAAAGATCCGCATAACGCTTTACTTTAAATGTAAAATTTGATTCTTCTGATAAACGCAAAGTCTTGGCTCCTTCAAAATCAAGTCTAAATTTTTGTAATGAAAAATTAGTATATTTATGATATGTCGATTTAAAAAATGTTTTACTTGGATTTCCTGTTAAAATTATATCTTGATTACTTGCTGAAACTAATTGTATTAATCCTCCACTCATTTATCTACTATTATATAATACTAATAAATTTATATTTAACTGATTTTAAATATTTTTATTAATTTTTTAATTATATTTATTACTTTATTATTTTAATTTTTAAAATACTTTTATTATTATATAATAGATACTACTAAAACATGAATAGTGATAATATAAAAACATTAAAAAACAATTTCAAAAAAATATTCGACCAAGAAGATATTATGCCATATATTTTCTGGACCGCAATGGTAACACTCGCCATTTCATTTATTATTTATTATATATACATTAAAAATTTAATGGTTAGTGAATGTAATTATATGAATGATAAATATGGTACTATCAATGGTAAAATACAGTCGGTCAATTCAGCAAATCCTAATTCAAAATATACATTGAAAGATTATTACATCAAAACCGCATATAACTGTTGTAGTGGTGGTTCATACAAGAATGATTATGTAAATACCTGTAATTTAACAAATGTTCTTAAACAAGGTTGTAGGGGTCTTGATTTTGAAATATATTCAATTAATGATCAACCAGTTATCGCGACTTCAACAAATGATAGTTATTATATTAAGGAAACATACAATAGTGTTCCTTTTTCCGATGCTATGAAAATCATTATAAATTATGGCTTTTCTGATACTGGTGCGCCTAATTCAAAAGATCCCATCTTAATTCATTTAAGAATTAAAAGTAGTAATCAAAAAATGTTCCAAAATTTAGCGAAAATATTTGATAGTTACGACCAATATTTTATGGGACCTGGGACAAGCTATGAAAATGGACAAACTAATTTTGGAAATACCAAACTACTTGATTTATCTAAAAAAGTTATTTTAATTATTGATAACAGTAACAAGGCATTTATGGACAATCGTGATTTGTACGAATATGTAAATATATTGAGTAATTCGATATTTATGCGCGCTCTTAGAAACTATGATATTAAAAACACTCCTGATATTACCGAATTACAGAATTTCAATAGAAGAAATATGACAATTGCTATGCCAGATAAAGGTTCGAATCCGTCAAATCTAAGTGGTGCCGCGGCAAGATTAACAGGTTGTCAAATGATTGCGATGCGTTTTCAACGCGATGATGTTAATTTAAAAGAAAGTGATAAATTTTTTAATGATTCTGGTTGCGCGTTTGTATTAAAACCAGAAAAACTACGTGATATACCAGTAACTGTTTCTCCCCCAACACCACAAAATCCTGCGGTTAGTTATCAACCTCGATCCGTTAGCACTAAAAATTATAAATTTAAAATTTAGGGATCTGGATTAAGAATTTTATGGGGTGGGGAAATGTATAAATATATTATCTCTATGTATGTTAGATAATATATCTAGGAAAATATGAATAAATTATGCGATAAAAATATGTCATTTGAAGATTGTGAATTAGTCATTTTACGTTCAGCTGTAGATAAAGCCGAACATATGGTTCGTAAAAAAGCAATCAATTCTCCAGATATTACAAAAATTTTAACTATTGTTGAAAACTTTATCAAAAAAAAAAGTCTTATTTGCTACGGAGGAACAGCCATTAATAATATACTTCCCAAACAAGAACAATTTTATGATAAGGACATTGAAATTCCGGATTACGATTTTTTTAGTCCAAATGCTTTAAATGATGCGAAAGAATTGGCAGATTTATATTTTAAGGCAGGTTTCACCGAGATTGAAGCAAAGTCAGGGGTTCATCATGGTACCTATAAAGTATTTGTGAATTTTATTCCAATTGCGGATATTACATTGTTGCATGTTGATTTGTATAAAAGTATTAAACGCGAAAGTATAAGTGTTGGCGGTATTTTATACGCACCCGCAAATTTTTTAAGAATGTCCATGTACCTTGAACTAAGTCGTCCCGCGGGCGATATCTCTCGATGGGAAAAAATATTAAAAAGATTAACTCTCTTGAATAAAAATTATCCGCTTAAAACTGACAATTGCGCAGATATTGATTTTCAAAGAGAAATGTATGACCACAAAAAAGAAGCGGCGATTTATGAGAATGTGAAAAACACTTTAGTGAATCAATCTGTCGTCTTTTTCGGCGGATATGCCATGTCAATGTATGCCAAGTATATGCCAAAAGAAATACACCATCAAGTCAAAAAAATCCCGGATTTTGATGTCATTTCTGAAGATCCCGGATTGACTGCCGAAATTGTAGTAGAACGATTAAAAGATATTGATGTGAATAACGCGCGTATTGTAGTAAATGAAGCAATAGGTGATGTGATTCCTAAAAATTACCAAATCGTCATTGGTAAAGATACAATTGCTTTTATATATCAGCCGATTGCTTGTCATAGTTATAATCAAATTACGGTTCGAGAACAGAAAATAAAAATAGCAACCATCGACACCATGTTGAGTTATTATTTGGCTTTTGTGTATGCTGAAAAAAAATACTATAATGTTGATCGTATTTTGTGTATGGCAAACTATTTATTTGAATTACAACAAAAAAATAGATTGAGTCAAAAAGGTTTGCTGAAACGGTTTAATATAATTTGTTATGGACATCAAAAAACAATTGAAGAAATAAGGTCAGATAAGGCACATAAATTCAGGGATTTGAAACATGACCGCCAGGGTAAGGAATTTCAAGAATGGTTTTTGTCTTATAGACCAGCGGAGATAAAAATCGCAAGGGTAAAAACCAAGAATTATGGAAAACTTAAAAATAAATACGTAAAAACATTGCGGGTTCAAAGTAAGAAAAACGGTAGAAACAAAAAACGGACACAAAAGAAACGTGGATTCTTTTTTTAGATTTTAATGTGTATAACTAAAAAGTTCCAAACAAAGTTGTTGTTTTTGATAATATATAATACATGACACCAAATAAAATACTCGTAAATAAATAACCATAAATATTTACATTTCCGTCTTTAAAAAATAAAAATGGTAAATATTTGAACAACAATCTTTTAAAAATTGGTAATTGAAACAAGAAATACAATATACATAACAATAAAGGTGTCTGTATTTCGTCATACATTTGATCCATGGTACCCGTTCTCTCGTTTTGTTTATTGTATTCCGCTATAATATCCTCGTTTTCCTGGTAATCCCTTATATAATCTTGCGAATCACTTGAGGCTGGGGGAATATAGTTGGGTTGTATAGATGGGTCCTGTACAAGACCATCAGTGTTTCTTGGAATGTCTCTAGATTGTAATTGGGTCACCCCAGTTGAACTAGCGTGCTGTAATCCGCTTACTAATTGTGTAATTGTATTTTGGTCTAAACTCATTCCGGATGAGGATTGTGTTGGATTTCCTTGGTTATTACCATCTGGTATTCTTTCATTAATCGAAAAAGAAACATTTCCTCCGATTGTTCCGCCGCCAGTTGGGTCCGTAGGTAAGTCTAATATACTTGTGGTATCCCCGGACATATTATTATAATATACTTTGATTATTATAATGATACAAGATACGCAAATGTGCGAATTTATTCATTCTCTATTATTTTTTTAGTTTTATCGCATTTTGTTGAAATATTTTTATAGGTATAACATTTATCGCCGAACTTATATACATTGTCGTCGATTTCATTTATAGGTGGCGTCTTGTAAATGACACAGTTTTTACCTTTACAAACTGTTCTAAATAACGTGGCTAAACCTAATCCTAAAATGATGGACATTAATATTCTCCCACTTTCAGTATGTAAAAATTTAGATAGTCTCAACATATATTTACATACGATTATTATTTAATCATTTTCTAAAATATTTATGTTTTACCGTTGTATTGGTGTTGATTTTATTTTTGATTTATCTGCCGGACATTTCACTTCATTCGCTTGGTACATATAACAATTGTCCGCCTTGTCGCGGTATTGTACAGAATCGCTATTTTCTGGGGTTGGATACATGTAAACCTCTTTTAATTCAGGACCCATTATATACACAAAAAAAAGACCAAATGCTAAACTAGACAAAAATACAGGAATCGATATATATTTTGTGATTGACATTATTTCTATTATATATTAATATATTATTTTTATGGGGAACCATTTTATAAAGATAAACTGTCACCCTCTTCAATAACTACTTTTTTCCTTGAAAGATTTTTCGGTTCTCCTCGACGTGATTTACGAGTCTTGTCTTTTTTACCTGATGAGGACGAAACTTCAAATTTCATTTTAATAACTCCGGTATCACCTAAAGTGTATTCTACATTTTCAAAAGAAATGGGTTCTTGAACTAAAAGATTTATATTATTCTCTTGATCAACATAAGACGCCGTGTATTTTTCTCCCATGATTTCCTTTAAACGTGGTGTCATGTCTTGATAATATATACGCGCTATATCACTCATGAATTGTTTATTATGTGTCTTCTTATATTCGTCCGCGTATTTTTTAATATTTGATATATTTGTATATACCTCGGTTTGTATTTTTTTTAAATTATTTTTTTTATCTACATTATAGATTTGTTCATTCAATAATGACATGTAATATTCTGAACTTTCGATTGACCCATTAATTTCGTTTTTAATTTCATCAAATTTTTGAACAGCCTCTTCTGAATCTATATATCCAAATAAAAAATCGTTCTTATCCAATATGATTTGATGTTTGAATTTCTTTGTTTCTTCTTCATTTTCATTCATTAAATATCGTAAATCATAGGTTATGCCTAAATTTATTTCTATATCAAATGGACAAGGATCTTTTCTGTCTCCACACATTGCTTTTAATACTCTTTCAAATTCGTCATTTACTTTGATTTCAAAAATAGATCCCACACGTCGTTGGCAATTTACGCATTTGGGAACATTTTTTTTAAATTCAAATCTGACATCTTTCCAACTTAAATTATTTTTGTTTTTTAATTTGATTAATGCGATTTTTTCTTTTTCATAATCATCCTCGTATTTTGATTTCAACATGTAAAATTTATTTATTGCGTCATGTAGGGGATTTTCTTTGTTTTCTTTCTTGTTTTCTTCCACGTTTTCTATATTTTCAATATCTAATATTTCTGCCATATTACTTATAAATTGGTGATATTTTATTTACCATCATATAACAAATATATTTGGTTATTGGTATTTAAAAAATATTCCTAGATATTACCCATAGACATAATGTTATCTACAAATCATTTAATGAAATAACATGTATATGATATAATACACATGATACATAATTGGAAATTTTTATATTCAACATCCGAACTTGAAAAAGAGTTCCTAAATAGTCCCAAGAAAATATGTGTTGCCGCACATTCAACACCATTTTTTGATGGATACATCTTATACAAAGCATTCAAATCATTTGGAGAAAAGAATCCGATAGTGTATGCCAGAGGTCCTTCCCCATATTTTCCAGATTGGTGTATACAAATAACGAATAAGGGCGGATTTGTAAAAAATCAAATTTTATCACTACAAAATACGGCAAATTTTTGTCGTATTCTGTTTCCTTCGGGTGGAACGATAACATGGAAAACTGGGTTTTATGTTTTGGCAAAGGAAATAGATGCGAAAATTGTTGTCTGTGGAATAGACTATAGTACAAACCGTGTAATCGTGGATAGTATAATAAGCCCATTAGATACATTTGAAGAAACCAAGGAATATTGTATTTCACGATTATGTAAATATAGTCCAGGACCTTTGGGATTTATTTTGAGGGTTTTGTGTAATTATGGTTGTGAAACATACAAATACAATAAACAAGACATATCTTTTTATAGAGGTACTCTATTTATCACTATGTTTATATTTTTTATTACACTTTTCGATGTAAAAGAGTGTGCTCGTCGTCCCATTGAGGTAATCCAGTGATTAACGATTGTTGTGCTCGTAATTTGGTTTCCTGGTAATTCCTGATTTTTGATAACACATATTGCTGTTTTTCATGATTCTTTCGTTGTTTTTCAGAAGGAGTTAATTTTCCTTTGTATTTAAAAAGAAGAATTGTTCCTAAAAGTAGAAAAAACCCGACAGCTAATGATATATTGAATATAATATTGTTGTATTTATTTTTGAATTCGTGACATTGTTTTAATGTTTGATTTAAAAAAAATTTTACACCAGGTTCAATTAAGGTTGGTTTAGAAAAATCGTTAAAGTTCATAAATTATATAATTATATAATAATTACTTTTATTATTTCAAAATAAATTATACACAATATACATAATATATGAATAGTTCCTACATTTCTGTATTTGTATTTATCATTATTACAATTATTTATTATACTATTCTTAAACCAAAACTTACCTATGAAAATTTAAAAAATGCGGAAAACAGCGAAGAAATGTCCAAATATGGATCGGCAAATAACACATCATTAATTATTTACATGATTTTGGTTTTGATCAGTCAGCTTGTTATTAATATTGGTTATATTATAAATACATGTGGTGGAGATATTGCTAGTAACATTGGTGCTGGCTTTTTAATTACGCTTATTCCATGGGTTTTCATTTTTGGATTATTGGTAAGCATGTTAATATTATTTCCTGGTTTTAAGTCGGCGTTTTCAAATGTAATTGGTTATTTTTGTGTTTCTGGATCAGCAAATGATGTATTGACTAAATTATTAATAAATCCTGATATTGAAAATACAATGAATCAAGGAAATCTCAGCGAGGAAGATAAGAAAAAATATCAATCAGTCGCTGACGCAATTATAAAAATCTGTGGAAATACCTCTATTATTATTAATCAAATCGTACCTGATAATTTTTTAGAAAGTTTAGCAACATTGACTCCATTGATGAAACCAGAATATCAAACTGACCAACTTCCAGAAAGTGTAGAATTAAAACAAAAATTACTAAATACTGTTTTAATACGAGATAATATAGGTGAGGCATTATGGTATATCAACACTGCTATTTTAGTAACTAGTGTGGTTCAATACAACATCGCAGTTCGTGGTTGTAATAAAGATTTAAAATCTATTCAACAACAAAAGGCGAGTTTTGAAAAAAAACAAGATACTATACAAAAACAAAATGAACAGGCAACATCAACAACATATACAATGAGTTAGACATATCGATCTTAAAATTGTAACCTAGGTTGTGCTAAATAAAACAGTACAAACAAATACGACAATATTCCTAAAATAATTGCCAGTAGCCAAATGGGAAGAATTGTCTTGTTTCGATATCCAACCCCAAATTGACGAATACTTCCATCGGGATTATATAAAAATCCAGGTTGGCAATAATGAAATGTGGCAAATATCACTAAAAATAAAAGTATAGATACAATGATTGGATGGTTACTAATATAATTTCGATACATATATATTATAATTACAAACAAATTTATTTATTTTATATTTAAATAATAAGAATAAGGAATATAAAATGAATTATTTACTAGAATCGTTTTTTGTTGGGATTTATTGTTGTATTATCTATTTCACTTTATCTTATACAGATATGACCAATCATACTTACTTGATGTTATTTATTGTTGGATTTATGAAACATTTTTTTGGATATTTTTTGAAAATTCATGACTATTATTGTCAATATGGTTGCGGAAGTAATAAAAAGAGGAGCGCAAAAAGAAATGTGATAATTCTTGCGGGAGAAAGTATTCTTGAAGGGATTGTTTTTATTATTCTTGGTTGTCTCTTGTCATTCTTTATAAAATCAAAAATATTGCTGTATTTTATACTTGGTTCTGTGCTCCATATTATATCAGAAAAAATAGGTTTACATGCCTATTTTTGTAACGAGCGCTGTATATCATCATAAATAAACAATCATACATTTGTCATAATTGTTGGTCATTATATTTTCCTCATTTGGAATAAAATTATTTCCTACATAATACTCTACAATATCATAGGTTACTACATTTGATGTATATGGAGTGAAATCCGCGCGTGTAGTCACCATCTTACTTAAAAGAACATCAATATCTTGGTCCAGTATATTCTTGAAATATATTGAACTATTCAATGTTGTATTTTCTGTTTTATACAAATTTGAATTATATACGATTGCGCTGACCATAACTAGTTTATCATGCTCTGTTTTCATATTGGCAAAATATTCATTGAAATAATGTTTTTGTGCCTTGTGTAGTATATATATATTTTTATCTACATTCGGCATCTCATTGGGTTGATATATTCTTTTTGCTTCAGGTGTAAATATAAGGAAACAAAGCAGTTTAAATATCATTTTTATTATGGTGTTTATATTAACTAAATAAACTAAATATTTTCAATTTTTATTTTTGTAATTGTAAATATTTTACAATGAAACCACTGTTAAATATTGAGAACTACATGTATCTTCTTTTTGTACGGATGTCGGGCATTCTATTTGTAATACCGGTGAATGATACCAGCAGGTATATACTCCAGTAAGAATATTTTTATCACTACATTGTAATGCGGCATAGGTAGGTCCGCCAAAAGAATTACGTGCTGCGTTCGCTGATAATGAATTGGTGGTATTGATATATTGATGTATGATTTCGGGTGTAGTAAATGTTTCTACAAGGGTGATTGCTTGTTGGAAATAATCGTATTGAGATAATTCCGAACAAGTGCCATGTTTATTCCATTCGTGTTCCCAAAAACTGTCATAGTCTGGGTCAGTTTCCTCATATTTTACATCAGGGTAATACGTAGTCATCGTGGTCCAACCAATTTCAATAGGTATATTGGGATCAAAACTTTCGGTGGAACAATAGGACGGATACCCGGTTGTATCATATTGAGCCCATAGTCCGTGTAGTGTAAAATTTTCTTGCCAATAAGGTTTTGGGTCTAAACAGCCAGGATAATTCGGGTTATTTGTAAAACAAAAACCTGGTGTCCAAGAATAGGCTAATACATATATAATATTGGTGGCATATGAAAATGGTAGTAGTGCACAAGTAAGTAGTATTCTAGGAAACATATTATATTATAATTATATAATATATTTACAATTTATCGAAGATCCTGGATTTTAAAATTTGTAATTTCAAGACTAAAGTGAATGGAAAAAGTAAAAATGGACATTTTTGGTATGTCCATTTTTGAAATATGTGGGTATTTTGGTGAAAAACAGGGTTTTTTAGGGTGTTTTACAGCATAAAGCTCTCCTGGATTTTTCATAGAAAAACGACTGAGAGCATAATTTTGTGAGCATAAAATTAAGATTTTATAAGGAAAAGGATTTAGGAACTTTTTTCACTAGCCAATATAAGGAACTATGGCTAGTACTTTGGCTAGTTACAATGAACAAAAAAGTACATTAAAATATAATTGTATAATTTGTGACTATCATACATCACGAAAATGTCAATACGAACGACACATTACAACCGTAAAACACAATAACAATGAAAATGCTAGTAAAATGCTAGTGCAGGCTAGTAAAAAAGTTCAAAGAATATTTATTTGTAATAATTGTGGAAATGAATACAAACATGATTCTAGTTATTATAAACACAAAAAAAAATGTGAAATAAAACAACCAGAAAACATAACAATCACTGTAGAAGAAGAACCACCTGTAGAAAACAACCAATATTCCACGGATTTAATCATGGAACTTTTGAAACAGAACCAGGAATTCAAGGAACTTATTCTTGAACAGAACAAACAAATGCTTGAAATGAGCAAAGACCGGAATGTCACCAACAATATTACGCAAAATAATACGAATAATAAATTCAACCTGAACGTATTCTTGAATGAGACTTGTAAAGACGCATTAAATCTTAGTGATTTCCTGGAATCTCTTATTCTAACCCTAACCGACTTTGAAAATTTTGGACCCCTCGGGTATTGTGGTGGGATTAGTAACATCTTAGTCAATGGATTAAACAAATTAGATATAAATAAGCGCCCGATTCACTGTAGCGATTTGAAAAGGGAGGTGATTCATATTAAAAACAATGATACTTGGCATAAAGATGAGGATAAACAGCAAATGATAAAAGCAATTAAAGCAATTGAACACAAAAATGTCAAGCAAATGTCTCTTTGGGCAAAAGCCAACCCAGAATACAAAGACCCGAATCATAAAAAGAGTGACCTTTATACCAAGTTGATAGACCAAAGCTTGGGTGAAACCGACCAGGAAAAAGCCCAAAAGAATTATAATAAAATAATAAGAACAGTTGCCAAGGAAATCCTAGTTGATAAAGATAAATAAATATGAATATAAATAAAACCCGTTCATTTTTGATTTTAGGTTAAAAAAATACAAAATCATTATCAAGTAAATATTTTTCAGTAAAATTATAAATATTCACAACAGAATTAATAATATGTAATAAAAATTCAGTAGGAAGAGGTTTTGTTTTTACAAATACATCGTTAATATTTTCTTCTTGAATAAATTCTTTACAAGAATCATTATATTTTCCAATTGTTAGTAAGATTTCTTTTATAAACTTTTTACAATTATTTGTAAATAAATTCCAATTGTAATAATTCGTGGCTCCAATTCTCTCTTGGGTTGTTAATAATATTTTGTTAATCGTTGTTTTATTTTTAATATGAATGAATTTCATATCTTGTGTATTTTGTATTGTAAAGTCTTGGCAAATATTTATAGAATTATTTTTTTCAAGTAATATGAATTTACGTTTATTTTTTGGTAATTTAATTTCAAAAACTAATAATGTGTGGTATGGAAAAATATTTGAATGATTAACTATTTTGTTATAATTATAAAACGTAAGCATATTTAATAATAATGTCATTAATTTGGTAAATGGTTGTCGTATTAAATATATTTTTTTTATTTCATAATCACCATATTTTTCGAGTGTAGCCCTACTTTTTTTATTATATTCATGAAAAAGAATACCACTATTATCAATATTGATTTTTACTTTTTTAAATATAATATAGGTAACCACAATAAAAAATATAATACTAAAAATAACAATACATAAAAGAATAAATAAAAAAATACCTGAAAGAAAAATTCCATATTTTATATTTTTAATATTCGAATAAATATAACTAGTCATGTAATTCGAAACAATATCGATAAACATATATTTATACATATAAAAATATAAAAATATGGATGAATAATCGCAAATTTTACTTTTGTATTATGACAACAACGAGAGAAAGTATATTTACACAACCGAATACATTTCAAGTGCGAGTTTTCTCTGTTCGCTAAAATCGCATATTGGTTTTACATATTGAATATCTTTATTTTGGTCCCAATATTTATACCATTCATGTATCACCTTCGGATCCAGTTCATTCAATTCAGGTATCCATTTTTTAATATAAACGCATTTGGGATCATGTTCCATTGATTGCGTCCAGGGATTAAAAATACGGTTATATTGTTGACTATCTGCTCCAGTTCCGGCAACCCATTGCCAGTTTCCGTTATTAGACGCAACGTCATAGTCTGTTAGTTTCGTGGCAAAGTATTTCTCTCCTTCCCTCCAATTGATTAAAAGGGTTTTCACTAAAAAAGAAGCAACAATTAATCTGGCGCGGTTATGCATGAAACCTGTTGTGTTGAGTTCGCGCATAGCAGCATCCACAACGGGAAAACCAGTCATCCCATTTTTCCAGGCGTCTAACCATCTCGAATTATGATGCCATTTTATTTTTGAATATGAGGGTTTCATAGGGTGACCCAACACGCGCGGATAACTGTACAAAACATTCATATAAAAGTCCCTCCATACAAGTTGTCGATTTAAATCATGATAATTTTTTGATTTAAATGCCCAAAAAACTTCTCTGATGGAGAGACAACCGAATTTAATATACGCCGACAATTTACTACTTGGTTTGTCCAAATCATTCCTGGTGGATGCGTAATGATTTTGAGTTCTTAACGCGGTTTTTAACGCACGAATAGCCTCTTTTCTTCCCCCAATCAAGATATTTTCATTTGTTTTTGTGAATTTGAAAAAGGCATCTTTGAGAGAAATCAAGTGATTCCCGGGTACCGACCCCGTTTTTTTCGCAAATTTCATTTGTTTTTTCTGAGGCGCTGGTTTTTCCACCGCGTGTTTCATAGACGTATTATAATACGGTGTGAATTTTTGGTATGCCGTCCCGGTTCCATTCACAATGGTCCCCGGTTCGTGTAAATAATAATCCCCGACTTGAATACATTCCACACCCATTTTTTTACACAGGTCAGCAATAGTATCGTCTCTCTTTAAAGCATATGGAGTATAGTCTTTGTTGAAACCAACAATGTCGATATGATAATATTTAATACAATTGGATACCACACTTTCATTATGCCCATAAAAGGTATATAAGCGACCTCCCTTTTGTGATATTGCCGCAGATAAATCTTCTAAAGACTCAATCATAAATTGAACCGCATTATTTGATTTATAGGCATTCCCGGTGCCGACTTGTTCAGGAGTGAATATAAATATAGTATAGACATTTTTACACATGGAAACCATTTGGTTTAATCCATTATTGTCGGTAATTCTAAAATCACGACGAAATATGAATAATCCATTTTCTAATGTTTTTTTTTTGGTTGTTTCCGAGATTAGGGTTTCCGGCTCCATAGTTTAATATTATATATATACAAATATAATATTGAATACAATATTTTTACCTATTTTACACAACATTCATTTTATTGATAAACCATTCAACTGTTTTTTTACAACCATCTTGAATTGATGTGAATTCAAATTTATAATCGTTTCCAAGTAGTTCTTGTAGTCTATCGTTTGTAACAGTTTTTTTGTATTGTCCGTCACTATAACTTGGATCAAATACGATTCTATGTTCATAATCAAAACAGCGCGCTATAGTGCGCGCCACGCATTCTATACTGACTTCCTGGGTTTCATCTACCGATAAAATAATATTATCACCGTTATAATTTTCCATTACCATCATAATTAGCCATGCTAAATCATGTGAATAAATAAATTGTCTCAAAGGTTTTCCTGATCCTCTTACAATAAAATCCTCGTCATATAATTTCGCTAAATAACATTTATGTATAAGAGCAGGTAATACATGTGCGTTTTCCAAATCAAAATTATCATGCGGACCGTAGATGTTGGTGGGAATAATACACACAAAATTATCACCATAGCTGGCACGATAGGCGCTACAATGAACTTCCAACATACGTTTCGCATAAGCGTATGCGTCGTTGGATCCATGTGGAGGTCCGTCATGTAACATGGTTTCGTCAATGGGGTATTCTATTTTGTCTGGAAAAATACACGTAGATAAACATGCCACCATTTTTTCTACATGATGGTCATGTGAGCATTTCACTACATTGTAATTAATCATTAAATTTTTTTCAAACATGTCTACTTTTTGATTCATGTTTTTGTATAAACCGCCGACATTTGCGGCTAAATGAATCACCATATGTGGTTGAATGTCCTCAAACATTTTATTCGTTTGTTTGAAATCGTATAAATCGTAATCCTTGGATGATACAAAGATAAATTCATATTTATCCTTGAATTCATCTGTAATAGATTGAATACCATTACCTACTAAACCGGAACCACCTGTAACTAATATTTTTTTCATTTTTGCTTTATAATATTATAATATGTAAAAACAAAAAAATATTAGTTTATTCTACGAGTTTTTCTACCTTGTTTTTTTCTATAACCCAAAGATTTTTTCTTGTGCCTTTTAATTGTTTTTCGGGGGATTTTTTTCTTGTATTTTTTATTTGTCTTGATGTATTTTGTTCCTTTTCTTCTTCCATTACGATTCTTAAACGTTTTTCCGCCAATAGAGTCTGGAGGGATTTGACCGGTTCTATCATAATATTCTTTTTTTGCTGGGTTAGACAAAACTACAAATGCTTCTGAAATTTTTCGGAATCTTTCAGTCGATGGACCAACATTATTTGGATTTTTGTCAGGATGCCACCGTAAGGCTAATCTACGATAAGCTCTTTTAATTTCATCTGGTGTTGCGTTGCGTTCTATTTCTAAATCATTATACAAATCGTTTGGTCGATGTGTATCATTTTGATACCTCGCACCTCGTTCATTCATACCACGAACAAAATTCCTTGCTTCTTGTTCCTCGGCATCTCTTTCTCCAAATTGCGGAGTATTTGGTCTTGTTCCTTGTGTCCTGGAATGTGCTCTATGTCTTGTTGGGGGTTCTCTTGATATAGTATTAACATTTTGTTCTGTAACATACGGAATTACATAATTATTTTGAATAATAGCAACTTGATTTTCGGTATCAGGAATTTCAGTTTCGGCATTTTGACGCATATTTATTCTTCTTAAAAGTTCATTCAATCTATCAATCATATTATTCCAATTTCTTAAAAGCCAATCACGAAATGCAGGGGTGTTGTCTATCATACGACGCGTAAAATAAATGAGACTATCTCTTACATAACGAATACCGACATCGCACCCATATAAAATAGCAGGTGCTACTATATTAATCGCGTAAGGATTTATAGTTTCTTCGTCTTCTTGTAAATCTTCTTCTTCATTAGTGGGGTAAATCTCATTATCTTGAGATTGCTGTGTTCCAAAAATATATCGAACCATTTCAAAAAAACGTTCTTTTGTTCTATATTCTTTTTCTGCTACACCATTGAGATAATTTTCAATGTATTTATCACTATCATCTTGATTTGTAAAAACATTACTAATGACTTGTTTGATACCTTCGAAAGCATTTTTAAATTCAGGGTTTTCAATATATGTTTCTATGTTATTTAAATCGAACGCATCTGCTGGTAAAACAATTGGGATTTGCGATTCTTCTATATAAACACGATAACATTTCATTTCTTTTACATTAGCTTCTACCTCTTCGTTTTTAAAAATTTTATCTTTAATAGGGCGAATTCCTCCAGTATAGTATATATATTGTTGATAATTTGGATATCTATATTTCCCAGTATCCGTATCAATATTGTATTTTTCGTCTTGATAACCTATATACCATTCTCCATCAACCTTCACAATACGATTATAATCATCACTTTCATTAAGTAAATACACCATTCTTCCTGATAAATCGATTGGGGTTGTGTCATTTCGTAAATATGTTGTTACTCCATTTTTTATTTTCACTTTTTGTCCTGCGATACCACCGGTTTCTTTATTTTGTTTCTCTACGATTTTTTTCAAGCCTCTCACTACTTCTGGAGTAGAATTTATGTCCTTAATCATTTTGTTCATACATTCTTCTTTAGTATCGCAGTCATATTTTTCCTTCAGTTGATTCATGATTTCATCAGGAATATCCGGAGATAATAATTCTATTAGTTTATCTTCATCAAATAACTCTGTAGTTTCTAGATGATACATTTTATTTAATTTAACTCTTTCTTCAGGTACATTTTCTTCAAGATTAGGCACATTTTGTCCAACTTGTTTCATTTTTTCTATATCTGGATTAACCGTAATATTCATATTATAACTTATTTGATATGTTCCGTTGCCATTCACATTATTTACAATGCCTTTTAATTTATAATCGCCATAATCAACTATGACATTCGTTCCCTCTATTATAGGGGTATTTGCTTTTGTAAGATATTGTTTCCCGAACATTTCGCCATGACAACAAGTTAAATTTGCCAACAATACATAAAGTTTTGCCTCAAGAAGTAAAAAATAATCTTCAAATGCGACATATCTTTCAATTTCGTTTGCGTCAGGACGAGTATTTATATATTTATCTACAACTAATTGTAAGTTTTCATTCAACCATGTCAATACATCCAGAATGAAATTGTAATAATAATTATCTGAGAATGATTTAAAAAAATTTAAAATAAATATTACAACAAAAGTAGTATTTTCGACACCATAACAAAATACAAATTTTAAAAATAATACAATGATTAAAAAGTATTGTTCTTCTAATGGAATTTTATTTATAGCTTCTAAAACTCTATCTTCCATATACAGTTCTAATTCTTCATTATCAATATGAGTTCTATCCATTTACAATTCAAATATACTAATATATAAGAATAAAATAATTATTATATATTTATTCTAAATCAAATAAACCAACTTCAAACTAACACCCACAATCTTGATTTACCATTTCTTTCACTAAATCATCAAAACTATATTCGGATGACCACCCTAATTCAGTGCGTGCCTTGGTTGAATCCCCCAACAATTCATCTACTTCGGTGGGTCTAAAATATTTCTCCGAGACAAATATTAATTCACGCCCGGTTTTTGCGTCATAACCGACCTCGTTCAACCCTTCGCCTTTCCATTGAATATCAAATCCTTTCAACCCAAACGATTTTTCAACAAATTCCTTAACACTATGAAATTCATTGGTAGATAAAATATAATCTTCTGCCCACTCTTGTTGTAGCATTAACCACATACCACGCACATAATCTTTAGCGTGACCCCAATCCCGCTTGGAATAAATATTTCCTAAAACCAGTTTCGTATCTTGTCCCGTTAATATTTTATTGAGTCCAATCGTTATTTTTCGCGTAACAAAATTATGCGCTCTTCGTGGCGACTCGTGATTGAAAAGAATACCTGAACAAGCATACATACCATATGCCTCACGGTAATTCTTGGTGATCCAATGTCCATATACCTTGGCAACACCATAAGGCGATCGCGGGTAAAAAGGCGTCGTTTCTTTTTGTGGGACTTCTTGAACTTTACCAAACATTTCCGACGTGGATGCCTGGTAAAACCGGATTTTTTCCAAAGGGATACTAGAGTTGCGAAGAGTTTCTAATAGACGAAGTGTGCCCAATCCATCAACATTACCTGTATATTCGGGCATATCAAAAGAAACTTTGACATGACTCATCGCACCCAAATTATAAACTTCTAATACGCCCACATTTTCCTTATAAGTGTTGTATATTTCATTCAAAATATTGGATAAATTAATGCCGTCACTCAAGTCTCCATAACGAAGATTTAATTTTTTGAAAATATGTTCGATACGTTGCGTGTTAATATTTGATCCACGGCGAATCAGACCCCAAACGCAATAATTTTTTTCCAATAATAATTCTGCCAAATAAGACCCGTCTTGACCCGTAATACCCGTGATTAATGCGATTTTTAATTCACTCATAATTCTCTAGTAATGTAATAATTATATAATTTTTATATAGTTATTTTATTAATATTTATTATATTATTTATAACACACGGTATTATCTGGCGTTGGATGTTTCATGAATCCGACTAATTCTTTTTTTTCAACTAGTTCATCTATATTTGACGATGAAAATATATTAGTATCCATATAATATGAATTTTCAATTAATAATTTTGTAAAATCATAACAATCTTCTGTAGTCATTAAATGACAGGTTATAATATAATCGGTATATACAGGTTTAATTGTATATATTGGTTCTTTTGGGTCATATGTGAAACCTCTGTAGTTACAAAAATAAAATAATTTGGGTAAATTTATTAAATTACTATTTATTTCGGGTAGCTGTAAAAAATAAGCAATAGAAACATCGCATGCGTCAATATGTTTAGAATGAATCATCATTAATCTACATAAATCATTTGATATATTTTGTTGATAAATTTTATCATGGTTCATACATATTTCACTCCATTTATCCATAATATTTGGTAATAATGGATATAATAATGATAAACATTCTTTTGTTAAGATAAAACCAGCTCCTCCATAAAAGAATAAATATCTATTATTATCAATTAATCTCCATCCAAGGTCCCCCCCAATATAATAATTTACATTATAATCAAAAAAATTTTTTAAACAGACCATTTTTGGTATATTCACATAAGTATCTGTACCACAACAAAATACAAATTTATATTTAAAATTTTCATGAATATATTTTAATCCTTGATATTGTTTATATGATGCGGATGAATAATCGTCAGAAACACCAGGTAAATGAATATAATTTTCCCCAATAAAAGAGTAATCATTCGTTTTTTCTCCAAGAAAATATAAAAGTTTTACATTTAACTCCCCAGTATTACATAATTTTCCCCAGGTATCATTAATCACACGTATTTGTTCGTTATATTTTGGAATTGTATCACAACCATAGGCACAAATAATGAAATCATATTCTTTTTCATCCATCTTTGTATTCATATTTATATAAAAATGTATAGTATATTTTATTTAAAAATACATTTTTATATTCTTTTTTTTAACAAATTATAATTAGATATCTAAACTTAAAGTGTTTTTATCACTCTTTTGTCGTCGTTTACTTTTCTTAGGCATAGTTCCTTCACTTTGTAATTCTTTTAAATCACTAATTGAAATCGTACTATTTTCATTCTGTGATGTTGCTGTTGTATTTTGTCTTTGTACAGAAACGGGCGCTGGTGGTGCCGACGATTCTTGTATATTGATGGTTTTGGTTTTTAATCCAGATAATATATCGGAAATATCACTAGGTCCTTTCATTTCAGGACGCGATGACCGAGAAGTTTTTTCTGAATCATTTATACCCCCAAAATTTTCTCGAATATTAATACCATCATTGAAATTACTGCGTCCCGAACCCATGCTCAAATCTGGTCTTGACATGTACGCACTATTGTTACCTCCACGTGAGACTGATGGTGGAACGGCATTTGGACCTTGGGTCGCCATAGGTGGTGGTGGTCCTCCTCCTCCACCATTCATAGCCTCAGGATTCATTAAACCATTCATGAATCCGGAAAAGCCAGGACTCGTTTGGCTCATGGAATTAGCAGCAGCAGATTGGAATTGTCTCATTAAATCAGGATTTTGTCGTAAAATATCGTCCATTCCAGGCATTGCGGATTTAAACATAGTATTTGTCATATGTACCATCATAGCACTACCACCCAATTGGAATAATAATTTCAATTCAGGCGCCATAGATGCGCGTGATTTATATTTATCATATAATTCTCCAAAAATTTCATCATAGTCGGTTAAATTTTCATTTACTTGTTCACTCCAGCCGTCTAATTTCACGTCAAATGGATCAAAACGGTTATTCAAAAATTCAATACCATTAATACAAGCCATTAACATGTTGCCTTGGAATTTAATAGAATTTTGTTTTGTTTTTTCCTCCATAATCATTTCATATTCACCCTGCATTTCGGCAAGAGGCGATTCCATCGTATATTTTTTTGTTAAATTCACTCCTTTGGATTCTAAATTTTCCAACCTTCTTAAATATTTGAATTTCTCCCTTAATAATTCCTCTTTGGTCATTTGGGGTTCAGCGTGACCTGCTTTATCGGGATTCATTGGAATATTGTTAAATTTACCATAACCGTCCCAAGTTTGAGCGTCGTGATGTTGATCGGCTGTTGCTTGACCGATAGTTGGACCAGATCCAGAATCGTTAAATCTTACATTTTGTTTTTCACTTGAAAATGATGACGATGATTCTATTTTTGCGTCAAATAAACCAGATTTAGATTCATACGTGTTTCTACTTGGAAAATCATCATGGACTAGATCATTTAATTCGTTTTCTAAGTTTTCTAAATCATCTATATGAATATCACTCGTTGGTGTTTTTGATCCTTCCTTTATTTTATCATTCATTAATAATTCAAGTCCTCCGCCAAAATTACTTGATTTAAATTTCATTGGCGACTCGTTTAAACTTATTTCTGAAATATCAATGATTTCGCTATCCATGTCTTATGAATTAATAAGAACATATAATTTTAAGTCTTACGAATAATAAATATATTTATTTTATATAAAAAATATACTTATTTATTTTTTCTAAATCCACTCCCCAAAAATTACCATTACATTTTATTCTTAACATACCATAATCCTTGTAAAAAAGAATCAGCTAAATCATCTTTTTTGGTATGTTTTGAAAAAAAGCCTTCCCAACATTGATAATAATGTGTATTGGTAATTATTTCTAAACATTTTTGTATTCCCTTTTTTTTACGATCACTATATTTCATTTTTTCATCGCTTTTTTCAACATTAGTTTGTTTGTCATCTTTTAATTTATTTACAGAGGAAACAAATTCAATACAAATATTATTATTTTTCATGATAAAATATTGGGCAATCATTCCTTGTATCGTCTTCATTCGATTCGCAATTGGACTGATTTGATTTTCAATAATAACCTTGTCTATACTTTGTAAATGTTCTTCCAGTATGGTGTCAAATTTTGACTGAATATTTCTTCCAATCGTTACTAAATCTATTTTTGATGCGCTGCCACTTTCAACTTGTTCAAAACATGTATTGTGTATATAATCGTTGATAAGAGAGATCAACTCATTCTTTTTAATAGGAGTGGTGTATGTTATTTTATATTTTCCCGCTAAATCGTATAAATCTTGGATTTTTTTCTTGTTTAAATTTGTTTTTAATTCACCATTTGGAATTTGATATTCTTGTTTTTTTGAATGTTTTAAACAATAGCATTTTCCGTTTTTGGTAAATTTTGCGGGCTTATCACATACTTGATTATTTTTATCTGTTTCCTTACATTTCATTTCACATTGTTGTGCTAAATTAATAACGTCCCATTTTTCAATAGTATAGTGTTCTTCTTTTTTCACTAAAAGGCAGAATGCTAAATTTTTAATTCCTACGTCTATACTCAAAATTTTCGAAGAATCTGGGCAACAATGATTCATATATAACAAATCTATATGTATTTTTACATAAAAAATATTATATCTTTTTTTATAATACTTTTTGATTCTCAATACTGTATGATTCTATTCTGGAACAACAATAGAAGGTGATATGAGTCGCGCTTGTAATTGTTCACGAGTTAAATAAGGCGATTTCAGGTCACTGTTATTATATCCATAACCAGGACGAGCATTATCGTACGTGGATTTATACAATAATGGCACGTTGGATGATGGGGTTTTTCCTGTTTGAATATGCGAAGGTAATCCCATATCATAACAAGCCTCTGATGTATTGTATTTCATGATTTCAATACCATTATGTGTTAAATATTGTCTATATTCCCAACTAGTTTTAATATTTTCTTGTTGTTGAATTCTTTTGTTGACAACCGCTTCTGGTTGCCAGGTGGCATAACTTCTTCCATCTGCCATGATTGGTGGATAATTGAAATGAATATTATTTGAACCGGAATAACAAGTTCCCCAAGACATATATATTTAAATGCTATAATAAAATTATACAAAATATATAATTTTATTTTATTATGCTCGTGATTTATTCAAGTAATTTGAGTAACTCGTTTTTCTTCATTTTAGATGAATCTGTTGTCAAGTTTCTCTCAACAACAATTTCCCTTAATTTGGTTAATGAGATTTTTTTATAATCAATACTTTCATTCGATGTACTAGTAGATATATTGATGGTTTTTAATAAATTTAAATCGATTGAATAATTTTCGACATTACTTGAAATTGAAGTTGGATCTTCTTTTGTAAATGTATTATAATTTGATTGGTCTTCTAAAACATTGTGGTTTATTAAATCAATTAATTCAACGGGTTCATCATCTTCATTACTTAAATCGTTGTCTTCGTCGTCATCATTATCCTCGTCATCATCATCATCATCGTTTTCGTTATCGTTCTCAATTATTTCAATCTCATCATGTTTAACGCCGTATATTGAATCACTTAATATATTTATTATTTTAATATTTTTTGTTTTATCTACGGCATCATCGTCTTGTTCATCATTATCCGCGTCATCGTCATCATCCTCGTCATCATCTTCTTCTTCGTCGTCTTCATCATCATCATCATCATCATCATCATCATCATCATCATCTTCTTCGTCATCTTCTTCATCCGATACTTGTATTAATTCATCATCTTTTTGTTTAAGTCCTCCACTTAAATTCGCAAGAACTTGTTGAGTTTGACCGGAAAATGGTTGTATTGTGTTACCTGTACTGCTAACATTACGAATATAATTTAATTCTTCAGCCATAGTATTTACTAAATCAAACATACCATTAATTTTATCATTTTGTTGACTTAATTTTTGATTAAAATACATAAAGACACCACCTACCAAAATAAAAATGATTGCTAAACAAATTAGAAATGAAATGCTAAATATTGTTGTCATTATTAAAAAATATATATATATTTATATTTTTTAACAAACGAATATTATTTTATTTATTAAAATGCGATTTAATATAATTAATTGTTTCTTTATTAGATAATCCGTTTTTGAATTTACTCCAATATTCATTGAATATTTTTGACCCAAAGAAAGAATCTAATATTTTCAATAATAATTTTTCAGATTGTTGTATTTTATCCCGGCGTTCGTCATTTTCGGTTTTTTTGTAGGTATTTATATAATTAATAATAGAACTCATTCTTGAAAATATAATAATACTAATTTGTGATTCTAGATCCTTGTTTCGTTCTCTTTCATCATAATCACTTTTATTGTAAAATAATTCATCATAATAATAATTCATTTCAGGATGATCCATAAAAAATTTAATTGTCTCGTCTAGAAAATTTTTATAAAAACTATCAAAATATTGTACTTCCTGATTATTCACACTATCTTTATAAGAAATGATTTGAAAATATACGGAATAAACTGTAATTATAATTGTCGCCGCAATTAATACTTGTACATACGTTTGAAATTTTGGATCAAAGCCGTACCTTGATTTCCAGTAATATTTGGTTAATAAAACAAATGCTATAAAATATAACAAATAGGATACATAAAATAAAATATCTTCTAAACTACTATTATGAGTAAAGTTATATTTTATAAAATTGTTAATTTCTGTTAAATAATTCATATTATATAAGAATCATATTATTTTTTGGTGCGTTTTTGTTTTTTGTTATTTTAAATTTTTCTGGATTCTTCTATAATTTCACTGGGATAATCCATGTCATACAAAACTTTAATTCCTCCTCGTACATTTGATATTCCTTTTTTTAAAATATACTTGTATTTAAAATTTTCTATACCATTATTTTCACCATCATCTAAATATTCTGTTTCCATGTAAAAATTTTCGATTTTATTGTTTTTATCTAAATATTCGCATAATTTTATAAAATGAGTTGTTAAAATACAATATATGCTTTTGGTTTTTATTAAATAATTCATAAAGGCTAATGCGCTTCTAACCGCCTCATCGGGGTTTGTTCCAGAATAAAGCTCATCAAATACACAAAAATGATTTTCTTTTGGATTCATTTTAATCAAATCCAAGATTTCTTTACACCTCCGTGCTTCTGCCTGAAATAAACTGTCCCTTCCAGAAGTGTCTGGTATATTCAAATAACAATGTATATATTTATATGGAGACAATGTAGCGCTATCATAAAATCCACAACCCATTTGTTGACTAAGTATTACATTAATTAAAACCGTTTTTAAAATAGTGGTTTTTCCTGATGCGTTTGGACCAGTAATAATTAAATTTTTCTTCATTTTCACCGTGTTTTTAATTGGGTTTTCATTTACTGGGTAATATAAATTTTTCATATTTGATTTTGATTTTTTCTTATCGAATTTAACATGATTCATTTTTTTAGTTGTTACATTTGCGACGATTCCTTCTAAATTGTCTATATAACCATTTATTCCAAATGTATATAAAATATGATTGTTTAAATCCTGGTTGTTATACAAGGTATAAAATGATTTTAATATAACTCCAAATTCACCTAGTTTTTTTAAATTCAGTTTATATTCACTCACTTTTGCTAATTCTTCTTTTATTTTTGTTAATTCTACTATTTTTTCCTGCATCGTATGATTGAAACTTTGATATGTTTTTAATTTCTCTGTAAATATTAATAAATGATTCATCTTACATATGCTATATTCAATATATTCCTTAACACTTTTAATATGTGAGTGAATTTTAATCATATTTTTATTGAATTTTATACATGTCATTACATTTTGATAAATTGAAAAAATATAAAAACCAGCAGATATTAGTAAATATATTTTTTCATTCAAATTCACCTCATTAAATTCAGTGAATAATCTACCAATTGCGTGATTAGATGCGATTACTTTTAAAACTTCCACGTATTCATGAAAGGTAATTGTCATTCCTTTCATTTTAATAATTAAAAATGGGATTAACAAAATAATAAACGGAACAAATAAAGAAAGCACAGGTGATGCTAAATTATATATACTCATTATTTGTAAAAATGGGCTGTATTGATTTAAAAACTCTAGCATCGGAACATCTACATAATGATATCTGTCTTTAAACCCGATATCGTTTTTAATTTCATCCCATATGTCAAGAATAACAGTAAAATATTTGTCTTTTGATTCTGGTGTTTCGTCGTTGGTTAGTTCGAGTTTTTTATAATTTTTCAACAATTCTTGTGTTTCCTTTAAAAATTCAGTGTCGGTTGTATAATATTTAGAAAATTGACGAATTACTTTTTTACCAAAACATGTTTGCGGTTGAAATACATATGAATAAATAGGATTACACGACGCGTCAATTGTATCAATGAGTTCTAAATCCGTTATAATATTCTTGTTCAACTCTATTTTTTTTTCATTAAAACAAATCGGAATCATGAACGATTCATTTATTTTTTCTATATTTGAAACAATCGGCATAAATAAAAGAAATATATATTTTATATTTGTTTTACGAATAATAAAATTAAATATATAATTATAAAGATATTATTTCAATAAAGTATCAAAATCAGCAGGTAGTTCGCTAATTTGACAAGAATAATGTGCCTCAATATCTTTCATAAGAATAACATCGCGCCGTGTAATTAGATTAATACCGATTCCTTTACGACCCCAACGACCACTGCGTCCAATTCTGTGTAAATAATTATGAACGCATTTTGGTACATCAAAATTAATAACTACACTTACTTGTTGAATGTCTATACCTCGTGATGTTACGTTAGAAGAAATTAGAACTCGATATTTACCTGTTCTAAATTCGCTAAATGTATTGTTACGATCAGTTTTGTCCATTCCACTGTGGATTCTACAAACTGGAAACCCGTCTTCAATCATGGCATCATATAAATCAGCAACACGTTTCACACTGTTACAATAAATAATACATTGTGACATTGAAACGACTGAATATAAATCCTTTAATGTCGCATATTTTTGTCGGTCATCTTCAATTGCTACATAATATTGCGATATTCCCTCTAATGTTAGTTGTTCTGTTTTTACTGAAATCTTCACCGGGTTACGCATAAATTTATTGGTAATATTATAAATATAATCAGGCAACGTAGCGCTAAATAATGCCACTTGTATATCATTTGTAAAATATTGGAAAATATTATATATTTGTTCTTTAAATCCCGACGACAACATTTCATCCGCCTCGTCCAAGATGACAAGTTTAATTGTCTTACTATTAATATGTCCTCTTCTTATCATGTCGTAAATTCTACCAGGACAACCAGTAATTACATGTGGTGTGTTTGTTTTCAAAGTATATGAATCCTCATTAATAGATGTACCACCAACAATTGTTTGAATAGTGAGTCCATTCATCATACTTCCAATACTTGTAATTACATTTGCGGTTTGTTTACTTAATTCCCTGGTAGGAGATAATATCAATACTTGAGTTGTTTTATCATTCACCTCAACCAAAGATAACGCACCAATAGAAAATGTACCCGTTTTACCAGTACCAGACTGAGCTTGGGCAATTAAATCTCTTTTCTCCATAATTGGTTTGATGGCTTTTTTTTGTATAGGACTCGGTTTTTCGAAACCATAAGCATAAATTCCTCTTAAAAGATCTTTATTTATATCTAAGTCGTCCCAATTATTTATTTCATCATAATAATTTTCTAAATCGCTACTACTATCTAATTTATCTTTTTCCAATGACATGATAATCATATTTGTAAATATATGTTTAAGTGTATTTTAATATAAAATAATAATTATTATAAAAAATAGATATAAATGAAACATTATTAATATAGATATACACGACTGAAAAGATGAAGTATACGTTAGAAAATTTCTCAAATATTTTATTTAATGGTTTTGAGATTAAATTACCAGATGAAACAATAAATATTATAAGTGATATTGCTCAACATGTTGGGTCTCCTAGTTATATAAAGACTCCTGTATTTAATAAAAGAGAGGTAGTTGTAGGGAAAAATAATCAACAAATGAATGGGGATGGGTATAAGAAAAAACGACGTAATAAAAATAATGAAAATATAAATGATGAGAATTGGGAATCTATTCGTAATTTCCAGGCAACAAAAATTGAACAAAAGGTAGGTATTGATTCAAAGATTGTAATTATTCGTTCATTGATAAATAAAATAACAGATAAGACATATATTGAATTATATAATAAAATAGTTGAAACATTGGACGAATTAGTAAAAGACGAAACGTGTGAAGAGGAAATGTTGAAGGTTGGCAATTCTATATTTGATATCGCATCAAATAATCGTTTTTATTCAAAAATATATGCTGATTTGTACGCGGGGTTAATAAATCGTTATGAAATTATAAAGATAGTATTTGAAAAAAGCTTCAATACATTTTTAGAATTATTCCAGAATATTGAACATGTGAATCCAGATGAGGATTATAATAAGTTTATAAAAATAAATGCTGAAAATGAAAAAAGAAAATCATTGAGTTCATTTTTTGTGAATTTGATGTTGAATGGTATTATTACCAAGGAAAAAATAATAGAAATTACATGTGATTTAATGGATGAGGTTTTAAAATTAATCAAAGAGGAAAATAAAAAGAGTGTGGTGGATGAAATGACTGAAAATATTTCACTTTTGTATAATAAAGATTTATTTGATGTTGAAAATGTCAATATAGGCGACGAATTATTTACAGATATTATAAATAGATTATCTTTGTGTAAAGTAAAAACATACCCTAGTTTATCGAATAAGTCTATATTCAAATATATGGACTTGAATGAAATGTAAGATATATTTGGTGTAAAATAACATAAAATAATAATATTATATTATAATTATATTTATATTAAACAACAAATATGATTGATGAAAATATAATAATAGATGAAAATGTAAATATTCAAATGGTGGATGATTTTGATAAATCAAACGATGACTTTAATTTAAAAAAGTTGATGGAGGATTTTGAAAATATATCTTTACATATGAATGATAATGATGATTATGAAAGCGATCAATTATATACAGATATGTTAAATTATGACATGAATTTTACGGTAAAACAATTATTATTGATTTGTGAGTATTATGGTTTATTGAAAGATGTAAAAACGAATAAAATGAAAAAACAAGATATAATTGAACAAATATTGCTTTTTGAAAATAATAATGACAATTATGAGACGGTGATTCGGCGAAAAGAGTTGTGGTATTATATCAATGAATTAAAGGAGGATAAAATGATGAAAAAATTTATCATTTGGAATTGATTTTTTAGAATTTAATGGAATTGAAATAAATTAATTGATGGAATAAAAATATAAAATATTGTTATATTTTAATTCATATGGTATTGTCAAAAATAGATAAAAAGGTGAGTTATCCTGAATTGAAAAAGGTGGATCCGAGTGATTTAAAAAAAGAAGTAAATTTATACGAGACGGAAATGAAAGGGATCAATGTAATTATTGCGGTTGGTAGCGCAAAAACAAATTATGAGGATAAAAATATTATATACTTTCCGATTTATTTAGTAAAATCAAATAACAAGGTTACTCAAATTGGTGTATATGAAATTAAAGCAAGTGATAAGAATATATATATTGATGAAGATGGCAATTTAGATATAGAAAATATGGACGAACCTTTGATTTATGTATTTGTTAAAAAAGATATGCTTGATAAAATAAGATTGGTTCCAGAGGATGAAATAATGGGCGAATCTGTAAAAAAAACGAATGATGATAAAGGTTATTCTCAAGGTGACTCTGAAAGTGATGCGGAGAGTGATGATTCTGAAAGTGATAAAGCAGGTAAAATTAGTAAAAAAATAAAAAGTAATGAATCAAAGAAAACAGAAGATCCCAAAGAGATTACTATTTCACCGCTTAGAAAAGATATTTTTGAGCCAACCACAGATGCTTTTGTGATTCCTGAAACGCTCGATGAGGAAAATCGCGGTGATGCTGAAAAAATGAGAGGAAAATTTTTAGCAGAAGAAAAAACATCAAAAAGGGAATACAATTGGATACAAAAATTCATGGAGAATAATTATTATTCAATTATTGAGAATGAACGCGGAGGAGATTGTTTATTTGCGACGATTCGTGATGCGTTTGCGCAAATAGGACAAATCACAAGCGTACAAAAAATAAGAGAAAAATTGTCTAGGGAGGTTACTGAGAAATTATTTTTTGATTATAAAGAGCGTTATGATATTCTTAAGACAACATTGGTAAAAGATTCACAAGATATTAAACATTTAGAGGGAGAATACATGAATGTGAAACAAAAATACGAGGGGACATTGGATAGAAACGAAAAAAAGATGCTTATTGATGCTGCCAAGGGAATAAATGATCAAAGAGAAAAAATATTGCGAGATAAAAAAGTCACTTCTGAGGTTTCGCAAGATGTGAAATTTATGAAAGATATTGATACTTTGGATAAATTCAGAGAAAAAATTAAAACTTGTGAATTTTGGGGTGAAAAATGGGCATTATCTACTTTGGAACGCATTCTAAATATTAAATTTATATTATTATCCAATGAAGCATATAAAGAAAAGGATTACGCAAATGTATTGAATTGTGGAGAATTAAATGATCCTCTATTGGAGACACGTGGTGAATTTATCCCTGAATATTATATTCTTTTGGAAAATAGTGGATGGCATTATAATTTGGTTGGATACAAGAAAAAACAAATATTTAAATTCAAAGAAATACCATATGATATTAAAAAAATGATTGTGAATCGATGTATGGAAAAAAGTGACGGACTATTTTCTTTGATTCCCGATTTTATACAATTTAAAAAAAATGAATTTTCTGGGTCATTACCTGGTGAAAAAGCGAAATTTGAAGAATTGTCGGAGGCAAAAATAAGAGGGTTATATGATGAAAATATAGTATTTGTGTTTTATGATAAATCTTCTGCAAAAAAGTTGCCCGGAAAGGGTGTTCATGAACAAATGCCGGATGATATGATGTTGCGAAACTTTTCTGAATTAATCGCAATTCCGGATTGGCGTCGTAAATTAGATAACTTTTGGATACAGCCATTTACATTGGATGGAAAACGATGGAATAGCGTTGAACATTATTATCAGGGGTCAAAATTCAAGGAAAATAATCCTGAATTTTATACATCTTTCAGTATGGAATCGGGTACCGAATTATCAAAAAATCCAGAAATGGCAAAAGCTGCGGCGGGAACGAGTGGAAAATACAAAGGAACATTGGTTCGACCAGTTGAGGTGAAGATAGATGCGGATTTTTATGGAAAACGTAAAGAAAAAGAAAATAATGATGCGCTATATGCCAAGTTCTCTCAAAATGAAGAATTAAAAAGACTTTTATTGGGTACAAAGAATGCGAAATTATTACAATATAAGCTTGGTAAAGAACCCGTTATTCGGGAGGATTTAATGTTGATTCGTGATAAACTTTTACATGAAAAATAGGATGGATGTTGGTAAATTATTATGTTATTTACATAATAATATACTTTTTACAATACAATATAATAATATAATAAAATTAAAAGAATTTAAATCTTGATAAATGATGTCTAACTGGTTTTATTATTCTGTTTAAAGAGAATTGTTTGTTTTGTTGTGTATTATTTATTGGTTTATTATTTTTTTGTAAATCAATTGTAATTTCCTCATTATCTGATATATCGAATACAACATGTTTTACTTGAATAACAGGTTCTTCAACTACTACAGGTTTTACAACTGGTTCGACTACAGGTTCGATAACAGGTTCGACTATTGGTTCGACAACTTGTTCGACAACAGGTTCGACAACAGGTTCGACTATTGGTTCGACAACTTGTTCGACAACAGGTTCGACTACTGGCTCGACTACTGGCTCGACAACAGGTTCGACTATTGGTTCGACTACAGTTTCTTCGACTACAGGTTCAACAACAACTTGTTCTTCAACAACAGGTTCCTCGACTACAGTTTCTTCGACTACAGGTTCAACAACAACTTGTTCTTCAACAACAGGTTCCTCGACTACAGTTTCTTCGACTACCGGTTCAACAACAACTTGTTCTTCAACAACAGGTTCCTCGACTACAGTTTCTTCGACTACCGGTTCAACAAGAGTTTCTTCGACTACAGGCTCAACAACAACTTGTTCTTCAACAACAGGTTCCTCGACTACAGGTTCAACAACAACTGATTTCTCAACAACAGGTTCTTCAACAGGTTCCTCGAAGATTTCTTCTTTAGCAATTATTTGTTCTTGTTCTTGTTCTTGTTCTTGTTCTTGTTCTGGGTTATTATCCATATTATAATATAATTATATAAATAAAAAATAAAATAAAAATAACTTATTAATTTATATTATATAACTAGTAATACATGAAAATTACAAATAGTAGTAAATTATTAATGTCATTTTTTTTAGATAACAAATGTATCAACCATGTAGAGAGAACAAATAAAACAACAAATATATTAAAAAAACTATTTAAAGAATTAAAAGATGCCGCAGCATATATTCATTTAAAAAAACAAAATGAAGGCACCCACTTTTACAAGATACATATAGAAAAAATCACAAATATATCAAATGTCCCTAAACCAAAAACTTTTAATGCGACCAGTTTTCCTAAAGAAATACGAGAACACATTGATACTGAAATATCATATTCTTTGTCCTACACTTTTTCTCTCTTCAACAAGGAAATCAAAATATATTTTATAGTAGAAGAAAACAATCCAGAATTATATATAGACTATTATAATGAATATATTGAAAAAATACTTGTTTGGTTATATATTATAAACCAGTACTCTTCAAAAAAATGTTCAAAACATTTGACACTGTACATTTATTTCACAAGTCTAACAAAAAAATTACCTCCGTCAAATATTTATGTATTAAATGAAAATAATGTCAATACCGCATTTACATATTCGTGTCACGATGACCCTGAAATTGTTATTTTTCGTAAAGAAGAATGGTTCAAGGTATTACTTCATGAAACATTTCATAATTATGCCTTGGATTTTTCCGATATGAATACCCATCGAGAGATATGTAACCCTGCGATTTTATCATTCTTTCCAGTACAATCAGATGTAAATTTATATGAGGCATATACTGAATTTTGGGCAGAAATTATGAATGTCATTTTTTGTAGTTATTATGTTGCGTTGGACCAGAATTCAACAAGTGATGATGATTTACTTTCGAATTTTGATTTTTTCATTAATTTTGAAAGGACCTATGGGTTTTTTCAAATGGTGAAAACCCTGAATTTTATGGGTTTAACTTATAAAAATTTGTATTCCAAGAAAGAAGAATCGGCACTCATGAGAGAAACATTATACAAGGAAGATTCCAATATTTTGGCATATTATATTATTCGTCCTATTTTATTACACAATTACCAGGGATTTTTGTCGTGGTGTGATAAAAATAATTTTTCCTTGTTACAATTCAAAAAGACCAATGCGAATTTAATGGAGTTTTGTAAATTCATTGAAAAAAATTATAAAACAAAATCAATGAATGAATCTGTGGATTGTATGCAAAAATTCATGATGAAAGTCAACAAAATGAAAACCACGAAATCAAAAAAATCTGATTCTCAATCCAAAAAAGCAAATGAAGAGCATTTGGATTTTACACTTTCAAATATGAGAATGACCATTTGCGAGTTGGGTTAGTTAGGATTTAGCGTTTATTTTTTTTATGATAACTACAGGTTTCACAATCGATGCCTGGTTCTCTCATACATGGTTTCCCATTTTTTAAAATTTGACCGCAAATATAGGTATAACAACCATTACCTTTGGATTTTTTGTTAGATTTCCATGACTCACTTGCGTCATTAAAATCGATATCAACACTATAAGGGGCATTGTTTTCATAATTGGTTTTACTTCTTGTATTCATTTTTTGCTTTTGATTTTACATATCAAAGAGAGAACCAAAGTATTTCAATTTTTATTTTCTCTCTTTACTTATAAAAATTGAAAGTGATTTTTATAATTTTATAATAGATATAAACAACACAAAACACAACTACACAATCATTCATATTATTATAAATAAAATGGGAATCAAATATTTGAATCATTACATAAGAGAGAATTGTTCAAAAGAAACTGTCAAATGTATATCATTAAAAGACTTGAGTGGTAAAAAAATCGCAGTGGACATTAGTATTTATATGTATAAATATACAAGCGGCAACTTGTTAATCGAAAATTTCTATTTAATGATGTCGGTATTCAAAAAATACAATATAACTCCTATCTTTGTTTTTGATGGTAAATCGAGAACTGAAAAAAAGGAACTACTCGTAAAAAGACACCAGGATAAAAAATATGCTGAAAATGAATATAATTTATTAAAAGAAAAATTAGAAAAGAATCAAGATCTTGATGATGTTGAAAAACAAGAAATACAATCTACTATGGATTCCTTGAAAAAAAGATTTATTTATATTCAAAAAGAACATATTCATATTGTAAAGGAATTGATTCGTTCATACGGGATGACTTATTGTGATGCGGAAGGTGAGGCAGATGAATTATGCGCGTTACTTGTTTTAAAGAAAAAAGTATGGGCTTGTTTAAGTGAAGACATGGATATGTTTGTTTATGGTTGTTCTCGTGTCTTGCGATATTTAAGTTTAATAAATCATACTTGTATTTTGTATGATACCAAAAAAATATTGGAAGAATTCGAAATGAATCAAGATGATTTTCGTCAAGTATGTGTATTATCTGGGACGGATTATAATATACAAAAATATCGAGACGATCAAACAAGTTATGATTTGTATAAAGTCATGAATTTATTTAATAAATATGTCAGAGAAAAGGAAACTATCGGGTTTTACAATTGGATTGAAAAAAATAAATTATTACAACAAGATATGGGTTTGCTGTTAAATGTATATAATATGTTTGATTTATCTTGTTCTAATTATAATATTGATAAAATGAAGATCGCAAATGGTGTGGTTGATAAAGAAAAAATGAAAAGTATTTTAGAACAAGATGGGTTTATATTCTTGAATTAGTATTTTAATTTTAAAATATAAAAATATAGTAAAAGTTATTTTTATATTTTTTGTTTTTATTTATTTTTTGTTGTGTTTTTTATTTGTATTTTTGTATTTTTGTGGGTTTTTATTTGTATTTTTGTGGGTTTTTATTTGTATTTTTGTGGGTTTTTATTTATTTTTATATTCATGTAGATGATTTAAGCAGTAGTTGATGCGCCAGCCTTGTCAAAGTGATGACTCATGAACTTTTGTAAGTTGAAATAGGTTAATTGATCAGTGTTACTTAACTTAAGAAGGGATGATAACTTGGTATCTGGGTTGATCTTGCGACCGTTGGCAGGATCTTGTAACTTGTTAGCACGGATGTATGAGTTGATCTCCTTGGTAACAGAAGTTCTTGCCATTTCGGATCCCTTGTCCTTTCCTAAGAATGAGGCAAGCTCATCACTGATACGGGTTGGCTTAACAAAACCACTTGGCTTGCGGTTGCCAGACTTTCTCTTGTGCTTTGAGTTTAATTTCTCAACAGCCTTCTTTTCCTTTGACCATTGCTTTTCAATTAAACGATACTCAGTCTTTAATGCGGAGATTAAAGCACCGACTTGTTGTAACTTGGCGAAAAATTCAGTGGATTTCTCACTCAATACAGCGTCAACTGGGGCGCTTTCAGATGATACTTGTTGTTCAACCTTTGGTGGTTCAACAACTGGAGCAGATGCCTCCTTTGGAGCCTTGACCTTCTTTACTTTTGGGGTAGCGGTTTGGACTGGAGCGGTTTCGACGACTGGTGCTTGTTCAGCAGACTTTGCTTTTACGGTTTTTGCCATATTATATACTATATAAATATTTACTTTTTAAGTCTTTTAACGCATTATATATATTATTTTAAATATTTGTGAGTATATGTCATCACAAACATATTCCTAAATAATAAAAATCTAACACACCTGGATTTTTATTGTTTTTAACGCGTTACAATTATTGATTTTTCACGGATTTTCCTAAAGCATTTTGTAATCAAAATATTCAAAGTCTTTTTTATAATATTTGTTTATTAAATTAATTGAATTTTCATTCAAAAAATCCATATACTCTCTCGAAATGGTTGTTTTATAATAATGGTTTTCAAAATCGGTATGTCCTATTTTTTTCATTTCTTCTGTCAATGTTTCTGTTTTCAATATGGTTACGTTTTTTATTAATTCATAGTTTTCGTCCAGTAAAAACATGTATTGGGGTATTCGATGATTGTCATTATCGGGGTTAAATATATTTGACAAATATTCATTGCTGAGTTTATCAAATACTTCTTCTGGAGTGCTGTTTTCATTTATTATTTTTACAAATAACATATCGCTTATAATTCGATGATATGGATTTCTAACAACACTTATTATTTCTAAATTATCGAGGCACACATTGAAATACCCGTGGTTTTCCTTAATTGTTTTATATGTTTGATGTTGAAAACTAACCCCCTCAAAAAATTCGTGTTTTTGATAAGTATACAACGAATATCTGTTCAAAAGTATTCCATATTTGTTTCTAAAATAATATTGTAAACTTGTTCCGCCTGTTTTTGGAATGTGTATTAATAACAAATTTACTTTTTCATTATGAAAATAGGGCATATTTAATTAAATAAAATATATTATTCTTTAATTAAATACGAACCTGGTTACAAAAATTAAACACATTATCGTCTAAAAATAAGCAACCGATTGGAATAACCATGGTAATGCCGCAGCAGCGTTGGGGTTTACCAAAGTCAGCGCACCTAAAACATAATATGCCCCCAGCGCCATGTGATCCTTGTCTTGCGCACTTTTCACAATTCGCTCCATGTAATAAAGCGCCATTTTTTGTAATTTGGTTAAATTGTTTTCATTTACAAATGAATTTATATTTAATGTTACAAAAGGGTTACCTCCTGGAGGATAAATCAGGCGTTTCACCTCACTTGGTAATTGTGCTCTATAATTCCATATATCTACTAATTCTCGCATGAATTTTATGATCTGAGGTTTCACCAAAGAGAGAAACCATTCAGGATTACTGTAATTACCTAAAGAATCAATAAATTGAAATAGATCCAATATTTTTAATTCTACGCTTTTTGTATCAGACAAATCATCGCACACATCTTTAATATCAACCTCTATAGGTATTTTTAATATTTTGCTAAAACGGATCAAAGATTTAAAATCATGAATCACGTTACTAGGTATAACATTTCTATTATATGGATTTTGTATTGCTTTTCCTGATTTTAAAATCAAGTTGTAGAGAGAAATAATATCAAACCCGTATATAAAACCATCAGCATCTTTAAAACTAAAAAATTGGGTTGCCTCCATATCTTTCATCTCCTCCATTGTTAAAAAATCGCATTCATTTGTACATAATTCGCGTTTCAAAAACGCAGGACCATGTAATAGATTGTATTTTCTTTGTACATTCCCCCTAAATACTTTTTGGATTTTTACAATAACTGTTGATAGTTTTAGAAAAACATAAATACGATTGACCAATTCGTTTTTGTTACCTGAAATTTTCATTTTGTAATGTTTGGCGAATTTTTTGAGCTGTTGTAAATTATAATTATTGCGTAATAATATATCATATGAGTTAGTTGTTGGTATAATGACATTTTCATCTGAAACTTTTCCAGTTTTCTTTATTTGTGGCATTGTTTTTTCACAATTGCTGTAAATATAATCAATGTATTCGTCAATGTTTTGATGATGGGTATTTTTTTTTGTTTTACTATTTTCTTGTAATATATTATTTTTTGTATTCATTTCAATACTATATATACTCATAATAAAATCTTTTTGAGTTATTTTTATTAAATAATAATTATTTCATTTGTAACCAGTAAGATTATCATGGATAAAAACAAAAACAAAAACAAAAAACAAAAACAAAAACAAAAAACAAAAAATAAATCAATTGATTTTTATAATTAAAAAAAAAATTGATTCTAAAAATAATACAT
>Ga0209597_1000065_pt1 | contig 62016 bp, 56 predicted proteins | sample M_140625_MF_Meta_FD_187316 | JGI IMG/M metagenome (GOLD analysis project Ga0209597, IMG submission 187316) | Freshwater microbial communities from Lake Montjoie, Canada to study carbon cycling - M_140625_MF_MetaG (SPAdes) (version 2) | ecosystem: Environmental > Aquatic > Freshwater > Lake... | reverse complement strand
CTGGAAATTTTTCATTATTGATCGGCTCAAAACTCCACTCATGTTTTGCTTTCCAATCAATGGCCACCATTAAATCTGAGGTTCGCTCCGGAAAACCTAAGGCATAACCAATCGGCCCTTTCATATTGGGTGGGCTCGCTTGCGCCAAAGTAGAACCATCTTTGAATTCCACCATTGAGTGAATCACAGATTGCGGATGAACCACCGCTTCGATTTTCTCGTAAGGTAAATCAAATAAATAATGTGCCTCGATGATCTCTAACCCTTTATTAACTAAGGTTGCGGAGTTTACGGTAACCACGTTACCCATACTCCATGTTGGATGAGTTAATGCTTCTGTCACTGTGACTGTAGAAAGATCGCTTCGATCTCTAAATGGCCCACCGCTTGCAGTGAGAATAACTTTTTTTACATCACTCAACTTTCCGGCAAGCATGCATTGGTAAAGCGCTGAATGTTCGGAATCAACTGGGATTATTCGATCCCGACCATAAGCCATCACTAAATCGCCACCGGCAACTAGCGACTCTTTATTTGCTAACGCAACTAAGTTTCCGGCAGCAAGGGCTGCCAGAGTTGGCTCTAATCCGATTGAACCGGTTATACCGTTTAACACAATGTCACATGGAAGGGATGCAATTTGTGCGGCTGCGGTTGCGCCGTCAATAACGTGCACTCCGGCAATTCCATCTTTTATCGCGGAAGTATCGGCCGTGGTACCAACTATGGGAACGTTAAATTTCTTTGCCTGGGCTATCAAAAGTTCCAAGTTATTTGATCCTGCCGATAGGCCTATAACTTTAAATTTACCTGGATTGGCAGCGACAATTTCGAGGGCCTGAAATCCGATTGATCCGGTAGAGCCCAAAATGACAATCTCGCGCATGGGGTTATCTTCTCAGGTCGAGCGGAAAACTCCACATTTAAGCGTTATGGAATTAGTGGCGTTGGGAATTTAGTTTGGCTAAGCACCACTCCTAACATAATCGCCAGCGCCATTAAGAAGAGCTCAACACCAACAAGCCGAGTAAATAGTTGGACTCCTTTTATTGAAAGCGAATCCAAAGTATTTAGAATTCGAGTTCTATAAAAAGCACCAAAACCACCGAGAGCAATCAAGAGCATAATTTTGCTTAATAAAATTAAACCGTACCTACTATTAAGCAGATCATTAAACAAATCTATTCGTAGTGAAGCATTCACTACGCCGCTAATAACTACGCAAATAAAACAAATTAAAGCTATCGGACTAAATACTTTTACTGCTGGAAATAGATCAGAGCTCTGTAGCGCCACTAAAATCACCAGGCTTAATACACCAGCAACCCAGAGTGAGACCGAAAGAATATGTAGCCCCCAACTAGTTATCGCTAATAAATGCTCCGAATTTGATCCGGAATGGCCACCTAACGCTGGCGGCAATAATGAGAGTGCTGCAAAAAAGGTAAGTACTCGAGCGCCGACTTGGCTCTTAATTAATTGCGCCCAAATCGCAATAATGATTCCAGCAAAAGTCTGTGCCAACATTACTTGGCCAGTGCGAACCTGAATTAAGAAACTTCTGAGCATGATTGGTTCGCTTAATACCATTCCAATTGAACCCGCAAAAATATCGGCAAGCTTTAAAATGGAAAGGAAGAAAACATCAGCAGCCCATGCAAAACCTATAAATGAAATCCAGTTATAAGTTCGCTTTGAAATCAATTTCGATCCCTGCGGCAAAAAATGCGACACCAATAGAAGCAGCGCAATTATGCAGATAGGAAGTAACCGATCAAGCCACTGAACTAGTGGAATCAGCCCTTTAACAATCGGATCAGTGGTTGGAATTGGGCAATCCCCTGATTTTTAGGTAAAGGAAAGTGCGAATGCGCCAAGCGCAGCGGAGACTGTCATCCAGATCCACCAAACTTGAATGATTTCTACATGCCAATGATCGGTTTTGTATAAACCAAGTCGGGCGCGATTCCAATTACCGAGCGAAATAAATGCAGTTAGGGCAAGGTGTAAGGCATTCAGACCAGCTATCAAGTAATAGCAAGACGCATAAGCACCCATTCGCATTGTAAATGGCGCACTATTCATCTGCTGAATTTGATAAACCAAACCAATCACGCTCATCGCAAATGCAATCATGGCGCCTAATGTAAGTTGGGCTTGATTTTTAGCTTTAGCGCCTTGAAGAGCATAACGATTTAGCAACATTCCGAATCCGGAAATGATCGCAATATATAAAGCACCCATGCTAGAGACAGGAACGGTCGCAGGCACTTCTTCAGTTGCTGCCGGCAGCCACATGTTGTTTACATTCTGTCCTTTTAGATAGAAATAAACAAAGAGAATACTTAACGCCATTGCAACATCTGCAACGATGATAAGAATTACACCTAATCGATTACGACTTCCAACTACATCTGGATGTTCGTGATGGGCGTGGGTTGTCTCTTGGCTCATGACTTTGCCTTTCCGTAACCGTAAGCATCTGTTGTGACGACTGGAAGCGTTGCAAAGTTTTCTAGCGGAACTGGAGTAGGAACGCTCCATTCCAAAGTCTTTGCAAACCAAGGATTGTCGGAAGCTTTAATTCCATTACGCCAAGAATCAACTACTGCGAATAGAAGGATGAGCATGCCGGTCATAATTACATAAGCACCAGCGGTTGTGACCATATTTCCACGGTTAAACATTGCGTTATAAGCCTCAACTCGTCGAGGTTGACCAGCAAGTCCAACTAGGAACATACCCATGAATGCCACGTTAAATCCAATTTGTACCATCCAGAATGAAACCCAAGAAAGTCGACGATCTAACATTCGACCGGTCATCTTTGGGAACCAATATGAAAGCGATGCAATTGCGCCAGTTAAACCAGCACCCATTAGTGTGTAATGGAAGTGCGCAGTTACGAACATGGTGCCATGCAAAGCGCCATCAGCTGGAACATCCGAAAGGTAAATACCTGTGATGCCACCAACCATAAAGTTCCATAGCAGCGCATAAATAGATGCCATTGGCACTGTCAACCAAAGTCGACCTCGCCATAGCGTTCCAACTAATACTAAGAAGAGCATTCCAGTAGGAATTGAAATCAATTCTGTAGTTAACATAAATGGACCATTAAGCAAGGGAGCCCATCCGCTCATATACATATGGTGTGCCCAAACCAAGGCACTTAATCCGCAGATTCCGGCTATTCCCATAACAGCAACATTGAAACTAAATAGCGGTCGGCGAGTAAATACTGGAGCCATTTCCATTAGAGCCCCAATTGCTGGAAGCAGAATTACATAAACCTCTGGGTGTCCCATCAGCCAGAACAAGTTTTCGTAAAGCCAGCCACTACCACCACCAGCTGGATTATAAAAAGTTGTACCCATTGCGCGATCAAACGCCGACATAATTTGAGAAAGGAAGAAGACTGGGAAAGCAGGAAGCGCCAGCGCAACAGATGCCACAACACCATAAATAAATATTGGAGTTCTGTTCCATGTCATGCCGCGAGCGCGCATCCGAACAACGGTTGCAGTTATGTTTGCACCGGCGACCATCGTGGAAATCGCGAAGATACAAATGAACATTATGTATCCATCCATACCTGCAGGCGATTCTGAAGCTAACGGTTCATAAGCCGTCCAACCAGTCATGATTCCACCTAAGAAGAAGGAGGAGAGGATTGGTGGAATAGCCGCAACGATTAGCCAGAAACTAAGTGCATTTAATCGAGGAAATGCCATATCTCGTGCGCCAATCATGATTGGCATTACGAAGTTACCAAATGGTCCAGTGATCATGATGATAGTTCCAACAATCATGATAATTCCGTGAATACCAACGATCGCGTTGTAAGCCTGTGGGTGAATCCAACCACCTTCTGGATTTCCTAAGTTGGTCCGGATCAGCATCGCAAGAATTCCGCCAACACCGAAAATGATCATAGTTGTTACTAAGTACTGAATACCTACAACTTTGTGATCCGTTGTATATCTAAAATATCGTTTTGTGCCTAAATCTTTTCCAGCATAAAACATATTTTCATCATGTGATAAATCTTTGCCGAGCAACCAGCGGAACGGTCCAATAAGTGCGCCAATTCCAACCATAAACCCAATGAACCATCCAATCATCGCCAACAAAATTATTTGATCATGTTTGGTATGAATCAACATTGCGTCGGTATCTTCCGGAATCAATTTAGCTGCCAATACATAGAAGACGACAGCCAAAATAATTCCTAGGCCAAATGCAGTAAATACATTTAGTTTTTCAATTAAGGGACTCTTGGCAGAATGACCTGCTGATGCAGTTCTACCCATTGTGGTTGTCATTAAGCTCTGCCTCCTTGACTCTTAATCCATGCGTCATAATCTGCTTGGCTAACTACGTGCACTTGACTCTGCATATAAGCATGTAGGAGGCCGCAAAGTTCGGCGCACCGAACGTCGAATACTCCAATTTTGTTTGGCGTCACTGCCGTTTGGGTTATATATCCAGGATTCGCATCGACTTTAACCCCCATCTGCACAATCCAGAAAGAGTGTTTAACATCCTTTGCAGAAACGTTAAAAATCACTGGTCGATCAACAGGTAGATATAAATCATGGGAACGTACGCCAGCATTATCTGGATAATCAAAGTTCCATAACCATTGTTGGCCAGTTACATTTACGTGAATTGCATTTGGCGCTTGCAGAGATTTAGCATCTTCTTGCATCACAATCATTCCAAAAACCAGTGCAAATAAGCAAAGAAGTCCGGAAGTTACAATCCAAACCGCAGCTGCTTTAGGGCTATTTGCAATTTCATGATCAGATTCTGCTGGCGGCGTATCGCCATAATGCCGCTTCTGCAATAAAGACTTAAGGGCAATTGCGCCAACTAAACCTGCTACTGGGGCAGATACCCATGTGAAAACTTTCATCATGCGAATGGTGTTTGCCATCGTCTCTGATGCAGGTGCCCCCATTGAGCGAGCAATTACTTCACCAGCTATGCCACCAAGTAATACGCTAAGGATTACCCATAAAATAGCCGTCTCTTTAACATCTTTTCGTTTCCACCAAGGAGCTTTATCCTGAGTTTGAGTTTGACTCATTTTTCTGCTCCTTAGTTATCTGTAACGATAAAGTGACCGGACATAAATCCTTGTGATGACATTGGGCCACCAAAGCGAGCGAGCGTTCCATCGCCGCAAGGGAATTCGCAGTTCCAAACATATTCGCCGGCATCGCCAGTAATAATTGTGAATTTAACAATTGTTGGATTTATATATTCGCCTTCGTTTTCTGACATCTTGTCTTCAGGAACCATCGGCATCGGAACATTTATAAATACATTGCTTTTGCCATTTGATAAGCCACGAACTGTAAAAGTATGCCCGATGGTATTTGCATCAACTTTCGTAACATCCTTGCCATTTATATTTATGGTCCCATTCATAGTTCCGGCAACCCGGGCAAAGAAGTCATTTGTGATCGGCTCACCGCTGTCGTATTGCTTCATTGTGAATGTGATTGCGGAGTGCGCTGGAACCCTGAAATTTGTTGAAGGGCCGTAACTAACCCAATCTGGATGCGGGCTGCTAGTTTTGAAAAAGCTATCCGGATAAATAGAGAGATCCATTGTGTAATGCTTTAGCGTGCCTTGCGGAGTTTCTAACGTTCCAGCTGGAGTAGCATCTAAAATTGTGGTGTCGGCTTTTGCGGCCGAGACATAAGTTCCAATTCCAGCAATCAATCCAGCACCTAGTACTACTGTGGCAAATGCTCCGACTATCCGTCTATTCATTGAATTCACTCCATTGCTTCATCAAGTGGTGGCACCTACCTAGACAAGTCATTAAGGTAACCCTCGTCACGCCAAAAACCAAGGACAATCACAGGTGAATTTGAGTTTTATAACTCGAGTTCTAGTGTTTAGTGGGGAGCCAAAGCATGGTCCATGGAATCCCGCCTAATTTCTGGGCTTGGTGGCAACTAGCCCCGGAGAGTTCAATACCTCTCTTATTGCTTGCTTACCTTTTCTTCACTTTATCCAAAGCCAACTCAATCTCGCTACGGGATCAATGGTTCTTCTACTTGGGCCTGCTTAGCGTTGTGTTAGTGGTTAATACCCCAATTGGTACCCATGCGCCAACGCTTTTCTGGTGTCACATGATTCAACATATGGTTCTGATGATGATCTCTGGACCGCTTTTAGTTTTGGGCAGCGTGGCTCACTTCAAGCCAAAGAATTCACTTTTTGAATACTTAACGAACCCTTGGATTAGTTGGGCTATTTATGCAGCGCTAATGATGGGGATACATTTCACAACTCTGCATGAAATCGTAATGAAAAAAGTTTGGATTCATAACTTCATTGAGGTGCCGGCATATGTAATTGTCGCTTATCTCTTTTATTACAACTTATTGGATAAGAAGACGCCGCAGAGCCGAATCTCACCAGCCATCTCGGTTTTCTCACTCTTTTTTATGATGGTTCCTGAAACACTTACCGGTTTCTTTATTTATGTGGCACCGAAATCTCTTTACGATAATATGTTTGAAATAAATGATCAACGCCTTGGCGGTTCACTAATGTGGTCTGGAAGTATGATTATTGATACTGGCTGGCTGGCATTTGCAGTATTTCATTGGATTAAGAGCGAAGAACGTAAATCAATTGAAATTGATGCCGAGATAGCTGCGGAGAATCGGAAATAATGAGCGAGCCAGAATGGATTCATGAAGAATATGAACCAAAACCTGCGACTAAGAAACAGAAATTAATTCTAAATATTTCACTTGGATTAGCGTTGCCATTTTGTATCTGGGCTGGTTGGTTTGAACTTTCGCGGGCGCAAACTGGAAATTGGCGGGCCTGGGTTTACACATTTGAATGGCCATTTTTCGGTGGTGTCTGCATCTACCTTTGGAATCGACTTCGCAAAGGTGATATCCCAAAAATACCGAAACCGAATCTGCCTTATACGATTACCGATGAGAATGAGGTTGATAAATAGCGCTAGAATCGAGCTATGTCTACTGGCTCAAATATTCCGCAAGTTCGTAAATTAGTAACTGCTATCCCAGGTCCAAAATCCCAAGCCTTAATGCAACGGCGTAGCGATGCCGTATCCACAGCACTTGGTATGGCCATCCCAGTAATGGTTGAAAAAGCTGGTGGCGGTGTGATCGTTGATATCGATGGCAACTCCATCATCGATATGGGTTCTGGAATTGCAGTAGTTAGTGTTGGAAATAGCGCCGACCGCGTTGTGAAAAATGTTATTGATCAAGTGCAAGCTTTTACTCACACCTGCTTCATGGTTGCGCCATATATGGGATATATCGAAGTATGCGAAGCGTTAAATCGCTTAACTCCAGGATCTGGTAAAAAGAAATCTGCGCTATTTAACTCCGGCGCGGAAGCGTTAGAAAACGCTGTAAAAATTGCCCGACGCTTTACAAAGCGTGAAGCCGTTGTGGTATTTGAACACGGTTATCACGGTCGCACAAATTTAACTATGGCAATGACCGCTAAGAACATGCCATATAAAGATGGTTTCGGCCCATTTACTCCAGAAATTTACCGGATGCCAATGGCTTACCCATACCGATGGCCAGGTGGTGCTGATAATTGCGCAAACGAAGCGCTCGATCTTGTACTCCATAAAATTGAAAAAGAAATCGGCGTAAATCGGCTCGCTGCAATTGTGATTGAACCGATTCAAGGCGAAGGTGGCTTCATCGTGCCACCAAAAGGATTTATCGCTGGCCTTTCTAAATTCTGCACCGACAATGGTGCGCTCTTTATCGCAGATGAGGTACAGACTGGATTTGCTAGAACTGGCGTTATGTTTGCCTGCGAAGATGAAGGTGTGGTTCCAGATTTAATTACAACCGCTAAAGGAATTGCCGGTGGATTACCACTTGCCGCTGTAACTGGTCGCGCTGATGTTATGGATTCCATTCACGCGGGTGGGTTAGGTGGCACTTTTGGTGGCTCCCCAATCGCTTGCGCGGCAGCGCTCGGCGCAATTGCAACCATTGAAGAAGAAAAGTTATGTGATCGCGCGCTCCACCTTGGAAAAATAATGCGGGATTCACTACTAGCCATGCAGAAAAAATACGCAATCATCGGTGATGTTCGTGGTCGCGGTGCCATGCAAGCTATCGAATTAGTATTGCCAGGCGGAATTGAACCAAACCCAACCGCACTCGCCTCAATCGTCAAATACTGCCAAGTAAATGGCGTACTTATTCTTTCGGCTGGAACTTACGGAAACGTAATTCGATTACTGCCGCCGCTAGTAATGCCAGAAAACTTATTGGTTGAAGCGTTAGAAATCCTTGATCAAGCTATCGCGCAAGCGATTTAACGGTCCAGTAAATTCCTAGTCGGCGAATAAACGCCACCAGTACGTTTAAATGCAATTGCACTTATCGCTTCTAGCACCACGCGATTAGCCAACATAGCTGTGATATCTGCGCTATCAAATGGTGGCGAAACTTCGACAATATCAACGCCAACAATCGGAAGTTCCAAACAAATTCGACGCACCGCTTCCAATAACTCTCTGCTGGTCATACCACCTGGTTCTGGTGTGCCAGTTCCCGGAGCCATCCCAGGATCAACCACATCAATATCAACTGAAAGAAATACACCTTCACAACCATCGGTAAGTGTTACAAAAGATTCATCTAGAACTGCTTTCATACCGCGATGATGAATCTCAGTCATTTCATACGAACGCATTCCTTGATCGCGCATCCAATCAAGGGTGCTGTTATCTGGCCAATATCCGCGTAGCCCTAATTGCAAGAATCGATCGCCGCGCACGGCGCCAGAATCAATCAACCGTCGCATTGGAGTTCCATGTCCAACAAGTGCACCAAATTGATTGTCACCGGTATCGGCATGTGCATCAAAATGAATCATCGAAATTTTTCCAAAACCTCGGTGATTAGCGATCCCAGTTACATCAGCAGAAGCGATTGAATGGTCGCCACCGAGCACTACCGCAATCGCACCAGCTCTAGAAATTTTCTCAGTGGCAGCTTCTAAAACCTTAAGCGAATCAACTAAATCTCCTGGCGGCATTAATAAATCGCCAGCATCAAACACTTTTAAATCTTTCAAACCATCTACGCGCAAAGCTAGGTGCGGCCGCTCGCCATCGTGCGGCAAATAATCGGTTCCTCTGATCGCTTGCGGACCAAATTTTGCACCTGATCTGTGTGAAGTTCCAGAATCAATCGGTGCGCCAACAATAATTACATCTGCGCCTTTGTAACTTCCAGGATTATCTAGATCGCATGCAGGGACGCCAAGAAAGGTGAAGTTAGGGCCATACATATTGCCGATGTTGGTCATGGTTAAAGACTATCTCGCTTTTCTGCGGCGGCTGATTATCTGTCCAGCCACAACAATAAAAAGCGCAATAAAGAACATAGAGCTACCGATTACGTTTGCTTGTGCTGGAATTCCTCGGGCAGCTGATACATAAACAAACTTCGGAAAAGTAGCGACAGTTCCGGAGTTGAAGTTTGTAATGATGAAATCGTCAAAAGAAAGACTGAAGGAGAGAAGTGCTGCGCCAGCGATACCAGGCATCACTAGTGGCAAAGTTATGTAACGGAAAGTTTCGCGTTCGTTTGCATATAGATCCATTGCCGCTTGTTCTAACCGAGGATCAAGGCTGGCTATTCTTGCCTTAACAGTGACTACTACGAATGAGATACAGAACATCACGTGCGCAATAATGATTGTGGTCATCCCGGGATTGATTCGGAAGTTTAAAAACATAGCTAAAAGCGATGCGCCAAGGACAACTTCTGGTGTGGCCATTGGCAGAAAAATCAAAAGGTTTATTACTGATCGACCTTTAAAGCGATAGCGGCCAAGTGCAAACGCAATCATGGTGCCAAGGATGGTTGCAAGAATTGTGGAGATTAATCCGATTTTTAGTGAATTACCCAGCGCTGAGCAAACTTCTGGCGCTCCGCAAGGGTTCTTCCAATTATCGAGTGTGAATCCTTTCCAAATTAAATTACTTTTACCGGCGTCATTAAATGAGAATGCAAAGGTGTAAGCAACTGGGATAAATAGATAAATAAATGCTAGTGCGGCGTAAATCCTGATTAAGTTACGCGCAAACCAACGTGAAGCCCGGTGTGAAAGCGTTGGCATGGGCGCTGGCGCAAGAGTGTTCGTTTTCATACCAATTCATCCGTTCCAGATTTACGAATGTAGAGCGTTACTAAAATCAAAATGGCGGCCATTAAAGTAAAGGAGAGCGCAGCAGCAGTTGGGTAATCGACAATCGCAAAGAAGCGCGAATCAATAACGTTACCAATCATTCGAGTATTTGGATTTCCTAATAAGTAAGCATTTACATAATCACCAGCAGCTGGGATGAAAGTTAGAAGGGTCCCAGCAACAACGCCCGGCATAGATAACGGCACGGTTACTCGGCGAAAAGTGGTTAAACCATTGGCGTAGAGATCGCCAGCTGCTTCGAGTGTTCGTGGGTCGATACGTTCTAAGCTCGCATAAAGCGGCAGCGTCATGAATGGAAGAAAGTTATAAGTTAAACCAGATACAACTGCAAATGGTGTTGAGGTTAAGCGAATGTCATTACTGAAAAACGGCAGCGCTTTTAAAAATGAAACTACCGGTCCCTCATCCCCCAAAATTTGAGTCCAAGCAACGGTGCGGAGCAAGAACGAGGTGAAAAATGGTGCCACCACAAGAACCAATAAGAAGCTGCGCATTTTTCCGGCTTTAAAGGCAATCATGTAAGCAAGCGGATATGCAATCGCTAATGCGAGAAGCGTTGCGATTCCAGCATAGATAAAGGAACGAAAGAATTGATCTTTGTTAGCGCTAAATGCATCAAGGTAATTTTGAAAGCGAAGTGATTGCACATATGTTCCAACGGCTGCGCCGTCTGGACGTGTCATTGTTGAAGTGCTTGCCAGAGTTGCAATTGGAAGAACAAAAAAACCTATCAACCAGACCATTCCTGGTAGTAGTAATAGGTAAGGCGTTAGTGATCGCTTCTTTTCTGCATTATCGATAGCTGGCGCACTTGCGTGCGCAGTCGCATGTAAGAATGCCATTAGCTTTTATTAATCGGCTTCGTGATCGACGTCTGCACCGGCAGCGAGATCCTGATCGCCATCAAGTGCGAATGTGTGAGCTGGTTCCCAAGATAGTGAGACAGTATCCCCCACTTTAATATCAGGAGCGCCAGCATCGTTTTGTTCAAAAACAACTAACTCTTCATCCCACGATGTTTTAACTAAATATTGGGTAGATACACCGACGAAAGATGCATCGGTAATGGTGCCGTTGCCAATTGAATTCTTGCTCTTCGCATTGATATTTAATTTCTCTGGGCGTACGCCAATTAATACTGAATCTCCGTGTGAAGCCATCCGCGCAATGGGCACTTCAATATCGATGCCGTGAATCTTTACCGATGCGCTTTCGCCAGAGCGAGAATTAACTTTGCCTTTAATCAAGTTAGATTGACCAAGGAAGTTAGCAACGAAAGCTGTTTTTGGTGATTCATAGAGTTCGGCAGGTGATCCCATCTGTTCAATTTTTCCTTGGTTCATAACGGCGATTGTGTCCGCCATCGTCATGGCTTCTTCTTGGTCGTGCGTGACGTGAATAAAGGTGATGCCAACTTCCATCTGAATCCGCTTTAATTCAATCTGCATTTGGCGACGAAGCTTCAAATCAAGTGCGCCAAGTGGTTCATCTAAAAGTAGAACTTCTGGCTTATTTACAATGGCCCGAGCGACCGCAATACGTTGCTGCTGGCCACCAGAAAGTTGGTTTGGTTTGCGTTCGGCAAGATGACCCAGTTCTACCAATTCCAAAACGTTATCTACATCTTTCTTAACATCTTTAACGCCACGACGACGTAACCCGAATGCGATGTTTTCAAAAATAGTTAGATGTGGAAAAAGTGCGTAGTTTTGGAAGACGGTATTTACTGGACGTCGATATGGTTTTGCAGTTGTAATATCGGTATCGCCAATTGAAATCATGCCCTGAGTAGGTTCCTCTAGCCCGGCAATCATTCGTAACGTTGTCGTCTTGCCGCAACCTGATGGTCCAAGTAGCGCAAAGAATGAACCACGCGGCACCGTTAGCGAAAGATCGTCAACAGCGATGAAATCAGCAAACCGCTTTGTTAACCGATTGAGATGTAAATCGCCTCTACTATCCGAAACTTTCGGGTTGGACATTAGAAGTTAGTTGCCAGTTGCTTCATCAAAAGCAGTTTGGAACTTAGTGCTCTCATCTGTTGTGAGAGCGCGGAAGACCTTAACTTTTGCAAGTGTTGCGGCATCCGGGAAAATGTATGGGCTGGCTGCAAGAGCTGGATCAATCTTCTCAAGCTCTGGTTGTGCAGCTTCTACTGGGCAGATGTAATTTACATATGCCGCAACTTGCGCTGCAACTGCAGGTTCGTAGTAGTAGTTAATCAGCGCTTCCGCATTCTTTTTATGGGCTGAAGTTGAAGGAATTAGTACGTTATCGCTCCAAAGCGTTCCGCCGGATTCTGGAATAGCAAAATCAAATTTGCCTTTGTTCTCTGTCTTAAGTACGAACAAGTCACCAGACCAGCCAATAACCGCAACTGCATCTCCGCTAACCAGGCTTTCCGTGTAAGCATTTCCTTTTACTTGTCGGATAAAGCCATCTGCAATTTTTCCTTTAAGGAAATCAATTGCGTTCATATATTGATCTTCAGTGAAAGCACCTGAAGGATCTACTCCTTGATATTGCATAATAATTCCCATGGTGTCGCGTAGCTCAGAGAGCACCATAACGCGACCCTTATTTTCTTTTGCAAAAAGATCATCAATCGTGTGAACGCCTTTTTTAATCTTTTCGGTGTTCCAGCCAAAACCAGCAAAACCTGATTGCCAAGTTAGTGAATAGTGGCGGCCTTGGTCATAGCCAACATCGTTTAAAATTGCACGGATATTTGTTTTATTTGGAATGTTTGCTTCATCGAATTTTGCGGCATATCCAAGTTGAATCCAACGATCAACCATCCAGTCGGTTGGAGTTACTATGTCATAACCAATATCCGAACCAATTTTTAACTGTCCTTGTACTTTGCCGTAGAAAGTATTGTTGTCATCGATATCTTCTTTATATGTTGGAGTAATTCCAGTCTTTGCGGCAAAGGCTTCAAGAGTTGGGTATTTCTTAGAATCTTCATCGAAATCTAAGTAATACGGCCAGCTAGCCCACCGTACAATTTTTTCGGTATCGCTAACATCTTCAATAGTTTTTGCCGCGGTATCACTAGAACCAGTTCCGCATGAAGCGAGCGCCACGCTCGCACCGATTGCGCCAACGCCAGCTAGTACGCCACGACGTGAGAGCTGTGCATTGATAATTGACTTCGTTACTGGGTTTAACTTTTCATTCTGATTGGCGGACATGGCTCTACTTTCTGTCTCGAAGTGGCGATTTAAATTCCTGTGCGGACTTTACAACCAAAATTAGGCGTTGAGGTTGGTCATGACATGCTTAATTCGGGTGTAATCCTCGAACCCATATTGGGAGAGGTCTTTGCCGTAACCCGAATGCTTGAAGCCACCATGTGGCATCTCGGCCACGACTGGAATATGGGTATTTATCCAAACGCAACCAAAATCGAATGCCCGAGCAAGCCGCATAGCTCGACCATGATCTTTGGTCCAGATACTGGAAGCTAATCCATATTTCACGCCGTTGGCATTTCTGATTGCTTCGGCTTCATCAGTGAACTTCTGGATCGTAATTACTGGTCCAAAAATTTCATTCTGGATCATTTCATCATCCTGACGAAGGCCCGAAACAACAGTAGGTGGGAAGAAATATCCGGGTTGCTTAAGCGCAACTCCGCCAGTCTGCACCGTGGCATGGGATGGGGTGCGGTTAAAGAAATCGCTGACTCGAGCTAATTGATTGGCATTATTAACTGGGCCAACCAGAACATCTTGATCTGGCATACCAATTGCAATTTTATTCTTGGCTTGGTCAGTTAATAGCGCGACCATATCGTCGTATGCGCTCGCTTCAACTAAAACTCGAGTCGCAGCGGTGCAATCTTGGCCAGCATTGAAATATCCAGCAATTGCAATCGCCTCGGCTGCAGCTTCTAAATCAGCATCATCGAAGACAACTACTGGCGCTTTGCCACCAAGTTCAAGGTGAACTTTCTTTAAATCCTTCGCTGCAGATCCGGCAACTTCCATACCTGCTCTTACTGAACCAGTAATGGAAACCATCTGCGGGATTGCATGATCGATAAGTGCGCGACCACTATCGCGATCACCACAGATAACGTTAAAAACACCAGCAGGTAAAAATTCTGACATTAATTCAGCCATCCATACCGTTGATGCTGGTGTGGTATCACTTGGTTTTAATACAACAGTATTTCCGGCAGCGATGGCTGGGGCCCACTTCCAAACTGCCATCATCATTGGATAATTCCACGGCGTAACTTGCGCGCAAACTCCGATTGGTTCGCGACGAATAAAGGAAGTCATGCCGCGCATATATTCGCCAGCGGAACGACCTTCTAGGTTTCGGGCAGCACCGGCAAAAAAACGAATCTGGTCTAACATCGGTGGAATCTCTTCCGAAGTTGTAACCGCTAGCGGCTTTCCAGTGTTCTCGCTTTCAAGAGCAACTAGCTCGTCAGCACGAGATTCAATCGCATCTGCGATTTTTAATAAAGCTTTTTGTCGTTCGCTTGGTGTGGAATCCCGAAAGTCTTCAAATGCTTTTGCGGCGGCGTTCATGGCGCTATCTACATCTGTCGCGCTGGAAATCGGTGCCTTTGCAAATACTTGACCGGTGGCTGGATTAATTAGATCTGAAGTTTTTCCACTTGTCGCAGGAACGCTCTTGCCGTTGATGAAATTGTTTAGAGTTTTCATTCCGATTCCTTTTCCTAGTTATGGTTCCGAATTTACCCGTTTAACCTAAAAGATAAAACCCCTTAATTAAACTTTTTCAGCGGCGGCCAGTTGCCCGCACGCACCATCAATTTCACGGCCACGAGTATCACGAACCGTTACCGTGACTCCGTAATCTTCTAGAATCTTCACAAATTCCATCTCATCTTTCTTGCGAGATGCAGTCCATTTAGAACCAGGCGTCGGATTTAGTGGAATTAAATTCACGTGGGCATCGCGGTTTTTCAATAGCCGACCAAGTAAATCCGCCCGCCAGGCTTGATCATTAATATCTCTAATCATTGCGTACTCGATCGAATAGCGACGACCAGTGTTATCCGAATATGCATCTGCGGCCATCAAAACCTCTTTAACTTTCCAGCGAGAATTAATCGGCACCAAAGTGTCGCGAAGTTCATCATCAGGAGTGTGCAGTGAGATGGCGAGGGTTACCTGAATATCTTCTTTCATTAACTTTTCTATTCCCGGAACTAAACCAACTGTTGAAACCGTTACTGACCGCGCACCAATACCGATTCCATCCGGATTTGGCGAAATAATATTTCTAACAGTGCGAATAACTGGATTGTAATTAGCTAACGGTTCGCCCATTCCCATAAATACCACATTTGAAAGCCGGGTTGGCCCGTCACCGATTTCACCATCGTTACAAGCTTTTGCGGCGGCAACAATTTGTGCGGTAATTTCACCGGCAGTTAAGTTGCGCGTTAACCCGGCTTGGCCAGTTGCGCAAAAAGGACAGTTCATGCCACATCCAGCTTGCGATGAAATGCACACTGTGGTGCGATCTTTGTAACGCATGATTACCGATTCCACCATTACGCCGTCATGCAATTTCCATAAATCTTTTCTAGTTTTCCCGTTATCGCAATCAACCGATTTAACTAGGGTAATTAACTTCGGCATAAAATGTTCTGCGACTAACGGCCGCATTGTTGCTGGGATATCGGTCCAACTCTCTGGATCATCGCTAAAGTGCGTGAAGTAATGGGTCGCGATTTGATTTGCCCGAAAAGCTGGTAACCCTAATGCAATCGCTTTAGCGCGACGCTCTTCTGGAGCTAGATCCGATAAATGTTCTGGCGCTTTTTTACGTTGTTTTGGTTCTTCGAAAACTAATTTAATTTCACTCATGAGAAACGCTTAATTAATTCAAGTACACACCAAAGCGAAGGCGCTGTTAGTAACGCAGAATCTAATCGATCTAACATGCCACCATGGCCCGGGAGTAAAGACCCCATATCTTTTATTAATAAATCTCGCTTGAGCGCACTTTCAATTAAGTCGCCAACGGTTGCGGTGATCACGCATAAAACACCGACCGCGGCACCAATTATCGGGTTGTACTCGAGCATGTAGCGGAAAGCTAGCGCGCCACCGATCGCAGTAAATACCAATCCCCCAGCAAAACCTTCCCAAGTTTTCTTAGGACTAATTTTTTCGGCTAACGGATGCTTTCCTAAAAGCACACCAAATATGTATGCGAAGGTGTCATTGCACCCAACCAAAATAACTAACGTTGCAATATTTAATAAGCCATCATGTGGTCGTGCTAAGAGAATTAAGAATCCACCGAGAAATCCAAGGTAGAGCAGGGTGAATGTGGCGGCAGTCGAGTTCTTAACAAAACCGGTTATTCCTTTTAGTAAAATTAAGAAGTAGAGAACTGGTAATAGCAAGGCAGTTGCAACTGCAAGTCCAGCCACGCCACCAAACCAAGTTGAGACCATTAGCGCAGTTGTTGCCAATGACAATTGAAAAAGCGATACTTCAAATTCAGCAGTTTTAAATGCTCTGGTTAATTCGCGCACGCTTAGCAAGACGGCTACAGTCACCACTCCGGCAAAGGCAATTGGAAGATATTTCATCGTGAGAAAAATAAGCGCAAGCAAACTTAACGAAACGGCTATTGAAGGCAGCAGCTTTCGCCCAGCTTTTTTATTTATTGCTTCATTTAATGAGTGCAGATCGGACATAAGAGTTCTTCTCTAAACTTCGAGAAGTTCAACCTCTTTGTGCTTAAGTAATTCATCAATTTTTGCTACATGGTCAGAGGTCATTTTCTCTAAGTCTTTTTCAGCTCGAGTTAAATCATCTTTGCCAATAACGCCATCTTTTTCTAACTTTTCCATTGCTTCTTTTGCGTTACGGCGGATATTGCGTAGCGAAATTTTAGAATCTTCACCTTTATTTTTTGCGACTTTTATGAACTCTTTACGACGTTCTTCCGTTAATTGTGGAAAATTAATTCGAATTACACCACCATCGTTGCCTGGATTAACACCTAAATCTGACTCGCGAATCGCTTTCTCAATTGAAGCCATTGCACCTTTGTCATAAGGAGTAATTAAAGCCATCCGGGCTTCTGGAACTTGGACTGAGGCTAACTGTGAAAGCGGTGTAAAGGTTCCGTAGTAATCAACCATAATTTTTCCGAACATGGATGGGTGCGCACGGCCAGTACGGATGCTTGCGAAATCTTCCTTTGCCACATCTACTGCCTTAGCCATCTTGGCAGTAGTGTCACTTGTTATTGCGGCTAGATTCGACATTTTGCTCCTTCTTACTTATTAGGAAAACGCTAGGAAACTATCGTTCCGATATTTTCACCAGCGACAGCACGTGCAATATTTCCTTTTCTCATTAAATCAAAGACCACTATCGGCAAACTATTCTCGCGGCAGAGCGCGAATGCTGCGGCATCTGCAACAGCAAGTGATCTACTTAAAACTTCATCATATGAAATGGTTTCGTATTTAGTAGCGCTCTTATCTTTTCGTGGATCTGCGCTATAAACGCCATCAACACCACTCTTTGCTAGCAAGAGCGCATCAACGCCGATTTCAAGTGCGCGTTGGGCTGCAACAGTATCGGTTGTGAAGAATGGCATTCCAGCGCCAGCACCGAAAATTACAACTCGGCCTTTCTCTAAGTGGCGAATTGCGCGCCGTGGTACATAAGGCTCGGCGACTTGTCCCATTGCGATTGCTGTTTGCACCCGAGTATCGATTCCTGCTTTTTCCAAGAAATCTTGAAGTGCTAAACAATTCATAACGGTACCGAGCATGCCCATATAGTCTGCGCGAGCGCGATCCATGCCACGCGTTTGCAACTCAGCGCCACGGAAATAGTTTCCGCCGCCAACAACAATTGCTACTTCAACGCCACTTCGCACTACATCTGCGATTTGGGTTGCGACATCATGCACAACATCGGGATCAACACCGATTCCTTTTTCGCCACCGAATACTTCACCTGAAAGCTTAAGGAGCACTCGACGATAGCTTTTTCGATTGCTAGCCATCTTGAGTGCTCCTTTCTTAAACTATTATTACTTAATCAGTTCCGTTAAATCCCTAGGGAAAGGTTACTGACCAACGCGGAATCGATGGAAGGCAGACACAGTAGTTCCGGCCTCATCTAGAACCTGTTGGACCGATTTCTTCTGATCTTTCGCGAATGCCTGCTCTAGGAGCGTGACATCTTTGAAGAATCCAGTTACTCGACCTTCGGTGATCTTGGCGATTGCCGCATCTGGCTTACCTTCATTTCGAGCTGTCTCTTCGGCAACTCGACGTTCGTTTTCAACTAGTTCAGCAGGCACCTCGTCGCGCTTTAAGTATTGCGGTGAGAACGCCGCAATATGTTGCGCAATATCTTTACCAGTTTCTGGGTTTGCTTTTGTTAACGCAACTACTACACCAACTTGCGGTGGTAAATCTGGGCTAGTGCGGTGTAAATACAACCCAACTGGCGAACCATCGAGAACTGCAAGGCGGCGAAGTTCAATTTTTTCGCCAAGAGTTGCATTAGCTTCGTCGATATGTTCTTGCACAGTTTTACCAGAAACTAACTTTGAAGCTGAGAAGCCAGCGACATCATTAATCTTAGTTGCGAAGAGTTGTTCCAATAATTCATTAGCAGCTGCTTGGAAACGATCGCCTTTTGCTACGAAATCTGTTTCGCAGTTAAGTTCGAGCATTACTGCAGTATTGCCATCTGCTTTAGCAACAACTAAACCGTTAGAAGTAGTTCGGCCTTCACGCTTTGTGATGCCTTTCTGACCTTTAACGCGAATAATTTCGACTGCCTTTTCGTAATCGCCGCCTGATTCATCGAGCGCCTTCTTACAATCAAGCATCCCCGCCGCGGTTGCTTCGCGTAATTTCTTTACATCTTCAGCTGTATACGCCACTTATGCGCCTGCGCTTTCATCAGTTGTGGCTGGTGCTTCTGCTACAACTTCAGTTGCGGCTGCGCCAAGTAAATCTTTCTCCCAATCAGCCAGCGGTTCACCGGTTGCAACAGATTCTGCCCCTGCGCGTGCCGCTTCAGCTGCTGCTTCTTTAGTTGCAGCAATTGCAGAACGTGCTTGTAAACCAGCCGCAATTGCATCAGTAATTACGCGAGTTAATAGAGTTACCGAACGAATCGCATCATCGTTTCCAGGAATCTTGTAATCAACTTCATCTGGATCGCAGTTTGTATCCAAGATTGCGATAACTGGGATACCAAGTTTGTGCGCTTCAGCGACTGCTAGGTGTTCTTTTTTAGTATCGACAACCCAAATTGCTGCCGGTAATTTAGTCATATTGCGAATACCATCAAGGTTTTTAAATAGCTTGATGCGTTCGCGCTTCATTAACAAAAGTTCTTTTTTAGTGAGCAGTTGATCATTAGATGCTTCTAGCGCTTCGAGTTCTTTCAAGCGTTGTACGCGTTTGTAAACGGTTGGGAAATTTGTAAGCATGCCGCCGAGCCAACGCTCAGTTACATGTGGCATACCAACTCGCGCTGCTTGGCTAATGATTGGCTCTTGTGCTTGTTTCTTAGTTCCAACGAAAAGAATATGTCCGCCTTTAGCGACTGCATCTTTTACGAAATCGTATGCTTGATCAATTAAAGCAAGTGATTGCTGGATATCGATTATGTAGATGCCATTACGCTCTGTGAAAATAAAGCGCTTCATCTTTGGATTCCATCGACGAGTCTGGTGTCCGAAATGGACTCCGCTGTCGAGAAGTTCTCGCATTGTTACAACCGCCATGGCGGCACACTCCTTTTAAGGTTTTCTACACGTAGGTAAAAAACCCGCTCGGTTTATGGTTAAACATTTTGTTTAACCCGTCGTACTCGAGTCACCTACTGAGTTCGCGGTTTTATCCTTGAATTCAGACCGAGGTGTTATTTGAGTACTGAGATGTCACAAACCCGAAGGTCTGTGCAGGCCAAATCCTACCTGAGCCATGAGCGTGCAAAATCCACGCTACTTCCCAAATCCTTGCGTGAAACCGTTACATAAAGGGCTTCCGATAGATTGTCGCCATGGCAAAAACCCTTCCATCGCGAAACCTCGCACTTGAGTTAGTTCGTGTAACCGAAACCGCTGCGATTGCAGCTTCGAGTTGGGTTGGCCGCGGTAATAAAGAAGGCGCAGATCAAGCCGCAGTAGATGCAATGCGCAAAATGATTTCAACAGTTTCCATGAAAGGCGTTGTTGTAATTGGCGAGGGCGAAAAAGATAACGCTCCAATGCTCTATAACGGCGAGGAAGTTGGTGATGGCACCGGCTCTCCAGCCGATGTCGCAGTAGATCCAGTCGATGGCACAACGCTTACCGCTAAAGGAATGAATAATGCGATTTCGGTAATTGCGCTCGCTGCTCGCGGTGCAATGTTTGATCCATCTGCCGTGTTTTACATGGAGAAATTAGTAACCGGTCCAGAAGCTGCCGATGTCATTGATATTACCGCTCCAGTAAAAGTTAATTTACAAAAAGTTGCTAAAGCTAAACATGTTGAAATTTCCTCGCTCACAGTTGTAGTACTTGACCGTCCCCGCCATGACCAACTCGTAAAAGATATTCGCGAAGCTGGTGCGCGCATTAAATTTATTACCGATGGCGATGTAGCTGGCGCAGTTGAAGCTGCGCGCTCAAATACCGGTATCGATTTACTCATGGGAATTGGCGGTACACCAGAAGGCATCATCGCTGCATGTGCGATGAAGTGTCTAGGTGGTGCGATTCAAGGTCGGTTACATCCGCGCAGTGATGAAGAGCGTGAAAAAGCGCAAGCGCAAGGCTTAGATTTAAACCAAATTCTATTAACTGATGATTTAGTAAGAGGCGATGATGTTTTCTTCGCTGCAACCGGCATCACCGATGGCGAATTATTAAGAGGGGTTCGATACGGCGAGCACCACATCACTTCAAATTCGATCGTGATGCGCGGTCGTACCAAGACCGTTCGAATTATTGAAACAGAGCACCCATTTAGTTCAATTCTTTCTTAAACTCTTTTAATTACGCTCGTGGGTGAGCTTGTTTATAAGCAGCCTTTAACCGATCTTGCGATACATGAGTATAAATCTGCGTTGTAGCTAGCGATGAATGACCCAATATTTCTTGCACAGTTCTTAAATCTGCGCCTCCCTCTAATAAATGGGTGGCGGCGGAATGGCGCAAACCATGTGGTCCCATTTTTTGACTGCCACCAAGTGCATCTACTGCAACGTAAACAATTTCTCGCACTGTGCGTTGATCAATCCGTTTGCCCCGAGTCCCAAGAAAGACTGCGTTTCCAGATCCCTGATTTACTAACTCATTTCGCGATTCCAGCCAAGCTTTAACCGCTCGAACGGCCGGCAATCCAATTGGCACAATTCGCTCTTTATCGCCTTTGCCGATAACTCTTAAAGTGTTTCGGTCGAAATCAATATCGTGAATATCTAAACCACATAACTCGGAGACTCGAATTCCAGAAGCGTATAGAGTTTCAACGATTGCACGATCTCTTACTGCGCCAATTCCGCCGCCCTCATCAACGCGCGTTGCAAGTGCATCCATTGTGGTAATTGCGCTTTCAATATCTAAAATATTTGGCAGCGTACGTTGTGGTTTTGGCGCTACCAGTTGTTGTCCGATATCGCTATTAAGCCAGCCATTTTTCGCACCCCAGTAAGTAAATGCTCTAATTGAAACCACTCGGCGTGACATGGAGGAACGAGCAGCTCCCCTACTTTGTAAATTAGCTAGCCAAGAACGGAGATGATTTAAATCTAATTGCGAAAATTCGGTAATTCCTAATTTATTTATATGTTGCAATAGTGATTCTAAATCAGCTAAATAAGCGCGAATTGAATTCTCCGAGAGGTTTCGATCAACGACTAAATGCTCGCGATATTGCCTAAGCAAGGATGATTCCATCGGGCAAGGCTACTCGGGAATTTTGCCTTGTCGTAATAGCCCGTATGTAACTGCATCTTCTAGCGCCATTGCCGAAGCTGCAATAACGTTTTCGTGAACGCCGATTGTGTTCCATTCGCCGTTGCCATCGCTGGTCTCAACAAGTACGCGCGTTACAGCGCCTGTACCCAAACGGCCTTCAAGGATGCGAACTTTGTAATCAGTTAGTTCTAATTTCTTCAGCTCTGGATAAATTTTTTCAAGTCCGGAACGGAGCGCAGTATCAATTGCATTTACCGGGCCATTTCCACTCCCAGAAGATTCAATTTTTTGACCGTTAGCAATGATTGTGACATTTGCTCGAGATTTAACGCTGCCGTCATCACCTCGATCTACAACAGTTTCCCATTTTTCAATCTTAAAAAATTGGGCGCGCTTTCCATCAATCTCTTCGCGAAGTAATAATTCAAATGATGCATCTGCAGCTTCGAATGTATAACCGCGCGATTCCATCTCTTTTACTCGTTCTACAACTCGAGTAAGAACCCCTTTATCGCTACCGATATCGATGCCGAGTTCTTGTGATTTCAATTCAATTGATGCGCGACCGGCCATATCAGAGACCAACATTCGACGATCATTTCCAACGCTAATCGGATCTTCATGTTGGTAAAGCGCAGGATCAACTTTAATAGCGGATGCATGTAGGCCAGCTTTATGTGCAAAAGCAGATATCCCAACATATGGTTGGCGTGCACTAGATGCCACGTTAGTTACTTCAGCAATTGCGTGTGAAATTCGGAATGCCTCATGGAGTAAGCCCTTAGGTAGAACTAATTGCTTCTTCTTTAATTCGAGGTTCGCGATGATTGAAACTAGATCGGCATTACCAGTTCGTTCACCATAACCATTTAGCGTGCCTTGCACGTGGGTAGCGCCAGCAGCGACTGCAGCAAGTGAGTTAGCGATCGCGCAACCGGTGTCGTTATGGCAATGAATACCAAGACGAGCGGCGCTCTTTCCTAATACATCGTGTACAACTTGCGAGAGTTCATCCGGCAACATGCCACCGTTAGTATCGCAGAGCGCAACTACATCAGCGCCAGCTTCGGCGGCAACTCGAACAACTTCCAGTGCGTAAGCCGGATTAGAACGGTAGCCATCGAAGAAATGTTCTGCATCAAGAAATACTCGCTGGCCACCTTCTTTTAGGAAGTGAATTGATTCGCGAATCATCGCAAGGTTTTCATCCAAGTTTGTTTTCAGCGCTAAATCAACATGACGATCATGGGCTTTTGCTACCAGCGTTACTGCTGGTGCGCCAGAATCTGCAAGTGCGCGAAGTAGTACATCGTCGGCAGCTTTAACGCCGGGGCGACGAGTTGCGCCAAATGCCACAAATGTTGCGTTCTTTAACTTTAACTCTTTTTTAGCAAGTGCAAAGAATTCAGTGTCTTTTGGATTAGCTCCTGGCCAACCGCCTTCGATAAAACCAACACCGAGTTCATCAAGATGACGAGCGATTGTTAACTTGTCATGAACTGAAAGGTTTAAACCTTCCTGTTGTGCGCCATCGCGAAGCGTGGTGTCGTAAATATGGAACGCATCAGAAATTGTCATTAGCAGACCGTTTTATTCCAACCGTGGATATCTGGAACTGTGCCATGTTGGATGCCTAGTAAGTGTTCACGAAGTTGCATAGTGATCGGTCCAGGAGTGCCATCACCTGTTGGCCAATTTCCGAATTCGCTCTTTGCGCCACCAATAGGTGAAATTACCGCTGCAGTACCGCAGGCAAAAGTTTCGGTAATCTCACCGCTAGCAACGCCGTCACGCCAATCATCGATAGAGATCATGCCTTCTTCTGTTTTGTAACCAAGATCTTTTGCAACCGTAAGGATTGAATCGCGCGTAACACCAGGAAGTAGCGTGCCCGTTAATTTAGGTGTAAAAATTGTGGCAGCTTTACCTTTTCCTTTAACAAAGTAAAGGTTCATGCCGCCCATCTCTTCTACCCATTTACGCTCTAACGCATCTAACCAAACAACTTGATCGCAACCTTGAGCTGCAGCTTGTTGTTGCGCAAGTAGCGATGCTGCGTAGTTTCCGCCGCACTTAGCTTCACCAGTTCCGCCAAGCGATGCTCGAACATATTCAGTAGAAATCCAAACCGTAACTGCGGTTGTAGTTGAGAAATATGCACCAACTGGGCAGGCAATCAAAATGTAGGAAGCGCTCTTTGATGGCCGAACGCCAATCGCAACTTCGGTTGCGATCATAAATGGCCGAATATAGAGCGAAGAACCAACTTTATGTGGCACCCAACCCTTATCTTGCTTTACTAAAGTTTCAATAGTTTCGATAAATGCTGCAACAGGTAGTTCTGGTAACGCCAATCGTTTTGCGGATTTAGCAAAACGTTTTCCGTTTGCATCCGGGCGGAACAAGCTAATTGAGTTATCTGGCTGCCAATATGCTTTTAAGCCTTCAAAAATTTCTTGGCCATAATGTAAAACCATTGTCGCTGGGTCAAGTGAAAGCGGGCCATAAGCTTTTAGTTCCGCGTCGCCCCAACCGGAATCTACGTGCCAATTCGCAATCACCATATGGTCAGTGAAATATTTTCCAAACCCGCCTTCATCTACTTTTGCTTGGCGAACTACATCTGGCAACGCAGTTACAGATGGTGTGATATTTATTTTCATACCTACCCCTTCACTGCGTTAGCAAGAAGTGTGCCAATTTCAGTTGTAGAACGCTTTTTATCGCCGCGTGTTAGCAAATCTGCGGCGACCGCTTTCTCTACATCTTTAGCGGCATCAAATAAACCTAAATGGCTAAGCATCATTGCAACTGACATGATGGTTGCAGTTGGATCTGCGATTGCCTTACCAGCGATATCAGGAGCCGAGCCATGAACCGGTTCAAACATAGATGGGAACTTGCCAGTTGGATTAATGTTTCCAGAAGCCGCTAATCCAATTCCGCCACAAATTGCTGCTGCAATGTCGGTCAAAATATCTCCAAAGAGATTATCGGTTACAACGACATCGAAGCGATCTGGATTAGTAACAAAGAACATGGAAGCTGCGTCTACGTGCAAATAATCGGTTGCCACATCAGGAAATTCTTTTGCAACTTCATTAAATGTCCGAGTCCATAGACTGCCAGCACGAGTGAGCACATTGTTCTTGTGCACCAAAGTTAATTTCTTTCGCGGCCGCGCTTGCGCACGTGCAAATGCATTTCGAATTACCCGCTCTGCGCCACGTCGAGTATTTAAACTCTCTTCAGTAGCGATTTCATCGGCTGTACCCTCCGCAAGCACACCACCAGCCCCAACATATGGACCTTCAGTACCTTCGCGAACCACAATGAAATCAAGTTCAGAAACGCCGACAAGTGGTGATTTAACACCAGGATAAAGTCGAGCTGGTCGCAAATTAATAAAGTGATCAAATGCGAATCGAAGTTTTAACAGTAAACCGCGCTCTAAAACTCCGTTCGGAACAGTTGGGTCGCCAACTGCGCCAAGTAAAATTACATCAGCTTTTGCTAATTCGGTTAGCGTCGCATCAGGAAGCGTCTCGCCAGTTTTATGCCAGAGGCGAGCACCAAGTTCGTACTCCTTCTTGTTGAAAGTCACGCCGTATTTTGCGGAGACCTCATCTAAAACTTTAAGCCCTTCGGCCACAACTTCTGGGCCGATGCCATCGCCACCGATAACTGCAAGATTAAATGATTTGCTCATGGCTTATCCCAACAACGATACTGAAGTAACGGAATTCGAACCGGTTTCTTTTTTAACTAGCGCAATCATCTCTGTTGGAATTGAAGAATCAACTGTGATTGCCATTAGCGCTTCCCCACCTTCGCTGCTCCGGGCAACCTGCATGCCCGCAATATTTATGTTGGCTTTACCAAGTGTGTTACCAACAATTCCCACAATTCCAGGGCGATCGCCATAACGGAGAAATAGCATGTGACTAGTTGGTGGCAAATCTAAATCAAAGCCATCAATTGCGATGATCTTTTCAACTTTACGAATCCCCATCAAAGTGCCGTGAACGTCAACAAATTTTCCGTCCGCAAAAGATGCATGAAGTGTGATCATGCTGCGAAATTCTGGGCTCTCAGCATTGGTGGTAACAGTTGCAGTTAAACCGCGTTCTTCGGCAATATTTGGTGCGTTAACATATGTAACATCTTCAGCGCCGGTTGCAAGCAAAGCACCTTTAATCGCGCTAGTTGCAAGCACGGAACAATCATGACCCGAGATATCACCTTTAACTTCGATCGCAATTGAAACCGGAAGTTCACCAGCAATTGCAGTTGCTACCTGTGAAAGCTTTTCAACTAGCGGCAAACTTGGGCGAATATCTTCATCAATTGCGCCACCTTTAACGTTTACTGCATCTGGGACTAGCTCTCCAGAAAGGGCTTTGCGGACAGAGACTGCAACCGCAATTCCCGCGCGTTCTTGCGCTTCATCAGTAGAAGCACCTAAGTGTGGAGTCGCAACAACTTGATCAAGTTGAAATAGTGGTGAATCAGTACAAGGTTCAGTTGCGAAAACATCTAAACCTGCACCAGCAACGCGGCCTTCAGTAATAGCTTTATGAAGAGCAACCTCATCAAGTACACCGCCTCGAGCTGCATTAATTATCCGAACCGATGGCTTAACTTTTTTAAGCGCTGCTTCACCGATTAAGTTTGCAGTCTCTTTAGTTTTAGGTAAGTGAATCGTGATGAAATCAGAATGTGTTAATAGTTCATCTAAGGTGACAAGTCGAACCCCAAGTTGTGCCGCACGAGCAGGTTGTAGATATGGATCGTAAGCAACTATTTCCATTCCAAAAGCTTGCATCCGCGAAGCAACAAGTTGACCAATTCTGCCAAAACCTACGATTCCAAGGGTTTTTTCAAATAGTTCTGCGCCGGTGTATTTAGAGCGCGCCCATTTTCCATTTTTAAGTGCAGCATGTGCTGGTGTGATAAAACGTGCGCTTGCTAACAATAGTGAGATTGCGAGTTCTGCTGCGCTAACAATATTTGAAGTCGGTGCGTTAACGACCATTACACCAGCCGCAGTTGCCGCGGCAATGTCAACGTTATCTAAACCAACGCCAGCGCGTGCAATAACTTTTAAACCTTTTGCGGCAACGATAGCTTCATCATCCATCTTGGTTGCAGATCTAATTAGCACTGCATCTACACCAGCACTAAGTGCGGCAAGAAGTTCACTTCGATTTGCGCCATCACAATTTCGAACTTCGAAATCAGGACCAAGCGCTTCTAAAGTGGCAGGGCTAAGTTCTTCTGCAATTAAGACGATTGGTTTAGCCACGCGACACAGAACCTTCTTTGTAATCGTCCTTATTTGCAGCTTTTACCCAAGACATTAACTTACGAAGTTCACGACCAACAGCCTCAATTGGATGAGCTTCGCCTTTTGCACGGAGCGCTTTAAATTCTGGTGCGCCAGCATCTTGGTCATCAATAAAGCGTTTAGCGAAGGTGCCATTTTGGACATCGGCAAGCACAGCTTTCATGTTCGCTTTTACACTTGGATCAATAACACGAGGACCAGATACATAATCTCCATATTCAGCAGTATCGGAAACGGACCAACGTTGTTTCGCAATTCCACCTTCGTACATCAAATCTACGATTAATTTAAGTTCGTGTAAGCATTCGAAGTAGGCAACTTCAGGTTGGTAACCAGCCTCAACTAAAGTTTCGAAACCGTACATAACCAATTGCGATGCGCCGCCGCAAAGAACTGATTGTTCACCGAACAAATCGGTTTCAGTCTCTTCGGTAAATGTTGTAAGGATTGCACCGGCGCGAAGTCCGCCCATAGCTTTTGCATAAGAAAGCGTTAGCGGCCAAGCGTTTCCAGTCGAATCTTGTTCTACCGCAACGATGTCTGGCACGCCTCGACCAGCTACGAATTCACGACGAACTAAATGTCCTGGTCCTTTAGGGGCGACCATGCAGACATCAACATTTGTGTTTGGCTTGATATACCCAAAACGAATATTGAAACCGTGCGCAAAGAAAAGCGCATCGCCATCTTTAAGGTTTGGCGCAATTGAATCATTGTAAATGTGGCGTTGTTTATGGTCTGGCGCTAACAACATAATCACAGTTGCTTCTTTTACCGCATCCGCTACCGATAGCACGCGCAATCCTTCTGCTTCTGCTTTTTCGCGCGACTTTGAACCTTCAGCTAAACCAATTCGAACATCGACACCGCTATCACGAAGGTTTAGTGCATGTGCGTGCCCTTGAGAACCATAACCAATGACTGCAACCTTTCGCCCTTGAATGATTGAAAGATCTGCATCTTCATCATGATAAATAGTTGCCACGATATTTCTCCTTTATATATTTCGGTTGGTTTAGTTCTGGTAATCCGCGGTTGCACTATTAGGGTCCGAAATTGCTACCCCAGAAGTGCTAAGCGTACGGTCTGCAAGCGTGACGCCGCCACGCTCAAGTGCGATCAACCCTGATTGCACTAATTCTTTTATGCCGAATTGCTCCAGTGATTTGAGCAGCGCTTCGATATCTGTACTTGGCCCAGTTGCTTCGATTGTTAGCGAAGCATCTGATTCATCAACAATTACGCCATTATATTTAGCGACAACCGCGGCAACTTTCTCTCGTTCCGAAGGTTTTGCTTTGATTTTAACTAGTAAAGCTTCGCGCTTAATCGAATCGGTATCAGTCATTTCTGAAATGCCAATAACGTTTATAAGTTTAAATAATTGTGCGATTACTTGATCAAGAGCATGTCCGTCAAGATTTAGCACGATAGTCATTCGAGATATTTCAGAATTCTCGGTAGGACCTACCGCAAGTGAATCAATGTTGTATCCGCGGCGTGAAAATAGCGAAGCTACCCGCGCAAGTACGCCAGGGCTGTTTTCAACTAATACCGAAAGAGTATGGGTGGCCATTAGAGCTCCTGCGAATCCCAGTCAGGCGCAGTTTCGCGCGCAACCATGATGTCATCATTTGAAGTGCCGGCAGCAACCATCGGCCAAACCATGGCATCTCTAAATACGCTGAAATCAACTACAACAGGTTGATCGTTAATTGCCATCGCTTCTTTAATAACTTTATCTACATCACCAGTTGTGTCGCAACGGAGTCCGACACAACCCATTGCATCAGCTAACTTAACGAAATCTGGAATTCGCTTTGACTCTAATGAAGTATTTGAATAACGAGAGTTATAAAAAAGTGTCTGCCATTGGCGAACCATGCCCAGGCTTTCGTTGTTGATGATGGCAACTTTAATTGGAATATTATTTAGCGCGCAGGTGACTAACTCTTGGTTAGTCATTTGGAAACAACCGTCACCATCAATTGCCCAAACCGTTGCATCTGGTAAACCAACTTTGGCACCCATCGCAGCGGGAACTGCATAACCCATCGTTCCGGCGCCACCAGAGTTCAACCAGGTCCGTGGTTTTTCGTATTTAACAAATTGCGATGCCCACATCTGATGTTGACCAACGCCAGCAACATAAACGGCATCTGGTCCAGAGATAGCGCCAATTCTTTCAATTACATATTGTGGTGAAACGCTGCCATCTGCTGGGTGGTCGTAACCCACCGGATATTTAGACCTAAGTGAACCCATCTGGTTCCACCATTGCGTTAAATCTGGTTTTGATTTCTTAAATTCTGCTTCTAGCGCCGGAATGAGCGCTGTCATGGCTTCGCCAACATCGCCAATGATTGCCACATCAGCAAAGCGGTTCTTACCAATTTCGGCGGGATCAATGTCAGCATGAATAATTTTTGCATTAACCGCGAAGGTAGAAAGTTTTCCGGTAACTCGATCATCAAAGCGAGCGCCTAAAGTAATAAGTAAATCGCTCTTTTGTAGCGCAGTAACCGCGGCAACCGTTCCGTGCATTCCAGGCATACCCAGGTGAAGTGAATGGCTATCTGGAAATGCGCCGCGTGCCATCAAGGTTGTTACAACTGGCGCGCCAGTCAATTCTGCAAGTTGCAATAGCTGTTTGCTTGCATTTGCTTTTATAACACCGCCACCAACATAAAGCACCGGCTTCTTTGATTGCGCAATTAGAGCGGCAGCATCACGAATAGCTTGGCTCGCTGGTTTTGTTTTTGGGTTATAGCCAGCTAAATTAATTTTGGTAGGCCATTTAAAGTCGGTCATTTTTTGGAGCGCATCTTTAGCTATATCAACAAGAACGGGACCAGGACGGCCGGTTCCTGCGATATGGAACGCTTCAGCAATGGCACCAGCAATATGATCAGGGTTAGTTATTAAAAAATTATGCTTTGTTATTGGCATTGTAATACCGCGGATATCGGCTTCTTGGAACGCATCGGTACCAATTGCGGCGGAAGGAACTTGGCCAGTAATTGCAACCATTGGAACAGAATCCATTGCAGCATCAGCGATTGGGGTAACTAAATTTGTGGCGCCGGGACCAGAAGTTGCGATGCAGACTCCGACGCGGCCAGTTACTTGGGCATATCCAGTTGCGGCATGTCCAGCACCTTGTTCGTGACGGACCAAGATGTGGCGAATTTTGGAATCGTAGATCGGATCGTAAGCGGGCAGAATTGCGCCACCTGGAATTCCAAACATGACATCAACGCCAGCGTGCTCGAGTGATTTCACTAGGCTCTGCGCTCCAGTTACTTGGTTACTCATTCCGACCTACTCCTTTCCTTCTCTAATTAACTCCACTAACAGAAAAACCCTCAGTTTCAACTGAGGGTAGCGCGGGATCTGATTTTTCTAGATCGCGCGCTCTTGAATCACCACTGAGGTAGATAGTGTTTTCATGGCCAAATTATCGCGCACGCCCGCATGGCTAGTCAACCCATGAGATACGCATCTCAATATATGACCATGCCTATTTGGAAATTCAACGTCTAGTTATCGTGAGAAACTTCGCTTGATGATTTCAACAGCGAGTCTTGAATTGCGAGCCGGGGCTCGATTACTCGTCAGCGGAGTATCTGTTCGCATCAACCACGGCGACCGCGTTGGTTTTGTCGGCCGTAATGGCGCTGGAAAAAGCACGTTAGCAAAAGTGCTAGCGGGCGAAACCCAACCCGCAGGCGGCCAAGTAAATCGCACTGGGATGATCGGCTATCTCCCCCAAGATCCGCGTACCGGCGATGAAGCTGGTTCAGTAGTAGAGCGAATTCTTTCAGTTCGTGAATTAGATCAAATAGTCTCGCGAATGCGTAAAGCTGAAGAAGCGATGTCGATCGCGCAAGGTGATGATCTAGAAGTTGCAATGACGCGATACACCAGAGCCGAAAATGAATTTAGTATCGCCGGCGGCTATGGCGCTACTGCAGAAGCTGAATCAATTGCAATGAGTTTGGGAATCCCGGAGCGGCTATTTGAGCAACCACTTGATTCGCTAAGTGGTGGCCAACGCCGTCGAATTGAGTTGGCTAGGATTCTTTTTAGTGGCGCTGATACCTTGCTATTGGATGAACCAACTAACCATTTAGATGCCGACTCGGTTGTTTGGCTCCGTGATTATTTAATGAAATATTCTGGCGGGTTAGTAATTATTAGCCACGATGTAAATTTGATTGAAACTGTTGTAAATAAAGTTTTTTATTTAGATGCCAATCGAAATGTTATTGATGTGTACAACATGGGTTGGAAGAAATACTTACAGCAACGCGAACAAGACGAGCATCGCCGCAAAATCGATCGCGCAATAGCAGAGAAAAAAGCTGCAATCTTGGAGAAGCAAGCCGAAAAAATGCGTGCCAAAGCTTCGAAGGCGAAAGCTGCTCAAGGCATGTTTCGGCGTGCCGATAAATTGCGCTCCGAACTTGCCGATGTTCGTAAGGTAGATAAAGTTGCAAAGTTACGATTTCCAACGCCATCTCCATGCGGCAAAACTCCACTCACTGCGACGGCGCTTAGTAAATCTTATGGATCACTTGAAGTATTTACTGATGTTGATCTAGCAATTGATAAAGGTTCACGAGTTGTGATTTTGGGTTTAAATGGCGCCGGTAAGACCACCCTGCTCAAGATGTTGGCGGGCGAATTAGAACCGGATACTGGTGAGGTTGTTCCAGGTCATGGTTTAAAAATTGGTTACTACGCTCAAGAACATGAGTCATTAGATTATGAACGAACTATTTTGGAAAACATGAATAACACTGGCGTTGATTTAAAAGATGCTGAAGCGCGCAGCGTGCTTGGTTCCTTCTTATTTACCGGTGATGATGTACATAAGCCGGTGAAAGTATTAAGTGGCGGCGAACGAACTCGGCTTGCGTTAGCGCTATTGGTTGTTAGCGCTGCAAATGTATTACTTCTTGATGAACCTACAAATAACTTAGATCCGGCATCCCGAGAAGAAATTTTGGCAGCGCTTGGAGAATATCAAGGTTCGGTCATTTTGGTTTCACACGATGAAGGCGCAGTTTTATCGCTAAAGCCAGATCGGGTTTTATTACTTCCAGATGGTGATGAAGATTTATGGAACGAAAGCTATATGGATCTAGTGGAGATTGATTAGTCGCAGACCGCACCTTTAGAAGCTGAACCAACTAATTTAGAATACTTAGCCAAGACTCCCCGTTTGTACTTATGTGGCACTGGTTTAAATGATTTCTTTCGCTCAGCTAATTCTTTCTCATCAACTAATAAATCTAATTGACGTGTAATAGTATTAATTCGAATTCGATCGCCATCTTTCACAAGGGCGATCGGGCCGCAATCAACTGCTTCTGGTGCCACGTGGCCAACACATAGTCCGGTAGTTCCACCAGAGAATCGACCATCGGTTAGAAGTAGAACAGATTTTCCTAAACCAGCTCCTTTAATTGCGCCAGTAATCATTAACATCTCGCGCATTCCAGGTCCACCTTTTGGACCTTCGTAACGAATTACGACAACATCGCCAGCTTGGATAGTTCCATTTTCTAAAGCAACCATCGCAGATTGTTCACGATCAAAAACTCGTGCTGGTCCTTCAAATTCATCTACGCCAACGCCAGCAACTTTTGTGACAGCGCCATCAGGTGCAAGTGAACCGCTAAGAATTGTGATGCCGCCGCCAAGTGACATTGGTTTCGATGTTGCGCGGAGAATTTCGCCATCTGGATCGGGTGGCGCAATATCTTTAAGATTTTCTGCCATAGTTTTTCCAGTTACAGTCAAGCAATCGCCATTCAATAAACCAGCATCTAACAGTGATTTAAGCACTACCGGAATTCCACCGACCTTATCGACATCGCTCATCACAAAGCGCCCGAACGGTTTTAAATCTCCAAGCAACGGAACTTTGGAGCCGATTCGATGGAAATCAGCGAGCGTTAAATCCACATCAGCTTCATGTGCAATTGCAAGTAAGTGCAGCACTGCATTTGTTGAACCACCAAGTGCCATCACGGCAGTTATCGCATTTTCAAAAGCGGGCTTAGTGAGAATATCCCGTGTCGTGATTCCTTGACGAATCAATTCCACAACTGCAGCCCCAGATTTAATTGCATAAGTATCGCGGCGGCGATCAACTGCTGGTGGCGCAGCCGAGCCGGGAAGTGAAAGTCCGATTGCTTCACCAACAGTTGCCATTGTGTTTGCCGTGTACATACCACCACACGCACCTTCACCTGGACAGATTGCGCGTTCAATTTTATCTACTTGTTCTTGCGAAATTAAGCCACGCGCACATGCTCCTACTGCTTCGAAAGCATCGATAATAGTTACATCTTTACCATCAACTTGGCCGGGCAGAGTTGATCCTGCATAAACAAAAACACTTGCGACATCGATTCGGGCTGCAGCCATCATCATTCCAGGAAGTGATTTATCGCAACCAGCAAAAGTAACCATGCCATCTAAACGTTCAGCTTGCATAACTGTTTCTACGGAGTCAGCAATAACTTCACGAGAAACTAACGAGAAGTGCATTCCTTCATGTCCCATCGAAATTCCATCAGAAACTGAGATTGTTCCAAATTGCATGGGAAATCCGCCGGCATCGATAACGCCTTGTTTGGATGCTTTTGCTAACCGATCAAGTGAGAGATTGCATGGTGTTATTTCATTCCAAGACGAAGCTATTCCAATCTGCGGTTTAACCCAATCGCCATCTTTCATTCCAACAGCGCGCAACATTCCGCGAGCTGGAGCGCGTTCTAAGCCATCAGTTACTAAGCCAGAACGTGGCTTCATTTTGTTGGCTGGGGTGTCAGTCATTTACGAATCTTACAATCCTTATTGACCCAGATGCTTCAAAAGCAATTCACGTACTTTTGCGGCATCGGCTTGGCCTTTTGTTTCTTTCATGACGGCACCGATTAGCGCACCAGCGGCTGGAACGTTGCCACCGCGAACTTTTTCAGCCACATCAGGTTGGGCGGAGATTGCTTTTTCAATCGCAACCATCAGCGCACCATCATCAGAGACAACCTTGATGCCACGCTTTTCAATTACTTCACTTGGACGACCTTCACCCGCGATTACAGCTTCAATAACTTGGCGAGCTAATTTATCCGTCAAAGCTCCAGTAGCAACTAGCGCCACAATCTCGGCAACATCTTTTGGTGTGATTGGAAGATCGGTAGCTGCAACTTCTTTTTCGTTTGCGATTCGGGCAATTTCGCCGAGCCACCAGCCACGCGCTTTTGTTGGATCAGCACCAAGGTTTACAGTCTCTTCCACAATCTCTAATACATCTGCGTTAATCATCGAAGCCATTTCCTTATCTGGAACTGCCCACGCCTCTTGCAAACGCTTGCGATGTGTTGAAGGTTTTTCTGGAAGCGCTGCACGGAGCGTTTCAATCCAAGTTGCATCTGGCACGATCGGAACTAAATCTGGTTCTGGAAAATAACGATAATCCTCGGCTTGCTCTTTAGAGCGACCGGAACGGGTAAGTCCAGTATCTTCTTGGAAGTGGCGAGTTTCTTGAACTACTCGCTCCCCTTTATTTAATAACTCTGCATGTCGGATCATTTCGCCGCGTACTGCGCGTTCTACCGAACGAAGTGAGTTAACGTTCTTAGTTTCACTTCTAGTTCCAAGTACATCACTACCGATTAATCGAAGCGAAACGTTGGCATCGCAACGTAGCGACCCTTGCTCCATCTTTACATCACTAACATTTAGCGAGCGAAGAATGTCGCGAAGTTCGGCAACATATGCGCGTGCAACTTCTGGTGCATATTTCCCAGTTCCAGGAACAATTTTGGTAACAATTTCAACCAACGGAATTCCAGCGCGGTTGTAATCTAAAAGTGAGTAATCCGCTCCATGAATTCGTCCAGTAGCACCGCCCATGTGTAGCGATTTACCAGTGTCTTCCTCCATATGAACCCGTTCAATTTCGACGCGGAATTTTTTGATTCCCTCGTCGGTATCAATCTCGACATCTAGAAATCCATTTACGCAGATTGGCTCGTCATATTGTGAAGTTTGAAAATTCTTCGGCATATCAGGATAGAAGTAATTCTTTCGGGCAAAACGGCTAAATGGCGCGATTGAACAATTTAAAGCCAGCCCAATCATGATTGTGTACTCAATTGCTTTTTCATTTACAACCGGAAGCGCACCAGGTAAACCTAAACAGACTGGGCAAGTTTGGGTATTTGGTTCAGCGCCAAAAATTGTGTTGCAACCACAGAACATTTTTGAAGCGGTGCCCAATTCAACGTGGACTTCCAAACCAAGTACTGGTTCGTACTTTTCAATTACATCCTCATATTTCAAACTCATGCGCGCGCTCCTAAACCAGAAACGTGCGAAAGAATTGGAGCGCCCCATTTACTTAACAGCGCAGTTTCTAGCGCAGCCCCTACGTTATAAAGCCGATCATCTTTCATAGCTGGAGCCATAATTTGGAAACCTGCCGGTAAATTATCTTCGTCAGCTAAACCACTTGGCAGTGACATGCCACAGATACCCGCCATATTAACTGGGATGGTTGCAATGTCGTTCAAATACATAGCAATTGGATCATCAGCTTTTTCGCCTATTTTAAATGCAGTTGTTGGCGCAGTTGGCGAAACTAATACATCAGCCTTTGTAAATGCGTTATCAAAATCTTGTTTTATTAGAGTTCGCACTTTCTGAGCGCTGCCATAGTAAGCATCGTAATATCCACTAGAAAGCGCGTAAGTTCCCAAGATAATTCGACGCTTAACTTCGCGACCAAAACCAACTTCGCGAGTCAGGTTCATAACTTCTTCCGCTGACACTCCGCTCGCATCTCCTACCCGAATGCCATAACGCATCGCGTCAAAGCGAGCTAAGTTTGAAGAACATTCGCTAGGCGCGATTAAGTAATATGCTGCTAGCGCATATTCGAAATATGAACAAGAAACTTCGACAATTTCAGCGCCGAGTCCGGCAAGTAATTCAAGTGATTCATTGAATCTATTAAGTACACCGGTTTGATAACCCTCACCTTGTAACTCTTTAATTACACCGATCTTTAGACCTTTAACATTTCCATTCTTGGCGGCTGCAACAATTGCTGGAACTGGCGCATTAATACTTGTGGAATCTTTCGGATCATGACCAGCGATAGTTTCATGCAATAACGCAGTATCTAAAACAGTTCTTCCGCATGGACCGGCTTGATCTAGACTGGAAGAAAATGCAACTAATCCATAACGAGATACGCCACCATAAGTTGGCTTAACTCCGACCGTTCCAGTTACTGCTGCTGGTTGGCGAATTGATCCACCAGTATCAGTTCCAATTGCAAGTGGCGCTTCAAAAGCTGCAAGTGATGCAGATGAACCGCCGCCAGATCCGCCCGGAATTCGTGAAAGATCCCAAGGATTATGAGTTGGTCCATATGCAGAATTTTCAGTCGAGGAACCCATTGCGAATTCATCCATATTTGTTTTGCCAAGAATCACCACATCGGCGGCGCGCAATTTGCTTACAACAGTTGAGTCATAAGGTGGGCGCCATCCTTCTAACATCTTTGATCCGCAAGTAGTTGGAATTCCTTTTTGCACCATTACATCTTTTAAAGCTAACGGAATTCCGGCTAACGGTGAAAGTTTTTCACCGGCTGCGCGTTTCTTATCGGCAAGAGCTGCTTGTGCAAGTGCACCTTCAGTATCTACATATAAAAAAGCATGTACATCTTTATCTACTTCTGCAATTCGATCTAGATGTGCTTGGGTTAGCGCAACGCTAGTAGTTTCTCCGTTTGCAAGCGCGTCTGCCATTTCTGAGGCGCTCTTTTTAATCATCGTCATTATGCTTCTTCGCCAAGAATTTTTGGCACTTTAAATCGTTGCCCTTCACTTGCTGGGGCAGCCGAAAGCGCAGCTTCCGGAGTTAAGCTTTGAATGACTTCATCTTTGCGATAAACATTTTGTAGTGGCAATGGATGTGATGTTGGTGGCACATCTTGGCCCGCGACTTCTTGCACGCGCGCAACTGCATTGAGAATTACTCCGAGTTCGGAAGCTAAGTGATCTAACTCCGCCGGAGCCATATCGATTCGCGCTAACCGAGCGAGGTTTGCGACATCATCGCGTGAAATTCCAGCCATCTGCGAACCTTACCTAATCTGTCCAGTGCCAGTCACAATCCAAGTTGTGGTCGTCATCTCTTCCAACCCCATTGGACCGCGAGCATGTAATTTCTGATTTGAAATCCCGATTTCAGCACCGAAACCCATTTCTTCGCCATCGGTAAATCTTGTTGAAGCATTAATCATAACTGCGGCGCAATCTGAAAGTGCAATGAATCTATCTGCGTTTTCTTTCAATTCAGTGACAATCGCTTCGGTGTGGTTCGTGCCAAATTTAGCAATATGGTCGGCAGCCGCAATTAACGAAGGCACAATCCCAACATTCATTTCAAGCGTTCCATATTCAGTATGCCAATTTTCTTCGGTCGCTAAAGTTGCTTTAATTCCTAACCCGTTAGCGATGGAAAGCGTTTGATTATCGCAATGCAATTTAACGCCAGCTTTATCTAAAGCTAATAAAACCACTGGTAAGAAGTTATTAGCGATCTTTTCATGTACAAGTAAAGTTTCAGCAGCATTGCAGACGCTAGGGCGATTAGTTTTTGAATTTAGTGTGATTGGTAGAGCTTTTGCTAAATCTGCATACTCATCTACATAGATATGACAAACGCCGGCACCAGTTTCGATTGTAGGTACAGTTGATTCATCTACAACCATTCGAATTAAGCCAGCGCTACCGCGTGGAATTACTAAATCAACGCTCCCCCGGGCATGTAATAACGCACGCACACTTTCACGATCTTCACTTGGTACTAGTTGAATTACATCTGCTGAAATCGTGGTCTTACTCAATGCGTCTTGCATAATTTTTACTAAAGTGGCATTGCTTTCACAAGCGCTCGAAGAGCCACGTAGCAATGCAGCATTTCCGGATGCCAACAAAATCACTGCAGCATCAACTGTCACATTTGGTCTGGCTTCATAAACCATTCCCACAACACCAAATGGCACTGTCACCTGTTTTAAGTGCAGCCCATTTTCTAAAGTTCGCTCTCGCAAAACTTGGTTTAGTGGATCTGGCAAGGCCGCAACTTTTCGAGCGCCGGTTGCTATTCCAAGAATTCGTTCTGGCGTTAAGAGCAATCGGTCTAATAGCGATCCAGACATTCCAGCTGATTTTTCTCGATCGATATCTACGCTATTTGCGGCTTCAATCACAGCGGTGTTTGCAACAATTGCATCGGCAATTGCAAGCAACGCATTTGTCCGAGTTTTATAATCTGCCGCAATTAGCGTGCGCGCTGCAACTCGAGCTTTATCTGCTAACTCTCTAACTAAATTATCAGCGCTCATATATACCTATAACAACACTAAATCATCGCGATGGACAAGTTCACGTTCATACTCTGGGCCAAGTTCTTTTGCTAAATCTTTGGTGGAACGACCTAACATTTGTGGCACTTCTGAAGCATCAAAAGCAACTAGGCCACGTGCAATTGCAACGCCATCCGGACCAACTAGTTCGACAGTGTCACCGGAAATAAATTCGCCCTCAACTGCAGTAACTCCAGCAGGTAGCAGCGAAACTCCGCGCTCTTTAATTGCAGTCACCGCGCCAGCGTCCAGAATCAATTTTCCGTGTGGTGTCGCAGCATGCGCTAACCAGAGCAGGCGAGAAGATTTTTTGCTGGTTGCAGAGTGAAAGAAAGTTCCAAATTCTTCACCGGATAACGCGGCACCAACTTCGGCAAGTGAAGTAAGAAGTGTTGGAATTCCAGCACCAGTTGCAATACGAGCCGCATCAACTTTGGTGACCATTCCGCCACTGCCGACTCCAGCAGAGCCAACACCGCCAATCACAACTTCTGAAATTTCATCAATTGCATGGACTTCGGAAATCTTTTTTGCCTTTGCAGAAGTTGGTGGCGCATCATAAAGCGCATCTACATCAGTGACTAGAACTAATAAATCAGCGCCTACTAAATGTGAAACAAGTGCCGCAATTCGATCATTGTCACCAAATCTAATTTCTTGCGTACCAACGCTATCGTTTTCATTTATAACTGGGACGACTCCGAGTGCAATGAGTTTAAAGAGCGTGCGTTGCGCATTTTGGTAATGCGATCTGCGGACTACATCTTCGATCGTTAAAAGAACTTGAGAAGCGGTAATGGAATATCTGGAGAAAGATTCGGTATACCGATGAATTAAAAGTCCTTGCCCAACGGAAGCTGCAGCTTGTTGAGTGGCAAGATCTTTTGGCCGCGTAGCTAAGCCAAGTGGTGCTAAGCCCGCCGCAATTGCGCCGGAAGAAACTACTAATACTTCTTTTCCGGATTTTTTTAGATCAGCTACAACATCAACTAATGCGTCAACCGCTGTTGGGTCTAATTGCCCACCAGATTTTCCAGTGAGTGAAGAAGAACCAATCTTTATAACTATTCGATGAGCGGCGGAAACTCGATCGCGCATTAGCGAACCTCGCCCTCGATGCGTGGATCAGTTGGGTCAGCAACTTTATATTCCCATTGTTGCGCAATCTCGTCATCATCAAGTTGATCAATAGCTTCAACTTCCATTCGCTCCCATTCACGTGGAATCCGCAGATCATCACCGCGCGGTCCAGCGAGTAATTCTGCGCCGGCTTCAATAGTTGGTTCCCAATCAAAAATAATTGCCGCTTCACCGGTACCGATTCTGACTTCACTACCTTGCTTTGCACCAAGTGAAAATAGAACTTTCTCAACGCCAAGTCGTGCCAACCGATCCGCTAAATAGCCAACCGCTTCTTTATTGCTGAAGTTTGTTTGGTGCACCCAGCGTTGCGGACGGTGTCCGGTAACAGTAAAGGAGCCATCCTCTTCTGCTTTTACATCAAATCCAGAATCATCAACTGCAATTGGTCGGAGCACAATTCGAGTCTTCTCTTCACTAGCCCTACTTGCACGCGAACTTTGAATAATTTTTGCCATTCCATAAAGTAATTCTGTTAAGCCCATGCGAGCTGCTGCCGAAACTTGGAAAACTTGATAACCACGATCTTCGAGAGTTGATTGCACCATGTCGGCCATTGCTTTTCCATCCGGCAAATCTATTTTGTTAAGCGCAATTAAACGGGGGCGATCATTTAAGCCACCGTAATGCGCCAGTTCTGCTTCGATAACATCTAAATCAATCAACGGATTTCGATCCGTTTCTAAAGTTCCGCAATCTAAAACGTGGACCAAGGCTGCACATCGTTCCACATGGCGCAGAAACTCAAGTCCTAAACCTTTACCTTCACTTGCTCCTGGAATTAAGCCAGGTACATCTGCAACTGTAAAGCGAGTTTCGCCAGCTTGCACAACACCTAAATTAGGAACCAGAGTTGTAAATGGATAATCCGCAATTTTTGGTCGTGCTGCCGAAATAGCTGCAATTAATGAAGATTTACCAGCGCTTGGATATCCAACTAAAGCAATATCAGCAACGGTTTTTAACTCAAGAATTAAAGTTCGGGCTTCACCTGGTTCGCCGAGCAGTGCAAAGCCTGGCGCGCGCCGACGTGAAGATGAGAGCGCAGCATTTCCTAATCCACCACGACCACCTTGGGCTGCGATAAAACGAGTGCCACTACCAACTAAATCTGCTAAAACTTTTCCTTCAGTTGTTAAAACCACAGTTCCGTTTGGAACGCCCATCACCATATCTTCGCCATATGGGCCATCTTTACGATCGCCTTGTCCTTGCTTTCCAGAAGTTGCAGAGCGATGTGGTGAATGGTGAAAATCTAAAAGCGTCGTGACGTTTGGATCAACAACTAAAATTATGTCGCCACCGCGACCACCATTGCCACCATCTGGTCCACCAAGTGGTACGAATTTTTCACGGCGAACCGAAACGCAACCATCGCCACCGCCGCCAGCAGAAGCATGCAACGTGACTCGATCTACGAAGCTAGTCATCGTTACATCCTCTCTAGTAGTCGATATTTTTCAAATAAAAAACGGGCCCGTGCATACGGACCCGCAATTTATGAAGGTCGTTTTTTAAGAAACCGGAACCACGTTAACTACTCGACGACCACGCGCTTTACCGAACTCGACTGCACCAGCAGCAAGTGCGAATAGCGTGTCATCTTTACCGCGGCCAACATTTTTTCCTGGGTGGAAACTTGTGCCACGTTGACGAACTAAAATTTCGCCACTGTTCACAACTTGTCCGCCGAAGCGCTTAATACCTAAAAATTGTGGATTTGAATCGCGACCGTTACGCGTGGACGAGACACCTTTTTTACTTGCCATTGTTTCTCAGCTCCTTATTTCACGCCGTTGATGGCGGTAATTTTTACGCGAGTGCTCTTTGCACGGAAACCTTGACGACGACGGTAACCGGTCTTGTTCTTGTAACGCAGGATATGAATTTTTGGACCTTTTACTTCTTCAATGATTTCACCAGTGACTTTTACGCCGGAGAGAATCTTTGGATCAGAAGTCACGGCATCGCCATCGACCACGAGTACTGCAGGAAAGGTAATGGTTGAACCTGAAGCAGCGTCAACACGGTCGACGAAAACGGTATCGCCAATAGCGACTTTCTCCTGGCGCCCGCCAGCTTTTACTATTGCATACACCGGAATATTTCCTCTCGAGATGTTGAACAGGGGGTTAGCGTACGGATGAGCATGGCCTTGGGTCAAACTGGGCCTTATTCACCGCTTACTACCCCACTACTGGTTGCCCGTCGGCGACGGCGACCAAATCGTGGTTTTTCATCTAATTCAGCAACGCTGCCAGAGCCAACATCTGATGTATCAACTTCGCGCATATCTGAAACGTCTTCTTCTTCATCACTATTTTCGGATGTGTCAAATTTTGGCGTTAATTCACGATCAAGTGATTTCTTATTTACTGGTTCCATATGAATATGAATTCCGCGACCAGCACAACTTTCACAAGTAGTAGAGAAAGCTTCAATCAGTCCTTGACCTACGCGCTTGCGGGTCATTTGAACTAGGCCGAGCGATGTAACTTCAGCAACTTGGTGTTTAGTTCGATCGCGACCTAAACATTCAACTAAACGTCGAAGTACTTGCTCACGGTTAGATTCCAAAATCATATCGATAAAGTCGATTACAACAATGCCGCCTAAGTCGCGCAATCTTAGTTGACGGGCAATTTCTTCTGCAGCTTCCATATTGTTCTTGGTAACTGTCTCTTCTAAATTTCCACCTTTACCAATAAATTTTCCGGTGTTAACGTCAATTACAATCATTGCTTCAGTCTTATCGATAACTAACGAACCACCTGATGGAAGATAAACTTTACGATCTAGCGCTTTAGTTAATTGTTCGTCAACGCGGTGCTCTGAAAATAAATCACCAGTGCCAACCCACTTCTCAATTTTCGCAGTTAATTCTGGTGCAATGTGATTTAGATAGTTATGAATGTCATCCCAAGCTTGCCCACCTTGAACGGTTAATTTCTTGAAATCTTCATTGAAGATATCGCGGATAACTCGAACTGTTAAATCTGGCTCACCGTATAGGAGTGATGGAGCTGCAACGCCAGTTGTTTCGGATTTAACTTTGATATCTTCCCATTGGGCTTTTAGCCTTGTTACATCCCGAGTTAGCTCATCTTCGCTTGCGCCTTCAGCAGCGGTTCGAACGATTACGCCCTCTTCATCAGTAATCAGATTCTTAAGTATTGATTTCAAGCGAGCGCGTTCCGTTTCCGGAAGTCTTCGACTAATACCGCTCATACCGCCAGCCGGAACAAATACTAAATAACGGCCTGGTAGCGAAATTTGGCTAGTTAAGCGAGCGCCTTTTTGTCCAATTGGATCTTTAGTCACTTGAACTAAAACTGATTGACCAGTTTTCAATACATGTTCAATTTTCTTTGGTTGGTTATCAGTTAATCCAGCTGCATCCCAATTAACTTCACCAGCGTAGAGGACTGCGTTACGACCTTTGCCGATATCTACGAATGCTGCTTCCATGGAAGGCAAGACATTCTGAACTTTTCCAAGATATACGTTGCCTACATATGAAATATTACTATTGCGATTTACATAGTGTTCAACTAAAACTTTATCTTCGATTACTGCAATCTGAGTTCGATCGCCTTTTTGACGTACCAACATCTCGCGATCAACTGATTCGCGACGAGCTAAAAATTCAGCATCGGTAAGAATTGTGCCGCGTTTTCGATTTTCTCGGTAATCGCCGCGAGAATCATTTCGAGAGTAACCGCGACCTCGATCGCGCTCTTTAAATCTTCCAGCACGTTGTGGGCGATCTTCCCGTTTTACAAATTCTTTCTTAACTGGAGTCCGAGCTTCGCGAACTTTCACAACTGTAGTCACGCCATCTTCTTCAACAATCTCACCAGCAGCAACACCATCCCCATCAGATCGGCGACGACGTCGGCGCTTGCGGATAACGGTCTCGGCATCAACAATTGAATTTGAGGTTATCTGATTTTCATCATCGGAACTTTCGGCACCAGTTGCACCTTCGGAATTGCTAGTAGCGCCGAATTCACCTGGGCGACGGCGACCACGGCCACCACGACGACGACGTTTGCGATTTCGTGGATCTGAATCATCGCTACTTACCTCTGTGGTTACAGTCGCTGGCTTTTCCAGAACAGCCTTAGCTACTTTGGCTACTTTCTTGGCTGGCGCTGCAGTGGCAGGCGCTGCTTGAAATAGTGGAACTGGAATAGCTTTCTTAGAAACTTTTGGGGCTTTCTCAACTTTTTCAATTGAGTCAGCGCTCTTTACGGGTTCAGTATTTTTTTTAACTGCGCGCTTACGCGCTTTTTTAGGCTCGATAGCCATATCTTCAAATCCTTTTTACGCCCTAAAGCGTTCTCGTCGCACCCGATATCTGGCGCGTTATTCTTAAAATCTTCGGTTGGCTCAGGCTGCGATCTGGATCTGGCTATCAATCCGCTTTGGCGGAGATAACTACTGACATCAGATGCGCTAAGCGCTGGCGAAAGTATGACAGAAGCACGGTGCTCCGCCTAATCCCCGCACGGAAGGTCGTTACCGGCTCCGCAAATGGACGTTTTGGAGGAGGCCAATTCCGATCAGGGTGGCAAACATGCTGGAACCACCATAAGAGATGAATGGCAGCGGTACCCCGGTCATCGGCATCAAACCCATCGTCATTCCGATATTTTCAAAAGTCTGGAAAGCAAACCAAGCAATTACGCCGATACACATTAACCGTCCGAAATAATCTTGAGTGCGCCGCGCGATCGTAAATGCGCGCGCCAAAATGATTGCGTAGAAAAAGAGAATTAGGCCAGACCCAAGAAAACCTAACTCTTCACCAGCTACTGTAAAAATAAAGTCGGTCTGTTGTTCTGGCACAAAACGTCCATTTGTTTGTGGTCCATTAAATAAACCTTTACCAATCAATCCGCCAGAACCGATGGTGATCCGAGCTTGGCGAAGTTGGTAACCACTTTGCTGTGGGTCTGCGGTTGGGTCAACAAATGATTGGAGCCGATTTAATTGGTAATCATTAACTATGCCCGATTTAACTGCGACAAAACCACCAAGGAGTGCAAGTAGCAGTAATCCAACTACCCATCTTGTTGGTGCACCAGATACCGCAATAATAGTTACAACGCAAGCGCTAATAATTATTGTGGTTCCTAAATCTGGTTGCACGACGATTAGGAGCATTGGCACGGCCGCCACTAAGAGCGCTTTCATGACATCTGAATTGCTGGGATAAGAATCATGATCATGTTTTTCTGCCAAAATCATTGCAATTCCAATGATAATAGAAATTTTTGCTAACTCAGCTGGCTGGATTTGAAAACCGCCGGGTAGTGATATCCACGCACGTGCACCATTCACCTTGCTTCCTAGCTGTGGAATTAAAACGATTATTAACCCAATTACTCCTAAACCCCAAACAAAAGGTGTGTATGCGCGGAGCAATCGATAATCTATTAACGTAGTTCCAAAAGCTAATAACAAGCCAATAATGATATTAATGATGTGACGCTTTAAATAATATTGTGGATCTAAGCCATTACTAGCAAACCATTGTCGAGTGCTTGAATAAACGAGTGCGATTCCAAGACCTAATAAGCCAATAACCGCGCCACTTAGCCAGTGGTCAAAGCCATTGAATAATCCGCGGCGTTGGCCGAATTCGTTACGTCTAGTTCGCAACGAGAATTGTGAGCTCATGGCATCGCTACTTTCTTAAGTGCGCCAAATTTTGTAACATCGATGTTGGGAAGCGTACTTGGAACACCCATCGGCATTACTGATTTTTGACCGTTCGTACCAAAGATTGCTTCATAAATTTTACGGACACCAACACCGCTAGTACTTGCACCAAAACCACCTTGGCTAACCACCATTACAACTGCATATTGTGGCTTATCAGATGGTGCAAACGAAGCAAACCAGGATGTATCCGCTTTCGAAGATCCATCCCAATTCTTGCCAAATACTTGAGCGGTACCCGTCTTGCCACTTACCGCAACTGGTAATCCGGCGAATGAACCTGCACCAGTTCCAGAAGTTACTACTGCTCGCAGAGCTGAATGTAAAAAGTCAATAGTTTTCTTATCGGCAGGGATCTTTCCAGTTACAACTGGTTCAAACTTTTTAACTAATGTGCCATCTGATTTAACAATAGCTTTTGCAATTTGTGGCTGGTATAGCGTTCCACCATTTGCGATGGCTGCATAAGCAACTCCTAATTGCAGCGGCGTCATCAAAGTATCACCTTGACCGATTGAGAAGTTAACCGCATCTCCAGCACGAACTTTGTCGCCATCAATGCAATTTTCGCGAGCGATATCAATTAATAATGGTGTTAGTTGAGATTTCTTAGCTCGGTCTCTGTAATTGCAATAGAAATCTTTATTCTGGCCATACCAATCTAATTTCCATTGTCGATCTGGGAGTCGGCCACTAATTTCAGAGGGTAGGTCAATGCCGGTCTTCTTTCCTAAGCCAAAACCTTTTGCAGTCGTAAAGAAGTAATCATTGGCATTTGCTTTAGGACGCAAGCCGCCATCTCTAACCCATTCATCGTAAGCAACCTGATACCAAAGTGAGTCACAAGAAATTGCAATCGCAGTTTTTAGTGAAATTCGACCAGCTGCTTTTGAGTCAAAATTCTTAAATTCTCGGTTACCAATTTGCACTGTTGCTGGGCAGTTGTATGAGGCATCAGTGCTATAGCCGGCGCGGACTGCGGCGGCCGTTGAGATAACTTTAAAAGTTGACGCTGGCGCGAATGCACCTTGGACGGCACGTGAAAGCGCTGGGACTGCCGACTTCTCTGAATAGAGATTCTTGGCTTGCGCAACTGTGATGCCATTCTCCCAAATATTTGGATCATAAGTTGGATAAGAGGCCATCGCTAAAACTGCGCCAGTCTTAACATCTAACACAATCGCAGCACCTGAATCTGCGCGGTGACCAAGGGATCGACCCCGCAAAATTGATGCATATAACTCTTTCTCTACCGCCGCTTGTAATTTTGCATTTATATTTAAAATTAAATTATCGCCCGGAATAGGTTTAGTGTCGCGCGACTGTTGTGTGATTGCTTCCTTGCGGTCAACTATTACAGTTTTAATTCCGGCAGTTCCCCGTAAAATTGAGTCATATTGATATTCCAAACCAGACTTGCCGATTAATTCATTTCTAAAATAATTAATTCCCTTACCGTTATTCATATCGGCTTCAGTAACGGGCCCTACATAACCTAATACATGGGCAATGTTCTCGCCTTCAAGTGACGGGTAATTGCGAATGGAAATTGGCTCTGCATTAACACCAGGGAAAATATCAGAATGCTCCAAAATATTAAGAGCTTGACCTTGAGTTGCTTCTTTTGTTACTGGGATTGGTTGGTAACGAGTACCGTTCCAACAACCAGCCCGGTCCCCTTTGGGTAGCTCTGGGCAGAGTCGGGTGCGGATATAAACATCGTTGTAATTCAATCCCAATACAACAGCGACTTTTTGCAGTATCGCGACTCCTTTATCGGGAGTCTTGTCAATAATGGAACGGTCCACAGTTACAACTAATCCAGCGCGGTTTATCGCGATTGGTGTTCCAATATCATCAACGATGACACCTCGGTTTGCTGGCGTAACTATGTCACGGCTTTGGATATTAAGCGCGGCTTCGCGGTAACGCGGCCCATCGGCAATTTGTAAATAGAAAAGTCGACCTAATAGCGCAACCATTAAGGAAGCAATAAAAATTTGCACCACAATTAAATTTAACCGCGAGCGATCAACCATTAAATATCCCTGGATGAAAGCGTAAATTGATGAAATTTATTAGTTATTGGCATATAAAGTGGTGCCAGCATCAAAGTCCAGATGAAGTTTCCAGTTAGTTCTTGCAGCGCTGGGAAAAACGAAATTAGTTGTTCGCCCAAGATTGCACTTGCAATTAAATAAGCAATCAAAGTTATGGTAACTGCCGCGGCAACAATGAGCGAAAGCGTTAGTGGCCGTGAAGCTAAATCGCCAAGTCCTTCTCGATTTACTGAGACTAAATAAGCCATTACAGTTAGTACTAGCGTCCATTGCCCAAATGGCGAGTCGATGTTGGGACTTAAATCTAAAAAAAATCCAGCGATAAAGCCTGAAATCAAAGCACCATTTCTACTTTCCATTGCAACCCAGGTCATCGTTACCGCAAGAAAAATGGAAAACCCACCAATAAGAAAGTGAATCTGATTAAAAACGATTTCTTGTATAAAAAACAGCGCACCAAAAAATCCAAAAGTGATAAAGATGCGACTAGTAAACATCGATTGCTCGCTAAGCCGAAGGTGATGGTGTTGGGGTAACTGTAATTGTTACAGTGGGAGTTGGAGTTGCCATTGGCTTTGGCGGCACGAGCCCATCTCTTGGGTCACCGCCAGTTTCGGAGATAACTACTGAAACTATTCCAAGGGATGTTAGCTTCGCATAACTACTAACACGCCCGTGCTTAGTTAATTGGCCAGAAGTATTATCAACATCAATTACCAGACCAACTGGAATTCCAGGCACAAAAGGTTTGCCGCCATCGCTACCGCGTGCTAGTAATACATCGCCAATTTTTACGGTTTCGGTCGCATCAAGAAGTTCTAATTCAAAATTTCTACTACCCGTACCAGAAAGAATCCCCATTACTTGCGAACCGGCAACTCTGACGCCGATTCTAAAAGTTGGATCACTGATCAATAGAATCACTGCAGAGTTCGCAGTTACTGATTTAACTGCACCAACTAAACCGGCACCCGACATCACCGTCATATCTCTCGCAATTCCTGAGGAACTTCCAGCGTCAATTGTGATGGTTTGACTGAAAGAAGTTGCGCTACCTCGTGCAATTACTCGAGCTGAAACGATTTTATATTGCGCTTCCCCCGCTAGATTTAAAACCGACTTGAGCTGGGTTAGCTTTCCTTTCAAATCTTTTTGTAAAACTAACTTTGCTTTCAACGCTTCGTTCTCTTTCTGTAATGCTTCAATTTCATTTCCAGATCGACCTAAATGGCTGACATCACTGAAAAAATTTCCAATTGGTGCGAAGAGCCGCGAAGAAAAACTTTGAATTGGTGAAAAAAAAGTTTGGGTAGCCGAACGCGTACCTGATATTAAACTAACGCCACGCAAATCCAATGTAATTAGAAAGAGCGCAGTTACCAACAAAATAACTAATAGAAGCCGACTTCGGCTATTACCTCGCGGTGCCATAGTTACTTTCGGGAAATGCTATCGACGTGGCTCGGAGATCAAGACTTTTTCTAACGCCTCAAACTCTTCAACACACTTTCCTGAACCTTCAGCAACAGCTTGCAGTGGACGATCTGCAATATGAATTGGCATATTAGTTTCGTGGCGCAATCTTTCGTCGAGACCGCGTAGTAACGCTCCGCCTCCGGTCAAAACAATGCCGCGATCCATTAAATCGCTGGCAAGTTCTGGTGGGCATTTATCTAGCGTTGCTTTAACTGCGTTAATGATTGCATTTACTGGTTCTTCGAGCGCTTTACGAATATCTTCAGCAGAAACCACAATTGTTTTCGGTAAACCTGTCGCTAAATCGCGACCACGAATTTCAGCATCTGGTTCATCGCGTAATGGAAACGCTGAACCGATTGCCATTTTAATTTCCTCAGCAGTGCGCTCACCAAGTAATAATGAAAATTCTCGTTTAACCCAATTAATAATTGCTTGGTCTAATTCATCGCCGCCAACGCGAATCGATAGCGCAGTAACAATTCCACCAAGTGAAATAACGGCTACTTCAGTGGTTCCGCCGCCAATGTCGACGACCATGTTTCCAGTTGGTTCGTGGATAGGTAAACCAGCACCAATCGCAGCAGCCATTGGCTCTTCAATGATGTAAACCTTACGTGCGCCGGCCTCATAACCCGCATCTTTAACGGCCCGCTGCTCTACCCCGGTAATGCCGCTTGGTACGCAAACTACAATTCGAGGTTTAGCTAAATAACGACGCTTATGAACTTGGCGAATAAAATATTTAATCATCAGAGCAGTTGTGTCGAAATCTGCGATTACGCCATCTTTAAGTGGGCGAATTGCGACAATCGATCCTGGAGTACGGCCGATCATCTTCTTCGCTTCCATACCAACCGCGAGAACTGCGCCAGTGTCTTGGTTTACCGCAACCACACTTGGTTCGTTAAGAACAATGCCTCGACCACGTACATAAACCAATGTATTTGCGGTACCTAAATCAATCGCCATATCACGACCGAGAAATGACCAGCGGCTGGTGTTCTTTGACATCTTGCTCTCCTCTTTGATATTTACTGCGGGGAAGTTATTTTTTAGCTAAAGAAAATTTTAATTTCGCGTTCTGCAGATTCGACCGAGTCAGATCCATGAACGATATTTTGTACAACTTTCGTTCCTTGATCTCGAGCTAAATCACCGCGGATAGATCCGGGGACTGCAACAGTTGGATCTGTTACGCCAGCCATAGTTCGAAAACCTTCGATGACACGTTCGCCCTCTGCAACCATTGCGACAATGGGTCCAGATGACATGAATTCAAGTAGCGGCTCAAAAAATGGCTTGCCGTTATGTTCCTCATAATGCTTTTCCAGAATTGAGCGATCCGCATTTAACATTCGCATGCTGGTAATTACATATCCTTTAGTTTCAATTCGCGAAATAACTTCGCCAACTAAACCGCGGCGTACGCCATCCGGCTTTACCAATATTAAGGTGCGTTCTTTACTCACGGGGTTATTGTATTGGCGGTCTGGCTATTCTCTTAATTTTGGGTTTGCGAGCAGGGCTGCCCGCGCTGCCTCGCCTTTTCGCCCCACAACTATCGCTGCGACCCATAGCCCTGCGAAAAGTAACCCCATGAAAAACATCATTGGAACCACAAATCCATATACAACTATCAGTAATTGCAAAATTGAGCCAGAGATCCAACCAAATTTTCGTTTTAACAAGCCCGCATTTAATAGCGCAAGAATTGCAAGCAATCCCCCAAGCGTTAACGCTAAAGCTCCATGATTATCTTTTGCGATCAGCAAAGCAAATCCCATTAAGAAAAATTCCATAGCTAATACTGCAGCACCTAGTATCCGCATTAATCTCTCATTTCATCTCTTGGGTTCACATGTAGCGCATATTTTTTAACGATGGTACGGCCTTCGCCAGCAGTTACCACAGATCCCGTAATCAAAACTGCGCAATTACCATCATTAATATCATTATCTAACTTTGCTTGTTCCATTGATTTTCGAATTGCGTCACTCAATGTCGGAATAACACTCACTCGATCATGGCCAAATATTTGTTTTGCCAATCGCTCCAATTCTCCGACCGGCATTGCGCGCGGCGAAGAATTCGAAGAGAGCACGATTCGATCCGCGATTGGCTCTAACGCTTCCAAAATTCCGACAACATCTTTATCACCCATCGGTGCAACCACTGCAATTATGGTTGAGAAATCAAATTCATTAGAGATTGTTTGGGTTAGCGCGGTTGCGCCATGTGGGTTATGTGCCGCATCCAAAATCACGGTTGGATTTCGATAAACAACTTCACAGCGTCCCGGTGAATCGACATGCATAAAAGCTGCCCGGACCATATCCGGATCAAGTTGTTTGCTGCCGGCAAAAGCTTCTACTGCAGCAAGAGCCACAGTGGCATTCTCGCTTTGGTGTGCGCCATAAAGTGGCAGAAAAATATCTTCGTAGGTTGCGGTAATTCCTTGGATAGTGAGCATTTGACCACCCACTGCAAGATCGCGTCTAAGTAAAGAAAATTCAATGCCTTCTCGCATCGGAAGCGCTTCTACTTCCACGCACTTTTGCATTAACACTTTGGCAACTTCGACATCTTGGTGGGCCAAAATAGCTACTGAATGCGGCTTTATAATTCCAGATTTTGTGGCCGCAATCTCAACTAAAGTGTTTCCAAGATATTGCATATGATCAAATCCAATTGGTGTAATCACGTTAACAGCAGCATTAATTACATTAGTTGCATCCCATTCGCCGCCCATTCCCACTTCAAAAATGCCTACATCAACCGGAAATTCTGCAAATGCCACAAAAGCTAACGCAGTAATTGCTTCAAAAAATGAAACTGGATGCTCGGATCTGCTATCTACTAAATCCAAATAAAGTGCAACATCGTTATAAGTTGCAACCATTCCAGCGGCACTGATTGGTTCTTTATTTATCGAAATACGTTCTAAGAAAGATTCAAGATGTGGGCTGGTAAATCTGCCAGTCCGTAACCCCATTTCAAAAAGGAGAGCATCAACCATTCTTGATGTTGTGGTCTTACCGTTAGTTCCAGTTAAATGCAGAGTTGGATAAGAAAGTTGGGGTGAACCAAGCGCATCAGCTAATAGCGAGATTCGATCAAGGGTGGGCTCTAACTTACTTTCTGGCCAGCGAGCGAGTAATGCTTGCTCAATGAAATTTAATTTATCTAAATCTTCAGCAGAATTCATTTTGAAGGGAGCGCTGCAAGTAAGGCATTGATACGAGTTATCTCAGTTGTACAAAATTCGGCGCGTTCTCGAATTTCCTTTATAACGTCCATCGGTGCTTTAGCCATGAAATTCTCATTTTCTAACTTCACGAGCGCACTCTGTTTATCTTTTTCAATAGCGGCTAAATCTTTAGTTAATCGTGATCGTTCCGCGACCACGTCCACATTACCCGTTAGATCAAATTCAACGCTGAAGCGTCCAATTTCAATCTTTGCACTTGCGGAAAACTTTTCATTTGGCACATCAAGTCTGGTTACAAATCGAAGTGCGCCTTCATAGTTCGAAAGCCCGCCTTTGCTAAGCCCATGTATTTGGGCTGGAATCTTTGCGGAAGTTTTAATTCCTTGGTCATTTCGGAAGCGCCTAATTTCGGTAATTAAATTCTGTAAATCAGAAACCATCGTAGTTACATTCTTTTCATCAACTAGCGCATCGGCAATCGGCCACTTAGAAATAACCAGCGAATCACCATTAGTTAACGCCTTCCAAAGAGTTTCAGTGATGAATGGCATAACTGGATGAAGTAATCGGAATAATTGATCTAGTACATGGCCGAGTACCCGCTTAGTGTTTTCGGTTTCAGTACCACCTTTCGCAAATACGTCTTTAGTTAGCTCCAAATACCAATCGCAAACGTCATCCCAAGCAAAGTGATAAATCGCTTCACAAGCTTTTGCGAACTCAAAATTCTCAAAATTCTGGTCAGCTAATTTAATAGTTTCGTTTAAACGATTGAGAATCCATAAATCAATATGATTTAAAGCTTTTGCATCAGGTAGGTCACCAGCAATTGTTGCACCATTAATCATTGCGAATCTGGTTGCATTCCAGAGCTTGGTCGCGAAGTTGCGTGCACCACCCACCCACTCTTCAGCGAGCGCTTGATCAGTACCTGGATTTGCGCCATTGGCTAAAGTGAATCGCAACGCATCTGATCCATATTTATCCATAAACTCAATTGGGTCCACGGTATTGCCACGGCTCTTACTCATTTTCTTACCAAATTTGTCGCGCACTAATCCATGCAGCGCAATCGTGTGAAAAGGTGCAACGCCATCCATCGCAAATAGCCCCATCAACATCATGCGAGCTACCCAGAAAAATAAAATATCGTAACCAGTAACTAATACTGAGGTTGGATAAAATTTCTTTAAGTCTTCTGTTTCATTTGGCCAACCAAGTGTTGAAAATGGCCAGAGTCCAGAAGAGAACCAAGTATCTAAAACATCTGGATCTTGTTCATAACCTGCTGGCGCGCTTTCGCCAGGTCCAACAACAATCTCTTCACCATTTGGCCCATACCAAACTGGAATCCGATGTCCCCACCACAGTTGGCGAGAAATGCACCAATCGTGCATGTTATCTACCCATTCAAAATACCTAGGTTCCATTGATGTCGGTTCGATTTTTACTTTACCGTTTCGAACTGCATCTCCAGCAGCCTTAGCAAGTGGTGCAACTTTCACAAACCATTGTTTAGAAAGTCGAGGTTCAACAATGGTTTCGCATCGCGAGCAATGTCCAACTGAATGTAAATAAGGACGCTTTTCGTTAACGACTTTGCCTAACTTCCGTAACTCTTCAACTACAGCTTTACGCGCATCGAAGCGATCCATGCCATCAAATTGAGTTCCAGTATTTTCAATAACGCCGTTTTTGTCCATGATTACAATCAATTCAACGTCATGCCGACTCGCGATATCGAAGTCATTAGGGTCATGAGCTGCCGTTACTTTTACCGCGCCAGTTCCAAAATCTGGGTCAACGACTTCGTCAGCAATAATCGGAATCATTCGATTCACTAACGGAAGTAATACGGAGCGGCCAACCATATGTTTGTAGCGGGGATCATCAGGATGAACCGCTACTGCACCATCAGCCAACATAGTTTCTGGGCGGGTAGTTGCGATCGTAATTTGATCGTCGCCTTCACCGTAAACAATTGAAACAAATTCACCAGGAATTTCTTTGTGATCAACTTCGATATCTGAAAGTGCAGTCAAACATCGGGTGCACCAATTGATGATTCGCTCAGCTCGATAAATCAAACCTGCATCAAATAACCGTTTAAATATTGTGAGTACTGCTTGTGAACAATTCTCATCCATCGTAAATGCTTCGCGCGACCAATCCACGCTATCGCCAAGACGCTTCATCTGTTCGAGAATTGCGCCGCCAGACTCTGCTTTCCATTCCCAAACTTTCTTAACAAACTCTTCACGACCAAAATCGTGGCGAGTTTTACCTTGTGCTGCTAATTGTTTCTCTACAACATTTTGCGTTGCAATGCCCGCGTGATCCATTCCAGGCAACCAAAGCGTTTCAAAACCTTTCATTCTTTTCATGCGAATTAAAATGTCTTGAATTGTGTGATCCAGCGCGTGGCCGATGTGCAAACTTCCAGTCACATTTGGCGGTGGAATTACTATCGTAAATGGTTTCTTATCTGAATTTGCATCAGCGTTGAAATAACCAGCTTTAACCCAAGCAGCGTAAAGCGGTCCCTCGATATCGGCAGGAACAAAACTTGATGGCAGCTCAGTCATAATGCGACAGTCTAGATTAAGCGCTCTTCTCTTCTGAACGCTTATTTGTACGCTTTGGACCCATAACGCCGCGGTCAACAAAGGTTGGGGTCGCACGATCTGAAACAACTTCTGGCGTAATCAGAACTTTTCCAATTTCACTCTTAGATGGAACTTCATACATGACCGGCAACAAAACTTCTTCCATTATGGCGCGAAGTCCGCGTGCTCCGGTGCCACGCTTAATAGCTTGATCCGCAATAACATCTAACGCTGCCGGTTGAATTTCAAGTTCAATATCATCCATTTCAAACAAGTGTTGATATTGCTTAACTAGCGCATTCTTAGGTTCAGTAAGAATTTGCAATAACGCTGCGCGGTCTAAATTCTCTACGCTAGTAACAATCGGTAATCGGCCAATGAACTCTGGAATCATGCCAAACTTCAACAAATCTTCGGGCATTACATCTGCGAATAGATCAAGTGTTTTCTTATCCGCTTCGCTTTGCAAAGTTGCATTAAATCCAACACCGGCTTTTCCTTTGCGGCCTTCAATAATTTTCTCAAGTCCAGCAAACGCTCCGCCTACAATAAATAAGACATTTGTTGTATCGATTTGGATAAATTCTTGATGTGGATGTTTACGACCACCTTGTGGCGGAACTGATGCAGTTGTACCTTCAAGGATCTTTAACAACGCTTGTTGTACACCTTCACCAGAGACATCTCGAGTGATTGATGGGTTCTCACTCTTGCGTGCAACTTTATCAATTTCATCTATGTAAATAATTCCAGTTTCAGCTTTCTTAACATCAAAATCGGCTGCCTGAATCAATTTAAGCAGAATGTTTTCAACATCTTCACCAACATAACCAGCTTCAGTTAAAGCAGTCGCATCTGCAATCGCAAACGGCACATTTAACATTTTTGCCAATGTTTGCGCAAGTAAAGTTTTACCGCATCCAGTTGGGCCCAATAGAAGAATATTGCTCTTCGCAAGTTCGACACCGTCTTCGCGTTTTCCATCGCCAGACTTAATTCGCTTGTAATGGTTATAAACGGCAACCGATAATGATTTTTTAGCGCGGGTTTGTCCGATTACATATTGATCTAAGAAATTAAAAATTTCAGTTGGTTTAGGAAGTTCTTGAATTCCAAGTGAGGTGCTCTCACTTAGCTCGTCCTCAATAATTTCATTACAGAGCTCGATGCACTCATCACATATATATACGCCTGGACCAGCAATTAACTTTTTAACTTGCTTCTGCGTCTTTCCGCAGAAAGAACATTTAAGCAGGTCACCGCTTTCACCGATGCGTGTCATTACGTCCTCTTCTCAACGTGGGGAATCCGTTGCGCTAAGGGTACGCGGAAGGGCTTAGTTGCGTCTTGATTAATGCGCGTTAATTACTAAAAAGCTGTTCGCTCTTAGAGTAATTACTTCTTTGAAGCTTTACGCGAAGCAAGAATTTGATCGATTAATCCGTACTCAACTGCTTCAGCTGAAGTGAGGATCTTGTCACGTTCAATATCTTTCGCAATCTCTTCTTTTGGTCGTGAAGAGTGCTTAGCTAACATCTCTTCAAGAAGTGTCCGCATCCGCATAACTTCGCGAGCTTGAATTTCAATATCGGAGCCTTGTCCGCCACCTTCGCTATATGGCTGGTGGATTAAAATTCGTGAATGCTCGAGCGCATAACGCTTTCCAGCAGTTCCACCAGCAAGTAATACCGCAGCAGCAGATGCAGCTTGACCAAGACAGATTGTCATTACATCCGGGCGAACGAATTGCATCGTGTCATAAATTGCAGTTAGCGCAGTAAATGATCCACCAGGTGAGTTGATGTACATCATGATGTCGCGATCTGGATCCATAGATTCCAAAGTCAAAAGTTGGGCCATGACATCATTAGCCACAGTGTCATCGATTGCTTGACCCAAGAAAATAATTCGCTCTTCGAATAATTTTGTATATGGATCTAGGCGTTTGTAGCCATAACTTGTGCGTTCTTCAATAGTTGGGAGCACATAACGACTTACTTGATTAATTAGGTCGGATTGTTTCATCGGGCGGTACCACCACTTCCTGCTACTTGGCCGGCAGATTTAACAACATGATCAACAAAGCCATACTCTTTTGCTTCTTCGGCAGCAAACCAACGGTCGCGATCTGAATCAGCTTCGATAATTTCTACTTTTTGACCAGTGTGGAATGCAATTAATTCGGCCATTCCTTTTTTAGTGAAAGACATTTGTTCTGCTTGAATCTTGATATCGCTTGCCGTTCCGCCAATTCCACCAGAAGGTTGGTGCATCATGATTCGTGCGTGCGGCAACGCATAACGTTTTCCAGCAGCGCCGGCGCATAATAAAAATTGACCCATCGATGCAGCAAGACCCATTGCAACTGTTGCAACGTCATTCTTGATGTATTGCATGGTGTCGTAAATCGCCATACCCGCAGAAATAGAACCGCCAGGTGAGTTGATGTAAAGATAAATATCTTTATCTGGATCTTCGGCAGCTAGCAATAACATTTGTGCAGCGATTGCATTGGCCATGGAATCTTCGACTACCGACCCTAGGAAAATAATTCTTTCCTTTAAAAGTCGGTCATAAACTCGATCTTCCAATCCACCCGCACTTGTTTGTGCTGAGCGAGATTGTGGCGTTATAAGCTCCACGATTTCCTCCATCTGTTCTGGTATTGACCCTAACAATCTTTACGCGCAATTGCTTCCTGATAAAGAAAAAAAGATGCGAAAAGCGCGCTTGTTCGCTTAGAGCGAAGCGATTATTCGGTTGGTTCAGCTATTTCAGGCTTAGGACGCAACGCTTCTAAATCCACTTTGCGACCAGAAGCATCTTCAACAGCAATGCGTTCTAACACAACTGCGAGTGCTTTGGTTCGCGAAACATCGGCTACAACGGAAGTTATTTGGCCAGAATTCGAAATCTCTTGCACGAATTGTTCTGGTGCCATTCCGTAACGAGTAGAGGACCGAATTAAATATTCCGTTAATTCAGCTTCTGAAACTTGTACATTTTCAGCTCTAACAATCGCGTCTAGTAAGAATTCGGTAGCCAAGCTCTTCTTAACTTCTTCAATAACTTCAGCCCGGTGAACTGTGTCATCTAAGCGATTTTCCTTCTCTAGATGCGCAGTTACTTCTTCTTCCACAATTCCTTCTGGAATTGGGATTTCTAAAGTCTCTATCAATTGTTGCACTAGCAAATCGCGAGCTTGCGCGCCTTGTTCCATGCTCTTTAAACGAGTTAATCGCTCACTTACATCGGCGCGAAGTTCAGTTAAAGTATCGAATTCGCTTGCAAGCTTAGCAAATTCATCATTTAACTCAGGAAGTTCGCGAGTTTTTACCGCTTTCAAAGTCACTGTTACTTCGCCAATTTCGCCTTCGGCCATTCCAACAAGTGGTGCATTAAAAGTTTTTTGGTCTTCGACTTTTAAGCCAACTAGTACTTCATCTAGCCCTTCAATCATCTTTCCAGAGCCAACTTCGTATGAGATTCCGTTTGCAGATCCGCCTTCAATTTCCTTACCATCTACTTTTGCAACTAAATCAATTGAAACGAAGTCGCCGGTAGCAGCATCTTTTTCAACTGTAGTTAAGGTGCCAAAGCGAGCGCGCAGCGAATCTACTTGCTCTTCAATATCTTTCTCAGTGACTGCTACATCGTCAACTTTGATCGATATCTTTGAAAAATCAGGTAGATCAATTTCTGGGCGTATTTCAACTTCAACAGTGAATGCGACTTTCTTATTATCTTCAAGCTCAGTGATATCTACATTTGGACGACCAACTGCAAGAACTTCATGTTCACGCACAGCTTGGCTATAAAAAACAGGAAGCGCGGCGTTGATGGCTTCATCTAAAACGGAGCCACGGCCAACCCGTTGGTCGATCATTGCTTGTGGAACTTTTCCTTTACGGAAACCTGGAATTACTATTTTCTCAGAGATGCTTTGGTATGCATCTTTAATGTGCGGTGCGAGCTCTGTGAATTCCAAATCAATAGTTAACTTAACTCGAGTTGGCGAAAGTTTTTCAACGGCGCTTTTCACGGAACTCCTTTTTACAGTTTCATTCTCGGTCAGGATTTTTATGGATTTTGGTCGGGGCGGAGAGATTCGAACTCTCGGTCTCCTGCTCCCAAAGCAGGCGCGCTAGCCACTACGCTACGCCCCGCGGCGCAATGTGAGAGTCTAGACGAGAAATTCCCAAGTCAATACCTCACCCGATAACCTATGCCCCTCGCAGAGAATCCATCCGCGAGAAGTAAGACCGCGTAAACAACGCGGGCGTAGCTCAATGGTAGAGCTCCAGCCTTCCAAGCTGGCCATGCGGTTTCGATTACCGTCGCCCGCTCCAATTTTTCCTTGGAGTTTATTTATCCAATACTCCCCACTAATTGAATTACCGCTGATCCACTAAATACCATTGCATTTGCTCCACTCACTCCCTGTAAATCAATTATTGTAAACGCAAGTGAACCTGCGCTGTTTCCCATCGCAACAGTTCCAATAACATGAAAAACATAAGAATGTGAAGCAAGTTCACTAATTACATCAAATGATTCTGAAACTACATAGTTTGCATTCAGTGTAGCTAAGCCGCTGGAACAGGAACTTGTTAAACCAAAATATTTACTAGTCACGCTGTTGGCAATTTTGCCTTTAAGAATTACATCGAAAACATAATTTTTATTAGCTTCTAAAGTTCCAATACTTGGCGATCCAGCAGATGAAGGCCAGGCACTTGAATTCAAAGTGAATGCGCCAACACTTATGTAGTAAGCGCTTGATGGACCTGCAGAACCAGTGCTACCAACGGTTCCGGTATCACCTTTCAACCCTTGAGCACCTTGTGAACCAATAGAACCGTTCGTTCCATTAGTTCCATTAGTGCCATTTACTCCCGCTGTACCCGCACCTCCGGTTGCACCTTGTGAACCTGTTGCACCTTGTGAACCTGTTGCACCAGAACCACCGGAAGCTCCAGTTGCACCTCGCTCACCTGTTGCACCTGTTGTACCTGTCGCACCTGTCGCACCTGTCGCACCAGTGTCACCTTTATCGCCTTTTTCACCTGTTGTACCCGTCGCGCCAGTCGCGCCAGTATCACCTTGTGCACCAGTATCACCAGCACTGCCTACCGAAACTGAACCCGTTGATCCAGTTTTTCCATCAACGCCTTGCGGACCCATTAACCCAGTTGGACCTTTTAAATTAATTGGAACTGGCCATTTCCCATTTGCTTTTGGGCCAAATAAATTAAATGTTTTTGTATCAATATAAAAATCGCCGTTTATTCCAACCGACGCAGAAGGTGTACCGCTGCCGCTTAATAACATTGTTGGAATTGCAGAAGTTGTTCTTCCTGCAGCTTTAAATGTTTTTCCAAGTGCTGCGCCAGAGCTTGCCGTTGCCGAAATTTGTGTTGCAATCAATGTAAAAATTACTAGAGGAAAGAGAAATGTTTTTCTTGATTTTGCTTTCATCGCGACCCACTCCTAGAGAGTTTTGGTTCCCCATGGCTGGGGACTTCCACTAAGTAGAGTGCTCCCTCTCTAATGACGGTTAAAAGAGGATTCTCGTCTTTCAGATAAGCGCTAATGAGCATAAATTTGAGGGTTCTGTCCATAATTCACACCTGACTCTAAGGAAAACTATACTTTTACCACAGGGTCAATCAGTTATATAGGGCCATCGAGCGCAAAGCGTTTGAATTAATGGTGAGGAGAAAAGTGAAGAAGAAATTTGTAGCTGCAGCAATCGCTACTGGACTTGTTCTTTCATTAGGAACTGCTGGACTTGCTTCAGCGCAAGACAAGGGCAGAAAAACTGAATCTAAAACAGAAAGAGTTGCAGATCGTGTAGCTAAAGAAGCATTAATAGCTTCCATAATTGGACTTGATGCTGCAACAATTAAGTCTCGCTTGCACGCTGGAGAAACTCTTGCAGCAATTGCTGGAAGTAAAACTTCCGCACTAATCACTGCACTAGTTGCAGCTAAAACTAAAGAGATTGATGCCGCTCTTGCTGCCGGAAAATTAACAGCAGCGAAAGCAACAACTCTTAAGACAAACCTAACTGCACACATAACTGAAAGAGTTAACCAAGTTCGTGGTCCAGGAATGGGCAAGGTTAAAGGTAAAGGTCACGGCATGGGTAAAGGTCACGGCCGGCCATAATTTCATAGCTTCCTTCCTCCGTGGGTAGCTTAAGAACGGTAGAAACAAATAAGAAGAACCGCTGTTTCGAGTGCAGCGGTTCTTCTTATTTTTTGAGAGAGTACCGCTATGAGAATTCATATCGGAAGCGATCACGCGGGTCTCGATTTTAAAAATGTGATTGTTAAACATTTAGAAAGTAACGGCCACGCCGTCATTGATCACGGGCCAAATGTTTATGACGCGCTAGATGACTATCCGGTCTTCTGTATTTTGTGCGCAGAAGGCGTAGCGGCCGATCCAGGCTCATTCGGAATTGTTTTAGGAGGTTCTGGCAATGGCGAACAAATGGCTGCAAATAAAGTAAAAGGAATTCGAGCAGCACTTGTATGGAGCATTGAAACTGCCAAATTAGCTCGGGAACATAACAATGCAAATGTCATTTCTATCGGTGGCCGGATGCATAGCGAAGAGTTCTGCTTAGAACTTGTAGATACTTTCTTAGCTGAATCTTTTCCGGGCGATGAACGTCATGTTCGTAGAGTTAACTTGATTAGCAAGTACGAACGGGATGGAAAGCTTTAACTTCTTAAGTTGTAAGTAAAATCTGTGACGTTATGATCTTTTCGTAA